>Ga0065711_1027335_pt1 | contig 50738 bp, 24 predicted proteins | sample Hoacrofraction12_FD_59098 | JGI IMG/M metagenome (GOLD analysis project Ga0065711, IMG submission 59098) | Hoatzin crop microbial communities from Cojedes, Venezuela - Epithelial fraction 12 v2 (version 2) | ecosystem: Host-associated > Birds > Digestive system > Esophagus > Crop | place... | reverse complement strand
GGAACAGGCTGCCCAGGGAGGTTGTGGAGTCTCCTTCTCTGGAGATATTCAAGACCTGCCTGGACAAGGTCCTGTGCAGCCTGCTGTAGGTGACCCTGCTTCGGCAGGGGAGCTGGACTAGATGACCCACAGAGGTCCCTTCCAACCCCGAACATTCTGTGATTCTGTGAGAAACAGCCTTGCAGAGTGATCTAGATAGACTGGAGGACTGGGTTGTGAATAATGGAATAAAACTTAACAAGACCAAATGACAGATTCTGCACCTAAGGTGGATAAACAGCAGGCAAAAGCATAAACTGGGAGAGGAGTGGCTGGAGAACAGCCCTGCAGAAAGGAATCTGGTGGTCCTAGTCAACAGAAGGATCAACAGCAGTTAGCAGTGTGCCTTGGCAGCCTAGAGGCCAAACTGCCTGCTGGGGTGCATCAAACACAGCACGACCAGACGGTCCAGAGAGGGGATTATCCCGCTGTGTTCAGCATAGGTGCAGCTTCACCTTGAGTACTGTGTGCAGTTCTGGGCCCCACAATTTAAGAAGGATGTGAAAGTCCTGGAATGCGTCCAGAGGAGGGCAACAAAGCTGGAGAAAGGGCTGGAAGGTATGTCCCGTGATGAGCCGCTCAGGACTCTGGGTTTGTCTGGCTTGGAGAAAAGGGGGCCAAGGGCTGACCTCATTGCTCTCTACAGCCCCCTGAGGAGGGGACATGGAGAGGGAGGTGCTGAGCTCTTCTCCCTGGTGTCCAGTGATAGGACACATGGGAGTAGTTCAAAGCTGCACCAGGGGAGGTTTAGACTGGACATAAGGAAGCATTTCTTTACTGAGAGGGTGGTCAAACACTGGAACAGGCTTCCCAGAGAGGTGGTCGATACCCAAACTTGTCAGCATTTAAGAGGCATTTGGACAATGCCCTTAACTACGTGCTTTAACTTTTGGTGAGCCCTGAAGTGGTCAGGCAGTTCATTATCATCGTAGGTCCCTTCCAACTGAAATAGTCTATTTATTCTAAACCAAATTTACTCTCCTCTACCAAAAAGGTATACAAGAGGACTACTTGTTACTATCATAGAGTTAATGTGAAAACAGGTAACACTAAGCTATGAGTTACACAGGCAACCCTATTATTACTGGGTACAATCTGTCTTACAGATGTGTCAAATATTCTCTGTTCTGACAGATCCTAATTACTCATCTCCCATTTTAGATAAACTGTAACCATAAGGAGATACAAAGCAGTTTCTGTACTAAACAACACATTTCAGTACTCCGAAAAATGTGTCTCTACCAGGATTGTGTAAGTTCGATAAAAATCAAAGTCAACTACAATGCTGAGTCGTGTAAGTAAAAACACCCACCACAAACTGGGCCTTCTGCAACCTAGATAGCAGAGGGCTTATTTGTACCCTGACAGTACTGGTTAAATCTTACTCCTCTAACATCATAAACACAACCACATCTAAAAATACCTAGCATTTATATCCATTAAATAGTGGCAGATTTCAACAGAAATAAGAATCAAATTGTCAAGGCATTTCTAAGACTGCAAACAGGTAGCATAAAGGTTTGTAGGGGACACGGAGCCTGTAACATTCAAGCGGTCATGTCAGAGGGCAGTCAGCAGGACACGCAAGCCACCTGACGAACCTCTCCAGTGCAAGAACGGGTGCACCAAGTTCACATTAAGGTATAATGTAATCTCTTTTCTTTTTCTCTCCATTTACTACGCTTCAAACCTCACCTGAAGGCCATTTCAGAGCAGAAATTGGTATCAAAATAATTTGAACCCTAGAGAAAGTAAGCAACCCAGAATTTGCCTGTTCTTCCTCCATTTTGACCCCAGGTTCGGCAATATCCCCTAGGTACAGCTGAAGTACAGACTTCCCAACTCCTAAAGTTGTGAGTGATATACTGCTGCTTACATAGTTCAACTTTTAGCAGCCATCTAACAAGCTAGCAACTTAAAGATACAACTTCCACATTCAATAACTGCTGCTTTAACAACACCACATACTATAGCTCACTATTTCCCAGGGAAAGAAACTTCAGGAGTTAAGGACAGGTCTTTTTCAGGAAGGTCTGCTGCTTGACCTTGCCAAGCAAATCTCCCCCCAAACCAAATCCCTACAGTATGCAGAATGATTGTATCTAAACAGAGAAACAACTCCATTCCTTCCACAGTTCTCCAATGACCTATACTTTGTAAGTTTACCAGAACAATTTAAAATAGTAAGTTAAATACTACTTTATGCAGCAGACCAATTTCTAGAATTCTTACATAGTATCACCAGACAAAAAAGAAGTTTAAACTGGGATTTCACAACTACTAGACACAAGGGATACAACACAAATAGGCACATTCTGCAGACAATTGAAGTGTAAAGCAGCTTAATTAGAGAAAGCATGCTTTTCCACTAATACATTAGCGTGAAAGCACAAGGAAGGCATTTGGCTGAACCAATTGCTCCTGGTTTTCCAGACTAGATCTCAGTCATGCAGAGAGAAATGATTCCTCCCCTCCCTTAACACCAGTCAATAGTACTCACCCTACAGAAGAAGAAAAAAAAAAATTGTAAAGTGGCACACCACTCACAACATTCCATTATCTCCTAGCATGACATGCCCATGGGAAAGGTGATGTTTCCAACAAAGTAAGAAATGCCAGTAAAGTGAAGATGCTTCATAACTGCAGATAGTATTGTCAACACCATCTGCAGCTCTCCAGCTGGTTACTTGAATTAAAAAACAGCTAAAAGACTTTCAGATGGCTCTCTACAGTAATTGGATTAAATAGATGATAGTAAATATTTTAGAACAGTTTAACTTCGAGAAAATATTTCTATGGAATGTGTCACAAGTTCAGCTAACTAAATTTTAGTTATTCCTTCTGAACTAAGGTATTAGCAATAGGCTGACATGACATTTTTAATCAACATATTCCTCCATATGACAAAGTTTAGAATAAGTTCTAACAAATAATCTGAATTAAGATAACTACTTGTTATCCAGAATGATCATTACGAATATTACCGACATATCTTGATCATTTGTAACAAAAGCATACGTAGAAAGCTACCAAGCCTCCAATTCGTAACTGCCACCACTTTAAGAACAGAGCATATTACATAGTGCTGGCCCATCAAAGCCAAACAACCAAGATTTAAAACAAAACAATTTTTTAAACAAAGGATCACAAGTGCTAATAGCCATGGCTACCTGAAGAGTCAACTATATTTTACTTCAAGTCCACTGATGAACCATTTCATTCTGGTAAATTAGAAAACCCTTCGGCTCAGTATACTAATATTTTCAAACAAAGGCTTCTTCCGAGAAGTGAATTAGGTGGTTTAAGATTAATTACAAGGATAAACAAATCTTAAAGCCTGAAAAGTCATTTCACGCACTGAAAACTCAAATAAGAACTTACAGATAACACAGTCTGTCTTTTCTGCATCTCAAAATACAGTGAGCTTTCACAAAAGCATATAGAAGGAAATAGTTTTTTAGGGAAGAGTTACAGTTTGTTGTGAACAACATACGTTAAGAACAGTGGCATTCTTTGTGAATCAATACTGAGGTGCACACTTGTTTTACCTCTTCATTAATCCATTGGACAATAAAACAGATTATATCCTCCATAAATCTGTAGATCAAACTGGGAAGAAGTGGGAAACGGACACTCAACGCACTAGACGGTAAGATTCAGAGGGATCTTATTTTTCCAGCCCCTTGAAATTGTTGTCCGAGTTTAACAGAAGTCCTGTGCCTGTAACAAAGTGCCACCATGCAACAGTGCAGGCTGAGGGCTGACCAGATACAATGCAACTTCGCAGAAAGTGACCTCATATCCCAGGAGAGAAACAGAACACGTAATATCAGTGTTCATCTGCAACTCAAATGTAATCAAATATCAGGCTTCACTAACACAGGTACAGCCAGCAGGTCCAGAGAAGCGATTGCTTCCTTCTACTCTGACTAGAACTGCATCTGCAACAGTGCCATTTTGGGCACCCCCAGTAAGAAAGAAGCATTGACATACTGGAGCAAGTCCATCAGAGGACCACTGCAACAGCTAGAGCACACAGCATACAGTGAAGATGTGTTTGTTCAGCTTGGAGTAAAGGTGCTTGCAGGTGTGTCTTACTGATACTTCTAGCTAGTGGGGGCCTACAATATACAGGGCAAGATTCTTCCTAGACATGCACAACAAAAGGTCAGATGACAGAGTTGCAGAAAGAAATATTCCTATCAGGTAACACGAGAAGCTTCACTATCAGCATAGCTAAACACTGAAGCAGACTACCCAAAGAAGTTTCAGAATCTACATCTGTGGAGACACTCACAACTGGAAGGACCTGAGCAACCTGCTCTCCTTGACCTGGCTGGGGGGGTTGGACCAGACTACCTCTTGAGGTCCTGTGTGCGCTCAAAAACCATTACAATTCACACTACATGAAGGTAGATATAGAGACAACACAGCTAGATCTAACACTTAAATATGGTATTTTGGATGGAAAACTCAAGCTGAGACTAAGAACGTCATCCACAGGTAGATGCAGCTTACATGTCCAATTTCAAGCAGAACCTAGGTTTGCTTTCAATCCACTCAAAACTACTTCCAGAGGAAAATCTGCAGCTTTACTTTGCTACAACAGATAAGCACTGCATATTCCAAATCCTAAAAGCACTGAAGGCATGGCTTCAGGTACCCAAGAACACTTAGTGTTTCATACAGCCATGCTGTCAATCATTCAAAAGCTGTATCACAAGCAGCTGCTGCTTGCAGTCCAACTTACAACTTCAGCTTCAAAAAAGGGTTTGATGTGTTCATAAACTTAAATGATACATCAAGTTCCAGAAGGCTTGATATTTCACCTGGGAAAGTGTAATTAAGGGGAAACCTGCATTTCTTCCTTAGAGGCACTATTATTTTCAGGTCTGCATCTGGCCTGTGCCCCTGCTCACAGTTTAAATCCTCTAACTTGCACAGGAACATTTATATGGGATAATGGTTAAAACACATCTCTGGTATCTCGGATGCAGCAGCACTTCAACAGCTGTGACATCATAAACATATTCTTTCTAGGCTTTTTTTTTTATTTCCAGATTTTATTTCTCATCGTGCTACTAAGATATGATGACACACCTATTTTACTATTTACTGTCATTCTTGTAAGCTTCACTTGGGTTATGTGACTTAAGACAAGCAGCATCTTATATCACAGTACAAACAACATTCCTGGAGGCCAAGTCAGTTCCACATTACAATAAAACAAGTCAACTGCTTCTAAACTGTTTTTAAAGATACTCATATTTTCTTACTATGGCTTTCCTGCAACAAAGCTAAAATGCATTTTGACACAGAGTGAACAACTAGAGCAGGAACAGTCGGCTTTGGATGCTGTAACTGGGGGAACACAGCTGGATAGGCCATTCAAGCACCTTCCTAGATTTTATCTGCCACCTACAAGTAGTATCAACATGAATGTTTTTCTCTGCCACAGTGCACCAGTACTTTAAACAAAGTGAGAAAAACACTAGGATTCCTATGAACTGAGCAGGTACAGGGCAAAGATTTCAGGCTTGAACCTGGCCTCAGAGAAACATGCCTTTACTTACTAGAAACTGAACAGCAAAAGATGAAGCAGCCTTTAGACTACTTCTAAGGTCTATGATTGCAAATGTTTTACTGGATGGTAGAATGATTTCCAGATAGGTACACTCCTTACACAACTCATCAAGGTAAACTAAGGGCTCTGACAGAGTTGCTGTTTTACAACCGCAACATTTTCTTTGCAGCAACAGAGATACTGCCTTCTCAAACTTCAAAATAAAAGGAACTTCTTAACTGGTTATCTCCTCTTGGACAAGGAAAGTGTGTTGTAACTGAGACCACCTACGAAAGACTATGAAAATGTGTAAGACCCATGGACTGGCTGTATGTGGCTACAGAATACACAGAAGTCCTATGTAATTTTGCCTTGCAATTCAGAATTTCACCAGGGAAATCATGAAAAGAGTTACAGTCAAACTGACCAAAGTTAAGTAACTTTGCCTATACAGAGAAACAGCACAAGGATGTTAATGGCCCACAAAATCATGACACTTCAACTAGGTAAGAAACCAAGTGGTATCTAATGGTGGAAGACCCATACAGCCGTATTCCATATTCATGACTGCCTAATGTTCAATTGATTTCTCTTAAGAAGCAGCAACACTTCCACTTCTAGCATAAATGAGTGATCGGAATCCCTTTCGACCAGAGAGAAGGAGCGCTACAGTACTGCAAGCAATCCCGAGACACATGTACTGGTTTTCCCATTTAATAAAAAAACACATTTCAAACACAAAATGGTAAAAATAGGCAGCAAGTAATAAAACCTCAAAATTAATACCATACTAAGAATTCAAACCTCAGACAGAATATGGACTTGTTTCTGGTTCTGGCTTTGGTTATGGACCAAAGTGTTCAGATGGACAAGACAAAATAAATTTCAGGAGTCTTCACATATTAGCAGGTATATCACGAGTTTTGTAATTACACATTTCCCCTTTGCTATTGTACCTATAATCTTGCAACTTAACATCTTCAACCATGTTTCTTTAAGTATTACGGTCACTCCAGGACTTCCAACCACAGAAGTTTGTGTTTAAGATTATATTACATATACCACTCTCACAGGTTTCTCTGGAAACAGAATGATGGAGTAGCAGTAACAGCTGGCCCCAGCCACAAATGCAGTATTTCTTTCTTTTCCTGTTGGCTAAACAAGGAAAATGGCTATGCTCTTAGTTGCCTGTTACTCAACAGTTTCTACAAAAGCAATTCTTCACATATTCTCTTCGAGCACATCCCCACTTGTTCCAATTTCTTCTCTGCTGTGACACATATACACACACAAAACTAATACTAGCCTCATTCTGCTGTTGAGCCTGACTTTGCACTTCACAATCTAGCCCCTCTGCTGCTGCGTCTCTGGTTTCATTAGCTAAAAACCAATCTGCTATACAACACTTTTTTAGTTTGTGGCATCCCATACCAGTTATCCTTCTCCCTCAGCTATCTTTCTCCATAAATTGCTTAAACCTTCAAGTTGTCGCTCTTTCAGCTTTCACAATAATGCAAGCATTACAGAGCTTCACCACCCCTTCCCTCAAAGTTAATTTTGCAACAAATTTACACATTTGATACCTTCTCAGACTGCAAAACATGTTGGAAAACACACTACTGGAATGGGTTCATTCATGTCCCAGTTGATGGCATGTAACTACAATAGTTCCCCAGTTAAAGATGTGAATCACTTAGCTCCGAACATTTCAAGCTGGCAGCAGTCTGAAGAACCACAGTGCACTACAGAAGCATGAGAATCAAATCACTCACATGTTAAACAATACTTTGCAATTATCTACAGTCGTCTTAGAGGTCTAACAAGCAAGCACAAAAAGCTGCCTGCTGTTTCCTCCCAGTTGTTGGGGGTTTTGGGCAGGTTTTTTTGGTGGTTTGGGGAAGGTTTTGTTTGGTTTTTTAGCTGGAAGTGGTAGGGAAACGGCACCTAAGAGATCTGTAGAAACCGAAAGTCTAACTGGAAAAAGCCTAGTCCAAAAACCTATGTTATTAACAAGAGCTGCTTAGTAGATTTGGAATAAGAACCTGCCAAAGGACCAGAGCTAGCAGGTGAAGGAGGGGCCAGGAACTTGAAAATCAGAGACTAATGAGAAACCTAGAAAAATTATTTGGGACAAGCTATCATTTAGAAAGCAAACTCTGCTTTTTTGAGTGACTCCAGCTACAGTTAAGTTGCATCCAATATCTCATATTGCATATCTGCAAATCAAACCCGACCTGATATAAAAATCAGGTCATACATAATCAAACTATGTACTCCATGTGAATCAGCCTAGTTTTATTACAAATAGTTAGATCTGATTTTGTAACTACTGCAGCAGTCACACAACAAATGTTTACATTAAATAGCTCAAGAATCTGCAAGTCCCATCAGTGCTGGCAGGGCTTCATAGCATAAGGCAGCTTCCAATAAGATCCTTCAAGATTTTGTACAGAAATGAGAAGGAAAAATGTCATTAGTTAAAGTTTCTGAATGCTAAATAATGAGAACAAAATCCTATGGAACAATCTGGATTACATAACCATTTTTTCTAATACTCAAATTTAAACAAAGTGGCATGTATGAACAAGAAATGCAGGATTTAGTTGTAGAAGGAGGGAACCTGATCTTACAAAAAAACCAAGCACATACAAGCTTGAGCTAAACATAGGCATGAGTGCTCACCACTTTCCTCTATACATTCAAAGAGCCTATCAGTTCTCTTTTTGCCATTTCAGATTTGGAGTTCATCCTAGCATAGCTACAGCATTACAATGGAAAATTGCACCCAGTTATAAGGCTTCTATTTTAGTTTGGTTACAGAGGATCTGAGAGGGTGCCAAGATTTGCATGTATTAACAGACTAGAGCAAAGCCATTTAATGAGATTCAACAAACTAAACCTGATAATCTCATTTTCCACAAGTTTAAAGGATGACCTGATTCTAATGTTTATTGAATACCTTCAAATGAACGAAATACTAATGTTACAAGGCACACGTATAGTGAAAAGGTACAGCATTAACCACCGACTGATATCTGAAGCCATGTTAATTCCAAAAAGATATAGCGTCCTTTTTCTACAGGGAAGCACTAAAACATTGGATCAACCTGCAGAGGGAAAGAGTGTTCTGTGTTTCTGTTGAAACCAGACACCTTTTGAAACACCACGTACAATAGGTTACAAACACTGGTCAGATGCATTTGTATACAAGCCATATAATTGTTATTTCTTGCCTTTAAACGGCTAACTTAAATTTGAACTTCTGCAAGAGACGTTTTCTGAGTCTTCCTTGAACATCTTATTTATAAGTAACTAAAGGCAACAATTCTTATTTTAAAGATATAACTATTGATAAACTTGGAAGGCAATACCCTAGGGAAGAACACATATGCAAAATTCCAGCAAGCAAGCCGTCAATGGACAGCATAACTTCTCATTTTTATTCTAATCAAAACACTTTCCACTAGCTACCTACTACGTTCTCCAGTATCAGCTTGGTACAAGCTTCAACTTACACTAGTTCAGATTTCTCTTTGAAACTACATTACACCGCTTGACCTTCAATGTTAACTTCATTTTTGCCATGTCCTTTCTACTTGCCTCATACTGTCTTTAGCTGACCACTTAAGAAGGATGCCTGTCCTGTGTGAGAAGGATTCATTGTTTTCCCCACCCTGAAATCACACTACAAGGAAAAGAATTTGGAGGGTAGGGAAAAAGGTAATATATTGACAGATTGATCTCAACCTCTTGATATCCTTACACAGAGTACCTCATATTCTGTCCTTAGAAGTATTTATAGCCAGCTAACACTCAAAGAGACATTTGACAAAGTAGGGCAACTTTCAGTGCTGAAATGTCGTACCTATTCTCTGGAGAACAAAAACAGTTATGACAATTAAAGAGTCAAAAAGACCAAATGCCAAATTGTTTTAAATCAGAAGCTGGATGCAAATTAGTGCTTTTCTTGTTAGTGATGCTCTTAAAACAATGGCTTTCTTTCCATCCTTTCCCATCTTCTGCCTCCTTCAGACACACAATTTATAATACAATTAACTAATCCAATCAGGTTTCCCTCACAGTTCAGACAGGATTTTCCCAGTCCAGTATCATTCATCCAACCTAGTTGCAGGACACATCCTAGGCAGTGAGAAAGACCATCTTTATGAACTGATCCTTTCTAATTCTATTGGGCAAGCCATATTTGAAGATGGATGGGAAACATCTGTATGGAGCTTCAGCAGCTGTAGTTACAAGGCTACTGTTTAAGTTTTCTGCATGGCTGTTCTTAAGAATGTTGTGTAGTGAATTCATCAGTTGTCTGTAGCAAGATAAATATATTATTTGATTACACCAGCAGAAGTAGCTCCCAATATTTCATTGAAAATACTTCCAATACATGTTGTAATTAATGTTTCTCAGTGATGAAAAGATTTGATGATATTGCTATTTATAGAGGGGCCAACTATGATGCCTTCTTCTGGTAAGAGAACTGCCTCTATTAAAAGACATTTTGTAGGCGAAGTGTTGGTAGGTTTCTTACTCAAAGGGGTTCTTACACTGGGTTCACTACTTCCTTTTAATAATGGGTGCATACCCTTCAAACCTTTGTAAGAAACTTCAGCTCTTATTCCAAAGTACTGATAATATCACAGCATCTCACTTTACTGTTGGGCTTAAATCCAACAGGCAATAAAACTAGGATGTTGATGCAAGAAGAGAATATGCAATTGCTTTACTGCTAAACCCCATTTAACATTTCAGAGTACTTAGTAAATGCAGCCTCTTCTCTCTCCAGTTACTACCTCTTGGAGGGAGAAAGGTAGTTCAGAGCAGCTCGTATCTTTCCACAGCAGTGGGGTGCAGAAAAATGTGTCGGAATTATGTTTCTACAACTGCACGTCCATCAATTGTCTGCAGAAGATCTACAGCATTCTTAGTTACTCCTATTTGCAGCTGCCAAACAGGCTTTCTGCAGTCAAAAGTTCAGCATCGTGCTTAATTATATTGAGTTCTCATGATTATAGAGAACTTCAATGTTAGATATAAGTAGAGATTCAGGGTGAAGTACTAGTAAGGTAATTTAGTGAAGTAACAGGAAAATGGACCAAGCCCTCACCAAAATCCTCATTTTGGCTTTTTGTAAAGCATTTCATAACTTTGCAAATGAATTCATGCACAGTAAGTCCTGCTCAGTTCAAAGCCTTAAAAATTGAGATAACCTTTTTTCTATCCCACCTTACACGCAGTTGGAGTCAGTGCAGGTCTATGCAAAAGGCCCAGCAGATGGACTGTACCCAGCATTTAGCAGGCTTTGGGTAAGGCTCATTTCTCAGTTAAGGAACTGAGAGAATCCAAGTCAAGGGGGATTCATACCATGTTCTGCATTTAAAGTGAATGATGCTTAAAAAACTACTTTCATGGTTTTCTGGTCTAGAAAGAAGCACAGTGTTTATCAGCTCTCATAATTAAGGTTGGGAAAATACTTGTATACAGGCTTTCAGCTGAGTCACTGCTCATTTACATTAAATCTTATTAACCTGTTTAGCTAAACCTATACCAAGTTTTCAATGCATTAGTCCAGCTGCAAGTCTTAATCACCTAATTGAACTCCTTTGCTTGACCTTATGCTCAACTGAACTGTGGAACCAACAGTTCAGCTTGCACAAGTCCTTGAAAACAATGATCAAATAAGCCCAACCGTATCAAACGGTGAAAACTAATGCTTGTTTTGCCTATAACAAACATATTAAATTTGCTGCTCCAAAAAAGTATTTAAAAATTTTATGTTAACCAGAACACAAGACTTTTGTGCAAGATGTTTAAATGTAACTAAGAAAAAGCTACTTTACTGAGTTACAAGATATAGCCTGCTCTGTTACTTTTTGGCTTCTGTTCTGTCTGTTTCATGTAGTTACACTATCACAGCCTCTGGCATTCCGTATAAAGCAGATTCACCTCCTACATCCCAGGAGCAGAGACAAGCTTTGCTGCATGAAAGCAGACAACGTAATGCTAAACCCCCACAAATTATACATTTAACCATAAATACTTAAGAGTGTGGTTTTGTGGTTGTATTTTAAACAGCCTTTGTTTCTTCAGAAAGTGTAATTGTCCTTTTCATCAGGCCAAACGCTGGTTTGAAACACATATACAGAAAACACTGTCCATTAAAGCCTAAAGTTTTAATAACACTGAAGTTTTTGAGTACTAGTTGCTACAACATGATCAGGTCTCTTCTATCATCTTGGAAAGAAAAAATGCACTTAGTTACAGTAAGTACAGATCATAGCTACAACACCCGAGTATTCAAAAAAACCGAGTAGATTGCTATACACTTTTCTATCAGCACAGCCACTAAAACACAAAACAAACTATGACCTTTAAGGAAAAACACCTGTTAGAATTAATTCAGTTTAAATAAAGTGCTGAGAAGACAAATAAATATTTGCATTTAATTCCAGTTCAGTGGTTTACATAAGATAAAACCCTAGTACCAGTGAAGTCAATAAAAACGACAAGTGTTTGGCCAATCATTTTCTTAACTCAAAGTTAGCTGCATTTATTGTTGCTCTGTGTCTAGTATCCTTAAGAACATGAGAAATTGTATTTAAAAAAATCTAGTTCCTACCTTCAAAATAAGTTTCACTTGTCAATGTATTCTACCTGATCATAGAGCATAAGAGTAGTATCTAAAATAGTTCTTAGTTTTCATTATCAAGGATTAAAAGCAGCAGCTGTTCCAAGGCAAGCATTATATTTCCACTTTCTAAAATTGACTGGATGAAACAGTGAATAAAGTGTTTTTACTAAGCACTATTTTTTTTTTTAAGAGTTGAACACTAGAAAAGAAACTTTTATTTCATTTAGAAAAACACTTTAATGGCCTGATTGCATCTGTACAGAACTCCACTATAGCCTTTTGATCACACTAACGTTCACATTGAAGAAATATCCATCCATCTTTTACTTACACTAGGCTAGCATAGGACAGCATATCAATACCTTCTCCATCTCTTTCCTATTAAGCAGGCAGAACATGACTCAAAGATACCCAGTGCAATCACATGTGTTAATGATGGCAAACCAAAACCATCACATACACAGGCCACCTCTACTGTTCAGCACATCAGACCACTAGTTTTAAGTATCAGCTATATTTTTTCCATTGATCAAAGCAAATCATGGAAAAAATCATGCAAAGTATTCCAGGTACTCAAAAATATCAAACACAGAAGGAATTTAGGAAGTTTCAGGCCAATTCCAGTTCCTACAATTAAGCAAGAAGTCCGAAGAAATCAAACTATTAATTTCTCTCAGAAAAGCCAAGACTAATTCACTTTGATACCAGTGAGTATTCTTCTCCCAGCAAACACTAGCCAAGCTGTTTATAAGAAACAAAGGTCTGTACAACTTGCTCAAAGTGATCTCATTTTGAAAGATGACAGATTTTGCTCTTCTAAACTCTGTTACAGAAGAGCTGCTACTTTTAATCGCAAAAATATGGCAGCTTAAATATGAATTGGACAATAAATTTGTCAAAATATCAAAACACTTAAAACTGCATTAAGTCTAAAAGTAGCCATCAAAAATAAAGGTGGATGAATGATTTATCTGAAGTATGGGAGAGAAGAGAAAAATCCATCCCCCTTTGGAAATAAGATGAATCACCAGGAATAAGACAAATAACTGTATTAAATTTGAAGATGAGTTTAAATATAAGGGAATCACTTTTCAAAAGCGACTACAGCCTGATGGATTGGGAACAAAGAACTAATAGTCCATTACCTCCACCAGTACAAAAACAGTTTAAATATTATCTGTCCTAATACCACAATCAGGAAGAAAGCTTGAGGAGCTGCTAAGATCTTCTAGAAGCATAGTCAGAATTCAGTAGTTACCAAAAACTGATAAGATGAGAATACAAGACAACTATTTATCTTATCAATTGACAAACACTGTCAAGCTTTTCTCTAAGTATATAGATGCATACACAATTCAGCTCCTCTTTTATACAGAGGAGCTGAAAGTTTGTCAGAATGAGAACAATTGAGAGCTTCAGCCTGAAAAAGTCTGGACCATTCCAAAGGCAATAAATCTTTTGCTGAGATCAGTTTTTCAAACAAGAGACCAAAGCAACCAATAAAATTGATGGTGACCTTAAATAGCAGTATTGCAATGGCTAGAGCAACTCAAACTGCAAAAAACATTTATACGCAGAGGTAAGGGAAAGGCAACATTGTAAACAACAAATCTAGCATGATTTCAGTTAGCTTTTTTTTTTAGTGACACCAGGCTAAAATTCATTCCTAGTTTTAGCCAAGTTTCACAGAGCAGTAAAGTCGAAAGAAAACATTACCATTCTCGCAAAAAAATTCAGCATTAAGGCCTGCGTAAATGGAAAGTCAAGCTCCACAATTATCCACCTGCTTGCTAGTCACTACTCCCAGCTGCAGAATATCCACAACACATCTTGTGCCCAAGTAACTGATCAAAAAGGGACAGTTAATAACACAGATGAGCAAACATTGCCTGTAACATCCAGTGTAATGATCAATTAATAGTAAGAGGATTACAGGAAAATAGCCTAAGACATCAAGTTTGACACATATTGTTACTCATAGAACAGCCCAGAATTCTCTTACCTGTGGAGTTGCACTGAGAAGTTCAGATCTTAGATTTTCCTGAGTATATTGCGAAATTTAATAGAACACTTTTCTGGATGTTCTTATATTAAACATAAACACTGAAGTGACAGTTCAGCTGCTAAACTATTCACCAGCTAGGGTTTATTATTAAGGTCTTTTACATACATGTTAACTTCAAAATTACCCATTTGCTTTAACTGGAATATTTTGTTACACATGGTTTCCACTAAAAATAGTCAATTCTTCAAATGAATTAAATAAGTTGTAAGCAAGCCGTTTTCTGGACACAGGTATGCAAAGCTTCATATTAAACCAAAGCAAGTTAAAACCATGAAGAGATTGAGCAGCTTATTACAGCTGAGCATGCACATATAACATAGGAAATACAAGCAATTAATTCATCTTACCTTCAGGTGCATCTGCATCACAGTTTTTAGATACAAATGTTGTCACATTCCTTGGCTGGCCATCAATTGTCTTATTACTCTGTGTTATAAATACAGGAAATTAGAACACTACTCTACCAGCAATGTTCTTCCACACACAATGATAATCCTCGAAACAAACACATCTCCCAATAAAATAATAATTTTATAGAAAAGGCTTTGTCAAACCTCTTACGATATTCAAAAGAATGAAGATTGGTTTTGAACAGTACATGCAAAGTAAGCTGTAAGTGGTACAATGTGCATATTGCTACATATGCCTTCATTTAGAAAAAATTAATAGCTTGTGTTCTTTTTGAAGACTCATGAAAAATAAAAATGTCATCTCAGAAACTAAACCTTTAAACTGTGTATAAAATGAATTTGGAACTCTGCTTTGTTGATGAAGATACTATGGAAATGTTAGGCTTGCATAATGATACCAAATACAGCTTACTTCTGGTCTAAAAGTCAGGATGATAGTATCCAATATACTTAGATAGCCAGAATGGAGGAAGAAAAATTATGCTGAAGTGAACTATCAAAAACCCAAATATTCCTGTTTAAATGTCTCAAGTCTTTGGAAAACTGATCCCTTCAGCAACCACATGAACTCTTTATGTACCACACTTTTTGAATAATCAGTGAATAATTTCAGCAGAGTCCAGCGCAAATCCTTTGTACTACATTGATTTCTTCATAGACTAGCTCACTTCAAAGGGCCTCATATTTACTGTACTTATTTTCACCCCATGATTTCCTAAACAGGAAGCCCTCTAAAGAAACCAGTAAGGGTCAACACCTTTCTTCCTTCATCCCTTAAAACCTATCAGAAATTAGTACAGGCTGGCACATGGAACTAAGTGTTTCTCTGACAACTTAATGAACAAAGTTTATCAATATTAAGTAAATTCAGCTTTCACTCTCAACACTCAAAGTAGCCAAGTGCCTATCCTAAAAAACAGCAGTTTGTATGAACAGTTAACTTTGTTTCATGCAAACACATGAAAGCATGGAGACCACTACTGCCTTAGAAGAAAGTGATCCAAAAGGAGTATGATTAGCCACAGGAATCAGGAACCAAAAATAAGACGACAATGTGTAGATAGAAACAATAGCATCAGAACAGAAAACACAACATTTCAATTATTCAGTGTACATTTAGCAGTGGTCCAGCTCCAGGAGGTATTCCAGCCACCTGTCACCATTACTGCTTACAGTGCTCAGTCATAGAGAGTGTTTTTTTCAAAAGAACAGCATTATACGTTGTACAATTAAACAGGGGCATACAAAAAGCACAAAACAATTAGAATCTTGCTATTTCAAAGTTTTGTCTTCCTTATCTTCATTCATTTTGATTTTGAAATAGTAAGAATTTAAAAGTACAACATGCAACAATAGCTAGACCTGTGGGTTTTCTTTGATAATACCTATGCTTTTTTCCATATCTGGTATTATTCTGGTTTTCCCTGAACACTCTTGTAATTTAAGATACCCGACATATCTGGATTCAAGTCCGAATGCTTTCCACAAGCTCAAGGCAATGGGATGTACCTTAAAATCATAAAGCCAGCCTCTCTTTCCCTAGCAATCTTTTCTTCTCTCCTATACAAGGCAAAACCTTGCAAAGGTCCACTGAAAGGTTTTTACCTTTTCACAAAGCAGACATAAGAATTGAAATGTGTATTCCAAACCAGAGATATGAAGTAAAGCATTTCATTGTATTAAACCTTCCTAATAAAAATTAAGAACCACATTTGCCACGCTGAGGAATAGTAATCTCATTAAATCTATCAGCTGAACACCATTTTCACTTTTACATAGCTACAATTTCTAGCATTCGAATTTAAGATCCTTCAATATAAGTAGTACCACACAAAGCAAACTACACAAGTATTAAACAAAAGTAATCTTGCACAAAGCTAACTCCCACAGAAGAGAAATAAGTTGAAAGTTATTACCTTAAGGATTAACTGAAAACTGACAAAATTTGTGTTAAGACTCAGCAATAGTTCAGTATCACTTCATCCAGTGAAATAAATTACAGTAAAGAAACAAAACTGTACCTTTGTCAGCACAGAATTCATTTCTGCATGCTAGAACTCTTATAAGCAGGTCCCTGAAGAGGACAGGATCTGCTCTCTTAAGCCCAGGGTTGTGATCCTACTATTTGCCCTGTTCTCTCCTCTTAGGATCCCGACCTTTCACGATATTACGCTCCCTGCAGCCAAGACTGCCCTTGATCACTTCTTCCTTGTTTTCAGCACCTGTCCAAAACACTGTCTCCTTATTTCACCTCCTCAGTTGTCTGTGTCACGAAGTCATCAGTGCACTCCAGAAGCCTCCTAGATTGCTTGTGCTCAACTGTGTTGCTTCTCCAGCAGACACCTGGGTGGTTCAAGCCTCCTGTGAGGACCAGGGATTGTGAACATGAAGTTACTTACAGGTGTCTTAAGAGAGCATCTGCTACTTCTCCTGATCAGGCACCCTGTAGCAGACAGTATCACCCATGCTGATCTGCCCCCTAACCCGAAGTACTTAGCTGGCTTATCCATCCCAAGGCAAAACCCTACACATCCCCACTGCTTGCTTACATAAAGGCCAGCTCTCCCTGCTGGACACCCCAGCCTGTCCCTCTTAGAGCCCACACCTATCCAAGGCAGCACTCCAGTTGTGTGAGTACTTCGCCACATCTCTGATCCCAGTGAGACTGCAGACCTGCAGCAGCATGCAAATTTCTAACTCCTTTGTTTCCCCCGCTGCATGCACTATTGAGGCACTTCAGAGGCACCCAAGTTGTGTTGATTTCCCAGAAAAAGGTATGAGAGCTTTGCCCTTAATGTTGTCATCTCAGCACTTTCGTATTAGCATATCTATATAAGTGAAGTAGAGCCCCTTTTGCCCTGCAGGGCATGAAAAAAAATGACTGGATAGGGAAAAGATGCATAAATGGCAGTAGAGATGTGTCTACAGAACAATTCTTCCAAATAATTTACTTAGCATTATATAGTAGAGCACTCAAGTCACAGACATTTTCAATATGAGTATTGTCAGAGTAAAGATCCAGTGTTCCAATTTTCACACCCAGTCCAAAGCTGACAGCAGGACGCCTCAAGGACAAGCAGGAGACAAAAACCAAGTACAGTAACTCAGTATGTGTGCTTCAAGCGCTGACACATTTTGGACACTCGGGGAAATAGCAAGCTATCATATCAAGGGTTGAGTTACAGTGTTATGCTTATATAACTCATTCCTGCTTATGATCAGGATCAAGAACTTAAAGATCTATTTGCACACTGAACCATCTAAGGGATATTTCTGGACTTCTGCTGACAAACGGAGACACTCAGTGTCCTGTGGCTTAGCTGCACTGCTCTGATATATGTGAAGACTGAGGAAGAAAACTGACTGCTGCTGCTTTGGCCCTCAACCAGGGAAAGGTATCAGTGTCACCTACAGCAAGACTGGTCCAGACAGAAGTTAAAAGGCCAGCATAAGTATTACAGGTCCACTATGTAGAAACATCAGCAAGCAGTGGTCTTTCTTTCAGACAACAGGAAAAACTTGGCCTCACTGAACAAAAACAGCAGTTACACTTCAAGTATGGGCAAACTCATGTTTTTGTTACAAAGCTGAGAAGGTAGCCTGGATGTGGACAGAACTCTTTACCTTTGTGAAAGGATACAAGCTACTCACGGCTGTTTAGCAGATGATACAGAGGTTGTCTTAAGAGATGAAACCAAGCGTTCCTCAGTGTCTGAAGAGCTATGCAACCTGACTAAAGCCCTACACAGGGCATCAGTGATATGGGCACTGTATCCAAAAGAAGCTTTCAAAAGTTTCCTATAGACACCATAGCTGAGGACACTTTTGATTAAGTGGGGACACACGCTTCAAACATCCCAACAGTCAAAGAGTAAAATAAAGCAAGTAGCCCAGGTCTAGCTAATGTTAATTGCCTCACAATAGCTCCATTTTTCTACACATACTCAATTTTCAGGAAAAGTCAACAGCACTTCAAAGTTAGAAGGTCTTGTCAAGAGTAACAGTCTCCAAAGAAAACAGTTCAAGATTCAAACAGGATTCTAACCTGTCTAATGCATCACTAACGATTTTGGTTACAAATTAGTTTGGCAGGTTACTAGATTGGGAATTACTGTAGAGCAAAGAAAAGCAGGAAGTGCTTCTTCTCCACACTGTCTTTCTGTGAGCCACCCGATTCTGACATACATGTTTATCAGTCCACTCATCCACTAAGGTGACTTGGAATATTGCTTATTTATTGCTTGGTTAGGCACAGTGTTGGTTACCAGTGGTGTTACTTAGTGATGAAATGGACTGTGGTGTGGAAGCAGTGAAAATGTAGACTGTCCAAACAAACTGGCGCATACAGCTTCCATCATCAGGAAGCTTGTGATATGCAAAATTGTGTTTCACCTGCCCAGTTCCTGTGTATGTTCCTGGCCACTTCTCAGTTTCATCATAACCAATTCATAACTCTTAAGAATCTCCTCATTGCTAACATACGCAGAAAAATCTGTCACTCTTCTTCATTCCCAGCCACCATATCTCCTCTTTTCAAAGCACAAAAAATTAATATCCAGCTATCAGAGTAGTCAGACACAGAAAATGTCTGATACATTCCAAAAGATTCTGAGATGTTGTCTGAAAACCTTGTATTTACTTGGTATGCCAGAGCAGTCCAGATGTAATTTACCAGAATACTCTTTTCGCTTCATGTTATTTTAACAAAACAGTTTCTACCCAAGTTACTTTATGCACTTTAAACACAGCTGTTTGAAATGGGACACAAGAAGCTAAACAACTGTGATGGCTATTTTGACCATAACACTTTTTTAATCCTTTAAATGAAAAGTTGTAGTGCTATTCAACCATTCCAACTAATCCTTCTTGCAGTGCTCACCAGAATTGTGTTTCAATAGCTGTCTGAACAACATAAGAGCCTCCCTACTGCTGTGCTCTGCTCTTTTGACCCTTTTAATTACAAACTATGTATCTATGTTCAGATACTATTTGTCATAAACAGCTAACTCACAAATGTTTGTCAAGTCCAAATCCTTCTGCCCCCCTCAATATACACACATTATTTTACTGAAACATGCCATTTTATTCATAAAGCAAAACAAACTGCTAGCTACAGTCTTTATGATTCGCTTTTCTCTTCAATCTTCCATGTTATCTGTAAGCTTTACCATGAAGTATTCTTTTTCTCAAGTCACCAAAAAGCTTAAAGCTCAGCTTGGTAGGACCCTTAATAAGACTGTCCTTCCCACCCTTCCACCCACAATGGTTCTGCACTGTAATTAGAGACATACAATCAGTCTACAGGATAAAAAAAACCAACCAAACTGCCCTTTCAAGAGACCTGAGGTTATAACTAGTTCAGATACAGATACATGTTTTTCTAGGCTACATACACAGTGAATAATCATACCACAAATTCTATGTAAACGCACCATAGAATTAAACTGCTTTCCTAAACTGATGTTCAGCTTACTTTTTGTTGCTACTGTAATTCTGACAAGTTGAGCCAATTTATAGATACCTAAGCATGTTTATTTTGTATTAGTTATATCTAGCACAAAATGTAATAAACATGCATTAAACCTCCTAAATACCGAATGTTCAAGTTGCCTACAGAACAAGAACTGAAATGAGTTTCATAAAGTTAGATAGTCCAAAGTATCTGAAATGTGATTAATCAGCCTATACTTGGATTCTTTCTGATTACCCTCTACTGTACCAAGTTATCTTTGTCACTTCTCACAAATACACACATAAAAGCTATCAACTGTAGAACAACATTACTTTCAGTCTACAGAGAGCCTTAAAAACTACAATTAACCCTCACTGCAGTCAAAGAGTATCACTACAAAGTCTAGTGGAAGCTAGCTAGCAGCTGCCTTATCAAAACAAGTAAAGCAATATTCAAAGTTTTACACTGTCTGAGGATGATCTAGGAATTAAGTTGTGTTTCATATAGTACAACCAGTTTCTGGCTTGTGCATTATCAAGAGATCTACTAGTAGTTAAACCTAGCTACAAGAAAGTCTTCAAAACTGAGAATGTGCCTAGCTTTAAAAGTCACGGTAAACAGTACAGTTTTGATACAGAAGGTAGGATTTAAAAGAAAAGTATTACATCTCACCTGTACCAGGTATTTTTGGCTTCCATACATTACATACTGAGGGGCAAGACTGTAGATCATGTAACTTGTATGAAGAACTATTAACAGAAGTATCATACAGAGAAACAAGAGTGCCTGAGGTCGAGTTTTTCCTCGTCTGATTTTGTAAAGCTAAAAACAGAACACATACACAAATATAAGATAATGATTTTTTTTTTTCTGACAGCATTTAAAGTGTTCTTTAATTCACGTAACACCTTTGATTCTACTGACAAAAGTGGGAGGTTGCTAAAATTATCTTCTGGCAACTTAATTCCAATGACTCAAAGCAGGTTTTCAGGTCTATTTATCTGAATTTCAAAGCACAGCTATTTAACCAAACTAATTTTATTAATGACCCAGAACATTTACAAACCAGCAGTCAGTGGCAAGGTTTAAATGGTGTTGCCTATCATGGATAACAAACTGTGCCTTGGTTTGTCAAAGAATATTGTGTCTTCCAGTCAAGGAGAGGCATCATCTATTACCACACCTCTAATCCTATCTAGAAACAGAGGAGGGAGTTATGAGCTAGTATTCCCAGGCTCTGAGAAAACTTCGCATCATATAGTGGCATCTTAGCCACTTTACACTGCAGGGAACAAAATCCCTCGCTGTTACCTTGTAGATATCACTTTACTCTGTAATCCCCAAAGGCTCAACTTGAGGTACCATATTAGGGTAAAGCAGCTGGCAGCTGAGGGGTAAATGATGGCAGACAAAAACCAACAGAAAATCTTACCACTCACTGCAAAGACTCAGGGCCTCTGTTCACAATTCTGGGGTGTCACCACATGAAAAGGTGACAGTATTAATGGGAAAATAGGTACAGAAGCAGGGAAATTTTTAACCAAGTGTCACAGGCATGAATGGCATGCTGCTGGATACAAAGCTGCTTTTCAAATACAGCAATATATTAATTTGCATTGTATTTAGAATGTCATGTCATCACTGTACTGTTTTATCTCCTATCAAGCTAAACAAACTTGTTTTCCAGCTAAAAAGCAAGTCAAGCATTATTGATTGCATGCACTTTTCAGATTTTGACCATAAGACTCACTAATATTTCCAGTATATCAGAATCATATGGCTTTAAGTTAAAAGTCAGAAACCAAAGTGCCACTGATTAAACACTTAAGTCAGCTGACTGTATTGCTTATCAAACTAAAACATCAATTTTGGTCTGATCAGTTAGCAAACAGAACACCTTTCAAAAGCAACAAAAAGTATACAATAGGCTTCTAATACTCATTAGACATACAGGACAATGCTGTTTGCAACATCCAGTATTTATGAAGCAGTACATAAAGACTATTTATTATTACATTCAGTATCACATATTTGTTAAATATTACTGAGTATTATAAACTAAACCCTTAAGTAATATTTACCCTTATCCAGAAGAACCATATACCCATATTTCGAATCCCTGCCATTGAAGTGAAGATAAAGTACATAACAATAGTTGTAATAAGAATATAATCAAGTGGAAAAACCTAAAATGAGAAGAACACAAGCAGTTAAAAAGACAAAAAAAACATTCAAACTAGAAAACAAGCTCTTCCCCCACTGAAAGCTAAATAAGTAGTTTCTACTTACAGCATCTGAGGAGGTACGAGTCCTTCCATTTAAAAGTTTTACACATTTGGCTGCTAACAGCGCTTACACAATTAGTTTCGGAAAGCAACCGAGCATTTTTCTTAATTTAAAACTTGGCCTAAAAAGGTATAATCCTTCAAAATTATGGCAAGAAATACTTAATGCCATTTGGAGAGTACATTTAAAAGAAAGTCCACAGTGGCAACAATCCTTCTAGGATTGTATAGGCATTCTATTTGTGAGTATTTCTGAGCATATTTGCATACAGCTCTTGATTTCTGGATTTATATTAATAACAGCTTGAGATAATACTGCTGCTGAACACTAGTCTTCTCAGTAAACTGCACGCTTAGGTGTTTAATGGTTTAGAAACAATAGGGAAGCAATGTATTGTGCCAACCCATTATACCCAGAATAAGCAAAGAACTCAGCTAGCGGGGAGTAAAGCACTAGCTTACATTAAGTCTTCTCTTTTTCTTTGCTTCCCCATGACTGACTGCCAAATTCATATGCGGCCTTGTTGCCTTCCAACCCTACTGACATTAACAAATGTTTGTTCTCATTTAGGGTTTGTTTCAGAGACTAATGCATTACTATAATATACATAAATGCAGAGTGTAATATACCTTTCAAGGTGCAATAAATATATTAAAAAGCAAAAAAGTGCATTTACCTCACTTAAGGGGGAGCAACTATTCATTACACAAACAACTATAAGGTAGGTACAGTATGGGAGAAAGTTGCTTTTATGCTGTGCATGGTAACTACAAGTGATGGCAGTCTTCATTGCCATTATGTTCTCATCAGATGGAAGTTAGTCTCAAGCACCACCTTCCCCCAGCAACTGGCTTCCATCCACCCAAGACTTTCATATCAGTATCTAATAGCTAAAAGATTTTTAACAAGGAAGTTGCCTTGCTTTTACAGCACATATACCTAGACAATTTTGTTTTAATTAATTGGGGAGAAGCATAGTTTGCCTTTTGACAGCTTACCAGAAAGTAGAGCAGCATCCTTACATATGTACATTACCAATTTTTTACTTACTGTTTGAAGAACAGGTAACAGCATATTCAATGGATTGGTCAGATTAGTTCCTAAAATTATAAATCCCAAGTCGAAGCCAGCCGAATGCAGAGCTTTATCCAAACTGCAGTAATTAAGAAAAAATGGGTAACTACTATGGTTCTTCCAAAGCTTTGTCTTCAGTTTAACTTAAAAGAGCAGCTCAAAAAAAGCTGAACTAAACCTAAAGACTAACAGATTTTTCACATATAGACACACGCTTTGTTTTACCACACTCATTGTACTTGTCCTGTGAAAAAGCATATTGATTTCTGCATCTCCGTGGCATTTTAGCTTTTCACTAGTTGGGCAAATAAGCCCTATGAACTAAATCTGAAAAATTGAACTGCCAATATTTAAGACCTCTAGTTAGTGTCAATCTTCATTGAAATCCACTAGATTTGCAGCTAGCTATATTGCTTTCAATGCCACGAAACAATTACAATGTAATGCACACCATAATGGATTATACATGTCATTTACTGCAAGAACTTAAGCACCTGTTACCCAGCCCAAGTACCTACAAGCATTAAGATTCATTCAAGCAATCAGAATACTTCTGTAGTCTGAACTAAACTTCCCTAACATATATGCTTAATTCCTCTACTGAATCAGAACTGTTTTCAGCAGCACACAATCAAGCTGAACCATGTTCTTTTCTCAATCTGTTTTAGCACATTTTGCTCAGTTTCAATATATACTATTTTAGTGAGAAATGCAACTCTAGTTACAGAAATGTAGCACAGAAGTGGGCTGACTCTTGAAGCAAACTAGGCCTGATTTTGATGTTAGAGCAGAAACTAAGTAGTTTAAGTGGTTAAGAATAAAGCTGAAATGTACTTACTTTGACAAGAACAAAGAGACAGTGAATAGCAGTGCCACAATGACGAAGAACACTCCCCACACAATCTAGAAATAAAGATTTATTACAATTACATTGAAAGTGCTTGCAGTTGACAAAAGTGAAGACTTGTCTAAGTCTCAATAAAGGAGTAATGATTTCAGATGACCTCAGAGCTCAAAACACACTTAAACCAGTAAGTTTTCGGTAAATACTTGAGAAGTGCTAACAAAAAGTTTACTCTGTTAAACAGGGTTTATGTCAAGCATTTAAAAAGTTGATCTAAGATGAGAACCATCTCTTTGTCTGGTGGATATACTAAGCTCAGAAATCAAGTGTTAAAGTACATCACACACTACACTGTAATACAGAAGTCTACCTGCAAGTCAAGAGTGTCATTAAGAACACAACTAAGATCTTATATTAAATAAACAAAGCATTTAGTAGAAAACACAACCTGTATTTGCTATATTATCTAGAAAACCTGAACTATATACCTGCATTTGGGTTGAATTAAGGGAAAATCAGAGTTTGTTTTCCTTAGCTTGGCCACACCTGCACGCTCACCTTCCAACAAGAGGTAACCTGGACACAGCTTATAAGGAACATCTCACCTTTCCCGAGTGAGAGCTCCCTTCTGTGGCACTAATCAAACACTCAGTGACAAAATCTTTGAGGGAGTGATGTAACACTCAGATAACCAAGTTCAAATACCACGTCTACTTTTTTCTTGTTTCTGCCTGCAAGTCCTCTCAGTTACTCATCAGTATCGATTATTCAAAGCAACTTTCAAGGTTCAAGTTATAGAAATCAACTGCACACAGTATTTTGACTCAAAGGTTAAAGTCAACTAGAAATGTAACTTTGAAGTGATGTGAAGACTTGAGAATCGGATAGGAAAAAAATAAGATGCTTATAAATACTAAGGTAGTAGGAAATATACTTGAGTTCTAAGAAAACCCAGGTAAGTGCTACTTAAATACTATTATTCTAAAACACTATCTATCCATGAGTGATTAACATAAGATTACTGCAACCACATCACAACCACCAGATAAAGGCCTCTCTTCTGGAGACGGTTCTAGAAGAGCTTCCATTCCCCTTTAACTGCACTAGGCATGTCATTTGCCCCACAACTGTCCTTTGGAGTGCATAACCTAATTCAAGAATTTGAAACCAAAAAAGTGTAACTGCTGTGGTTATTTAGGCAGCAAGTCATAAGCTTAGATAAGTACAAGTAAAAATTTTTTGAGGACCAGGATAACTCAATCAGATACTGCTATTTTTTTCAAAATCAGACACAGCAGGCTTTTTGCAAGTTTTTGTACACTAATAGCGAACTGCCTGATGTACAAAATAAGAACAGAATTTCTTGGCTAAACCAAGGGGGCATATGAAACACTAAGTTTACCAGGAGTAAATGATGATTTTGTAGACCAACCATATCAGCAGTTAGGCTGAGTTTGTGCATTCAGACTTTTCAGACATTAAGGGCTAGATTAAAATAAGCCAACAGCTTAAAAAGCTAGACAGTTTAGTCCCTTAAAGAGAAAGTGTGTGAAGTTATTGTAAACAGGAAGAATTCAGGCAACTTAGCACTAAGTCTAGAGAACTGAAAGTAATATTCCAATATCTGTACATTCTGTTCTCCCCATTTCCTTCTCATTTTTATCTTTAGAGGAAGAAGCCACCTTCTTTCCAAGGTGGCTTCATTTGTTTCAGTTCTATGAATGGTCTGAATCCAGTAGTTTCAGAGAAATAAGGTCGTTCCTTAAGATCTTAATTAAAACACAGAGCAGTGTTTTTATTATGCCTTCCAAATACAGCACAAGCCAGGGAATTTGTTCTCCAAGCTGTCCTCAACAAGAACACATCCTATTGTTTCTCCTGGGCTACAAGCTAGTTCAGGAAATCATTCTCCACTTCTTTGGCAGGCTTGCTCCCTCACAATCTTTTCTTTGGGTGTGTTAGGGCATAGCGCACAAAAGCGAGCCCAGATAGCAAACCCATTCAGTTACGATTCCAACAAGTTTGCTGTATTTTCCTACAAACCTTAGTCACAGAATATGCTCGATAAGCATACTGAGCTTCCAAAAACAATAATGTTTTCAGATTGCTAGATGTGACAACCTAGACAGACTTATTTCCAAATTCTATATGCAGGAACACAATGCATGGTCTTCCACATGAATGAGGGAGCTTCACAGTTTAAATTATTTTATTAACCTTAAAAGTTGGCACATAATCATCTTGAAAAGGTTAAGAACTTTATTACAGCTGCTTATTAAAGCTATTCAGAGTTACAATGCTATTATTATTGTTCATTAAATTCTGAAGATCAGCTTCCATCTGCAAACTCAAACACAATATTAGAACATCGCTTATAAAACAAGTAAAATTATATAGGCCTTATTAAGTATAGATTTAGAGACTAATATGCAGGTAAGTATTAACTTGTGCATTTCCACATATTTAAGCACACTAAGATTTTACCTCTCCACAGCAAACTCCCACTAGGTATTAGCTGTAGAGGAAACAGATGTTTTAAAAACAATTAAGACCAAAAGTCTGAAGCTTGCATTACTTCCTTAACTTTTGCCAACTATGGCCAGTAGATGGTTACCCATACCTCCTCTGGAATATGTCTGAAGTAATGCATAACACTTGAAGTAGATATGTGGTTGAAAAAGCACACTTTTTCCCATTTTAACCTCAAATCCAGCCCCATTCAATACAAGATTGAAGATACTAATATTAAAGACCTTCATTCTACCTTAAGAGTTCATTCCGTATTTCCACAGTGCTATAAAGACCACTGAACCATAAACGATCTGCAATTAACATCAACCTACATTTGCTCAATTTCAGAGCATCAGTTGACTTAGGCCTTCCACAGAAGGGATCCTTGTGTACCTAGATTTTCCTCATACCTCCTCTGATTACAGACCAATTGACACCTTATTTCTAGCCTATTAACCAGCACTTGGCCAATGATTAAGACAATACCAACACTCAGACTAGTAGTTGAGCTTGCAGCTTACATAGTCAAGCTGAAGCTTACCATGTCATATCAACCTTACTTTAATTAAAAGCATGTCTCCAGTTGCTTATCATTCAGTATCTGGGTAAAGGAAAGCATAAATACTTCCTTTCCTTTACGCCCACAAAAAGCCTAAGATAGGCTAGAAAAACATTGCAGCAGGAGCTATACGCTCACTGCTGCCTTCTACTTGTCACCTATAGCAAAGGACATATGTCATCCACAGTCTTCTTGTGACACTACTGTACTGCTGTTTACTAGCTTTAAACCAGCTGGAGTATCTTCAAAGATTAGATAGACTAAATACACTTAGCCATGAAAATTTACAAAATTTTTCTTTGTGTCACATCATAAATGAAAAGGAATCCAAGCCCCTCAGAACAACTACATGTTCAACTTCAGAGCAAAGGACAGCACTTCATCAAAACATCTTGTTCTCACAGCATGACTATTTATCAACTGATGCTGAAAAGCTTTCACTACTAGAACAGGCAAAAACAAAAAGCTTGGGTTTCAGTCAAGCACCACACAGAGGAATTTAGTAAGGTTATTATGAAATAAAGATAGCAACCCTTGATCTATATTGAGAAGTCTAACCTTCAACGCAAGATGATGATCTTCCCTATTCCCTAGTCTTTCTGAAAGAATGCAACCATAACTCAAACTATGTTACCTCCTCCACTACAATCAGTTTGAACTGCTCCATTTCCAGGCCACTTCCTCATATCTCTCAGCTACTAAACAGACCCCTTACCCACCTATACTCCATCATTTGCTACAGAACATGTTTATGAGCTACTGTCTTGCACTTACATCACTTTGATCACCTCTAAGAGTCTGTTTGGGTCTTCTAATCTACAATCTGCTGTACAAGCTAGTATGTATACAAGTAACTTCTAAAAAACAGTGAACCATGTCTTCAAGACTGCAGATATTACAAAAGCAATTAATTGAAATAACACCTAATACAACTTGTGCTGCTGCCTGAACTGAGTTCCTTTAGCATCTTAATAGAAAGCCTCTACACGGGCAAGTAAGGAAGCACCTAACACAGAAGACAGTAAGAACTGCTTTAAAGTTTTGTTTTACATTCAAACATCAGGGATTAAAAGACATGGCTAAGCAAAAACCAAGACAAAAATGTCAATATAGACATTTCTCAATACTAAAAATGGAAGCATGCTACTTCTAGGTCATAGGGGACCTGCATTTCAGTTTAATACGACAGGCCAAATAATTTGGAAATATTCAACTGATTAGTGTATTTTTCTACGGCTAATGCACATAATCAAGTCACAAGCTGATAAGTCTTTTCTGACATTATTCATGTTCTGCTTACATTTTTTTTCCCTGGTACCTCCCTTCATCTTCCTAAATGTTCCTGTGCCCCCTGCATCATCCTTGTTTAAGTTTAGAGAGCTCTTTGCCTCCTATCCCTGCTCCCAGATCTCAGTCAAGTTAAGTTGCTTAATCTATGGATAATTCCAAAGCGTTATTAAGATAATCATGGAATTTAAGACAATTTATTCTGAGCAGGAATGACCACACGATCCACAAACTTAGGTGGTACTTTAAAAAGCCTGAAAATTAACTTCCAAAAACTGTTAATGTTTGCCCCTTCAAAAAGCTTAAAAAAAAAAAATACTCACCTGCCCAAATTTTTTACTACAGTGGTACTCATGCACCAACAGAAAAAGAAACTGTGAATCTACTTGGGACAGCCATTCTGTGATTGAACCAACACAAACACCACAAAAATTTAATGCAGCACTCATCTTCTCAGCACCAGTATCTATTAAGAGTGAAGAAAATTGGTGGCAGTTGTACTGACCAAGAAGAAAAGCTGGATTCCTCATGAGAAACACTTACTGTTTTATTTGGTTTACTTGGCAAGGTTTTGGCAGCAGGAAGGCTGCAGGGGTGTCCTCCGCGAGAAGAATCCAGAGGCTGCCCTGTGCTGGACACAGCCTTTTCCAGCTGGCTCCAGCTAACCCACTGCTGGCCAAAGCTGAGCCCAGCAGCCAAGCTAGTGACCCCTCTCAGAAAACATTCCTAAGGGTAGAGTACCAGGACAGTAGAGCGGAGCAAGGGGAACAAGTGATAAACAGCCCTGTAGACACCAAGCTCAGAGACAGAGCAGGTGCTGCTCCAGGCAATGGAACAGACATCCCCCCCAGCCTGTTAAGAGGAACATGCTGGAGCAGACAGCCACACTCAGTCCATGGAGGACCCCACACCAGAACAAGTGGATGTTTTCTGAAGGAAACTACAGCCTATAGAGATCCCACATGCTGAAGCAAGTTCTTCTGACAGGAACTATAGGCCATGGAGTAGATCCATCCTGGAACATGGACAAAGTGTGAGGACGACGCAGCAGCAGAGAAGAGGTGTTACGGACTCATGGCAACTTATTATTCCCCATCCCCACTACGTCACTCCAGAGTCAGGACCAAACGAGTGAAGCTGAGCCTGGGAAAGAATGGGTGGGTGCAGGAAGGTGTTTCAAGTGGATTTTGGTTTTTTACTACTTAAACCAGTTTTAATTGGCAATTCTTCTCAACTCTGTTTTGCTCATGACAGTAACTGGTAAATGATTGCTTGTCTACCTTGAGCCATGCATTTTTCCAACTTATTTCCTCCCCCATCCTGTTGATGGGGAGTGAGACAGCAGCTGGCTGGGCATGTGGCAGCCAGTCAAGTCAATCCATCGCACTATTGCATGACATGGCCCACTTTCCAGGAAGTTTCAGGTAACTTGACAAATATGGGTTAAAAATGATTGTTAGACAAAGCAAAACACTTGATACTAAGCAATCCCTATGTATACTTAGAACATGAAATATTCACACCTCTTGCTTGTCATGCTGCCAACCTCCCTGATGCAGAAGATGCAGCTGTGCATGCAGGAAGAAAGCCTGCCAGTTCAGCCATGCCATCTCTGAGGCAACTAGACTCCTGACAGCACCTACAGTCCAAGCAAACGCATACAGTTTCCTCTCTTCCAGCTCTCTAGCTAAGGGTGCACGAGGCAGGGAGAAATCAAAAGCCCATTAAAAAAGGCAGACCACCACCCTAGTGCTCCATCCTCATGACAGCATTAACGATACCTATGCTTCTCTGCAGGCCTTCAGCAGCAGGTGGAGACACTGACACATCTATACAAAGTCCTCATTATCCTTAATATTAGATAGGAGAACAGTTCCTCTCTCCCTTGCTAGAGTTCAAGCGTACCACTATTTACGCAGAGAACAGTGTTCTCTTTGGAGTAGACTCCACATACTTGGACTGATGTCAATGCCTTCACATCCCTGCTTAAGCTAAGCCACATGAGCATGCTCTGTTCACACAGAATCTTCAAAATGGAGCACTTCATTTTCTTAAATTACTCACCTTGCGCATCTCAGGTTGGTTCACAATTTTTTTTAAAGTACCCCATGAAAATTGATGCAATACTCCCAACTTAATCTTGTTCATGTATTGAGCAAACATAACCTTGTTATATTCCTATTATAGAAGCCCCTGTTACATCCCTAGAATATACCATATTTCTCTTGCTGCTGAGGGTACTGGACAGAAGTGGGAGAAACCATAACAAAGGAAGGAGAAACAGCAGATTTACTATCTAGAGGAAAGGTTACATTTTGTAGAAAGACATTAAACTAGTTTGACATTACTTTAAAACCCCGTGCTGACCATTACATATTTCCTTGCGATCTTCCAGATGTGTTGCTTTTGACTAAACTGAAAAGTTAACAGCTTCATCTCTGACTGAGAACAACTGCTTTACTCCAAGCTAAACCAAAATTTACTTTACCCCATGTCAAAGAGATTATTCTTCAGAGAAAAAAGTTTTGGCTTTGTTTAACAACAAAACAAATGCTAACAGATATTTAGCAGTAATAAATTAATTTAAGCAGGAATTTATGCAAAGGCAGTACGATTATAGAAGTCTGAACATAGACACTAAGCTAACACTGTAAAAGACCTCCAAGACTAAGTGCTATCCCTAGACACACTATTCTGTTCTGTCAGTCCCAGTAAGAGTCTGCAACTCCCATAAACATGACCATCCAAAATACAAAGCAGAAATAGTGTTCTTGTTATCTAGTACTTGCCTCACAACAAATGGAATTTCTCTTGAAGACTGAGAAGCAGCCACATTCTTGAACAATAACATACAAATTGCACTAAAGATAGCAGTGTTGTAAAGCAATAAACAAAGCTCCAAACTGTTTTCTGCACTTCTACGTTGACCAGAAATATTATATACAGATATCAAAAGATTGCCTTTTTTCATGAAAGGCACTAATTGAACAATTGACAAGTTACATATGTACAAAGACAACTCAAATGTTATTAAAGTAACAATAAAACAGTCCTGCAAGAGTTAAAATGTTATTGAGTGACAGACATTATGGCCTTCATAGGACAGCTCAAGGAAAAGTCAAAATAAACAAGTTGTGTAACATGCTTCATAGCACAACCCTATTCCAAGTGAAAATCTGTCAGGAGAAGTTATCCACCTGCAACTCCCCTTTAGTTTGTAATTCTTAAGTCAACAATTCACAGTTACTGTCAGTTACCAAGACAATAAAGAGCATTCAAACCATAAGAACAAAGAGACACTGGAACAACATCCTGACAGTAAATGATCATCTGTAACTAACTAATGATATTGTACACTCCCCTACGAGAACACAATGAACTGTTAAAATCCTACAGACACTAGACATGGCCAATGCATTTCTCAAAATTAACCTTAATGGGAAAAGTTGCAAGAAACTACACAAGCGTTTTTGAATCAACGGCAGCATCCAAATCTCTAAAGTGAACAGTTGTGGATATTTGTCCTTTAAATTAAAGGGCTAAATCTAGATTTCTAATATATTAGAGATAATTCCACTAAGCATTTCACACTCAAATCTTTTGTTCAACTGTAATTTCAGCCCATTTCCACTGGTACTCAGCATTAACAGTAGCAATGACATTAGAGGAAATTGCTTACAGCCCCTCCTCAGCTTTTCAAAGTGCAGCCTACAGTTTGAAGTAATGCAAAAATTTCTTCCTACCTCTAGTTGGCATGAAATACTTCATATGGCAATACCGTTCCATAGAAGTACTGGTTTTAAAAACCAGGTATCTACTAAAATCAAAGTCCTAAGATCAAAGGGAGACCAAGATCAAAGCTTTGCCCCAGTAACTGTCTCTTCTGCACTGGTGAAGAATCAAGACTTAAATTCTTTACAGCTAGCTTACTACTGATGAAGTAATTACTTGGCAATATGCTCATTCCAAATGCCTATATTCTCAAAGTACCTTTCACTTCCACTGGCTACATATAATTTAGATTAACTTTAGCTACAGCATTCCTTCTTCTCTTCTTCCCATTTTCACATACCTGAGAAGAGATCAGATATTTAGATTTTCTATGGCAGTGGCACCATATTAGATCAGCTAGGATTTGTTTCTTTTCAATCTTAATCATATACAGTGACTGGTGTCACTGACAACTTTGGGTTTTGACAACGGGATGGCATATACAGCACCAGGCTTGCTGTATCAGGCTTGCCTGTGACAAGCTGTGGGATGATACACAATGCTTGGAGGGACAGGGTGCTAGTACAGGCCCTCAACCTGTCACCCACAGGTGTGCTGGGGACCCTGCAGCACAGTCACAGTCTTGCAGAGATGAGCTAGGAGCTCCTGAGGTAGTAGAAGCTAACAAGGAACCTTCCATGAAACACTCAGAGGAACACTCCTTGTTTTCCTTGAAGATGGTGATATAGGCAACAGCCCAGATGAAGTGCCTCTACACAAATGCACACAGCACAGGGAAACAAACAGGAGCTGAAAGCTACTGTGCTGCTAGAAAGCTACAACCTCGTTGCCCTTACTGTCTCTTGGTGGGACAAAACCCATGACTAGAGTGCAGCTATCAATGGCTACAGGCTGTTCAGAAGGGACAGGTAGGGAAAAAGGGGTGGAGATGCTACCCTCTACATCAAGAAATCAATACAGTGTGAAGAGCTGTCCCTGAAGAAAAGTCATGAGCAGGTCAAAAGCCTAGGTAAGAATCTGAGACAGAGGCAGCAAAGGGGATCTGGTCGTGAGTGTCTACTACAGGCCACCTCATCAAGGGGAGCCTACTGATGAAGCCTTCTTCCTCCAGCTCCAAGGGGCTTTGCGCTCAGTCTCTCGTCCTGCTGTGGGCCTTCAACCACCCTGACATCTGCTGGAAAAGTAGCACCGGGAGGTGTAGACAGTCCAGAAGATTCCTTGAATGCACTGAGGATAACTTCTTAGTTCAGGTAATAGACACCCCTACGCGAGAGGATACAATACTGGACTTGATGCTCACCAATACAAGTGAGCTCATCGGTGACATCAAGACTGGAGGGAGCCTGGGCTACAGTGATCACGCATTGGTGGAGTTCACGCTCCTGAGGGATATGGGAAGGGTGACAAGTATAGTCAGGACCCTAAATTCCAGGAAAGCCAACTTCCAGGTCTTCAAGGAGTTAGTCAGTATGACTCCCTGGGAAATGGTCCTCAGGGACAGGGAGGCAGAAAAGAGCTGGCAGATCTTTAAGGACACTCTCCATAGAGCACAAGAGCTCTCAGTCCCCAGGAGCAAGAAAGGGAAGAGACTGGTATGGCTGAGTTGAGACCTGCTGGTCACACTAAAGGGCAAGAGGGAACTGCACAGGCAATGGAAGCAGGGATAGGTATCTTGGGAAGAGTATAGGGACACTGCCCAGTTGTGTAGGGAGGTGGTCAGGAGGGTCAAGGCGCAGCTAGAGCTGAATTTGGCAAGGAATGCTAAGAATAACAAGAAGGGATTCTACACGCTTGTCAACTACAAAAGGGGTTAAAGAAAGTGTATGTCCCTGACAAACAAGAATGGTGACCTAGTATCAAGAGATGAGAGGGCTGAGGCACTCAACTTTTTTGCCTCAGTCTTCACTGGCAACCTCTCTCCTCGCCTCTCACCAGTTGATGGACTCGAAGATGGGGACCAGAAGGATAAAGCCCCTTGCACTGTAAAGGAAGACCAGGTTCGGGACCACGTGAGGAACCTGAACGTACAGAATTCTATGGGACCTGATGAGATGCATCCCAGAGTCCTGAAGGAACTGGCTGATGTAGTTGTCAAGCCACTCTCCATAATATTTGAAGGGTCATGGCAGTCAGGTGAAGTCCCTGTTGACTGGAAGAAGGGAAAAATTCACCCATTTTTAAAAAGGGTAGGAAGGAGGACCCTGGAAACTACCAAGCTGTCAGCCTCACCTCTGTGCCTGGGAAGATCATGGAACTGGTCCTCCTGGAAACTATGCTAAGGCACATGGAGAACAGGGAGGTGATTTGAGACATTAGCATGGCTTCACCAAGGGCAAGTCCTGCCTGACCAACCTAGGGGCCTTTTATGATGGCATGACTAGATCATTGGACAAGGGAAGAGCTATGGATGCGATCTATCTGGACTTCCATAAAGCCTTCAACACAGTCCCTTAACATCCTTCTCTCTAAACTGGAGAAATATGGATTTGATGGGTGGACTGTTTGGTGGATGAGGAATTGGCTGGTACGTTGCAGCCAGAGGGTAGTGGTCAACTGCTCCTTGCCCAGATGGACACCAGTGACAAGTGGTGTCCCTTAGGGATCTGTACTAGGACCAGTGCTGTTTATCATTTTCATCAGTGACAGACAGCAATATCAAGTGCACCCTCAGCAAGTCTGCAGACAACACCAAGCCGAGTGGTGCTGTTGACACACCAGAAGGATGGGATGCCATCCAGAGGGACCTGGACAAGCTTGAGAAGTGGGTCCATGTGAACCTCATGAGGTTCAACAAGGCTAAGTACAAGGTCCTGCACCTGGGTTGGGGCAACTCCCACTATCACAGGCTGGGGGATGAAAGAATTGAGAGCAGCCCTGAGAAGGACTTGGGGGTACTGGTGGATGAAAAGCTGGACATGAGCCAATGTGCACTCACAACCCAAAATGCCAACCATGTCCTGGGCTGCATCACAAGCAGCGTGGCCAGCAGGGCAAGGGAGAAGATTCTGCCCCTCTGCTCTGCAAGACCCCACCTAGAGTCTTGCATCCAGCTCTGGAGCCCTCAGCACAAGGACATGGAGCTGCTGGAGCAGGTCCAGAGGAGGGGTACAAAAATGGTCAGAGGGCTGAAACACCTCTCCTATGAGGAAAGGCTGCAAGAGTTGGGATTGTTCAGCCTGGGGAAGAGAAGGCTGCAGGAAGACGTTATTGCAGCCTTCTAGTACCTGAACGGGGCCTATAGGAAAGACAGGGAAAATCTTTTTAGCAAGGCCTGTTGCGACAGGACAAGGAGTAATGGTTTCAAACTAAGGGAGGGTAGATTTAGACTAGATATAAGGAAGAATTTTACAATGAGGAGGGTGAAACACTGGACCAAGTTTCCCAGAGAGGTAGTGGAGGCCCCATCCCTAGAAACATTCAAGGCCAGGATGGACAGGGCAATCTGATTTAGTTGAAGATATCCCTGCTCACTGCAGAGGGGTTGGGTTAGATGACCTCTAAAGTTCCCTTCCAACCGAAAATATTCTGTAATTCTATACTTTAGGCAAAGTAAAAGGTTTTCCAAGAGCTCAAACAGAGCTTGCTGTAGGACGGTCATTGTATAGTATAACAGTCATTTAGTAAGTAGTTGATCTTCAGGATGGTAATTGATAAACTTGACCTATGATTTACAAGGGAAGAAGAAAACTGGAAGTTATTCCAGTTTAACTTTCCAAAACTGAGAAGAAGTTTTACCTTTAGAGGTCGGATAGCTTCAGAGAACTTGGTCCACCAACTTTTCTCAATATACTCCAGATGTCTCTCTCTTCTTCGAAGTGTCCTTAGTCTCTCTTCTAGTTGTTGTACAGTCCGTCTGTCCCTCGATGACAGAGGCCGACCATCTCTGCACTGGTTACAAAAAATAGCACAAGAGATCACAGAACACTGAATCAAGAAAACAGACTTGACATCTAGTTTAATGAGTTACAACAACTCTAAAGACTTTTAGTATATAATTCACACTGTTTCTATGCATAGCAAGAAGATGAAGAGTAAAAGTCACAGGCTGCAACAAGAAGAATTCCTATTAGGTGGTAGAAAACACTCTCCACAATGAGGATGTTCAAAAATGTTAACAGGGAGGGCAGCCTTCATGTCTAGAAATGCTTAAAGTGCACTGATGCGATTTGAATAACCTGTTCTAACTTGAAAGGTGTCCTCGCTCTGCAGAGGGTCAAACATGATGACTTTCAGAGCTCCCTTCCAATCAAATTCCATGATTAAGTCAATATATTAAGCTTGGCATCTGCATTTCTTACCAGCATTTCACTACAGATACTTCACTATTTTTCTTGCACTTGCAACAGCAGAATGACTTGCAGTTCCAAAAATTAACCTTATGGAAATCCAAGAAAGAGGAACCATTACCTCAAGAATTAGCTGAGTGTACCAGACAAACATAACCACCAAACAAACAATTAAGAACATACGTTAATTCTGAGCCTCTAAATACTGAGCAAACGCCATTGCACTCTGTTGTAAATTGAGTAGCACATCCTTAAATCTCAATTATATGCTAATAAGAAAACACAACAAAATAGGCATTAGGTAGTTAAACCACAATTGTTTCTAACTGTATAACAAACTGAACCTTACATAAAAAAGATTCTTAGTTTAAGTACATCTACTACATATTTTTAAGTTTTGTAATTCCCTATTTATTTTTTTTCTTATTTTAAAAAACCCTTCCTTCAAATAGTGAAACACTTCACACCTGGTGAAGTTAAAGCAAATCTATTCCAAATAAAGCTCTCAAAAAGCTTACAAGACTAAGACCACATTCTAGGCACATGTAACACTTAAATTGGAGATCGCAATGTACTTTTATCAGGAACATATATTTTCCATATCCTGTATAGCACTTCAGTGGCTTGAACAAGACTTTTTGAAAACAGTCCAAGCTCCCAAGCTGCAAGTCCAAGCTTCAATTATTGAAGACTAATGAAATGAGTACAAATAGCAGAAGATCATACTACATACTGAATCCTTCCATTAGATTAAGTTGCATACTTTCATACTGAGAGTAATGTACAGTGAAAACTAGAAGTAACACTCACTTTCTTCACATCTTCATGCAAATGTAACTGAAGAACTACAATTTCTGTGACAGACTGAGGCAGAATCCTGACCATAGTCCATAAATCACTGGAAATCAGTTTATACTGATGGTCACATTAAAATATAGACCTAATTTAAGGACTTTCTACTTCTTGATCCTATTTGTTAGCTAGATTGAACAACCAGACTAGTTGCTTGCAATCTCTCATAATCCAATGTAGTCTTTTGTAACAAGTAATGCTCCATTTTTCAGGGGGTTTCTCTTTTTTCTTACATTGGTTTCAGTAATACAGATGCCTTTGTTGTAGTTATACTCTGTACAAAAATAAAATTTTACAGTTTAAACTGGGGTAAACTACTTTTTAGGTTTCATTACACAACAAGATTTCTAAAACACTGAAGGTGCCCACGCTGTGCAGAGGTAGCCAAGTATCAAAGGAAGACTGTTGGAACCGTTTGAGCACTGCTGACTTCTACTATCACAAGAGTACACAACAGCACAGACAGACTGCCAGGATTAAAGTGATGAATCTTAATGCCCTTCCCCTCCCAATTCAGGGCTGTGAAAACACTGGTCAAACCATTATCTGAAACGGGTTGCGAATAGGGAGAGCACCTTGTATGTAAAGGAGAAATCTTATCCTCCTTCAGCTTGTGCTGAGGTTGTTAAAAGTGTCCTGCTTATATGAGGCACAGTGTTCCACTGAGCTGCAAAGCCATTGTGGGTTTAAAAATGGTGTTAACATGCTAGGGATGTTTAAGATTCAGAACAGATTTCCACATGTACACTTCTCATAAGTCATGATCTGTAACAGCAACATACATTAACTGGGAAGTAAGAAAATCTGGGCCTGTTTTTTATTCATAAAGATGATTAATAGTTTGATGGATCTTACTCATGACATCTCCATGTGGCAAGTATCCAGTGCTGATAAATACATTGAGGAAGTATCAACAAATTGGATGCCATATTTGGTAGCAGACTACGCAAGGTTAATACTTTTAACTTCTACAAAGCATTTCTTCCATATAACCAAGCAGGACCAGAGAAGTTTGAGCTTAGCTCGTCAGCACCATTATTAGCTAGAGTAGAGTACCACACAAGTGATCACGATTGTTTCCAGATAACTCAAATAACTGCAAGTTAGTCACCTTGCTATTTGTTCTGGAACAAAAACTATCTACAGCATGACCACAAACTAGGAAGCAAGCAAGAAAAAAAATTCACTAAGAAAGTGAGAACAGTGAAGACCATACCTTTGATTTAATCCTTAATAAATGTTGCTCCACTTCTTCAATATCTTCAGTGTTCTCTAAAAGTTCATAAGCTGCACTGGTAGTTCCCTTAATCAAGTTTAGAGGCAAAGCTGACATACCATACGCCTAAAAAAGGAAACATACATACTCGAATTTTCTGCCATACATTTTCATCTGCTAAGGCTGCTGTATTTTGTAGCTATAAGGTATCACTGCTGGGTTTTTTTCCTCACCCTCCTGCTACAGACTCTAAGGCAATCAAGTCTTTTCCTTTAAGTAAGACATAATAAGCACACTATGCAGATTCCAGTGTCCCACATTGTTCCGATGGTACTTATGTGTCTCATGATCACTGGGACAACAGCATGTGTTATTATATAAGTATAGCCCACTGGAGATTTATCAAGCTAACCCTTGGGGTTTTTTTGTCAAATCATTTAGCTTCCAAAACCTTAACTTTCCCACTTCAGATAATAGTCAAAACACTGTCTAATGCAGGAATTCCTAGATACTGAACTTGAATAGTTTTAGAAGCAAAATATGCACAATTTCTTTGCAGCTAGTCATCTTCAACTTACTTTTAAAATGAAATTATGTAGAAAATACCTGATTTACTACAAAAATCTGCAGTAAAGAGACACAGCAGAAGTAGGTGAACACCTAAACTCAGTTATATTCCAAGACTGCTTCCCATTCACATTCATAAATTTTGTTGGCATTTACTCCTAGTTGCAAATCCTCTACTACTCAAAGTGTTTGTCAGCTTCTACACCAGCACTATGGCCTTATTTTTCCAATGCAAAGTCTGTAAGCTTTCCACTAACATGAGAAGAAAAAGACATGAGACAAGCTAAACAAGAAAAAAATGCCACTATTTCCTCCCTGCTTCCCTGCAAGTCTTCTAGATCTAGAGGCCAAGGTCAGGAGTTTCTCAAAGCCATTTGGAGACATTAGCCATAGGCTTTTTATTTGCTTTACTGTGGGTGGGAGGCTGTTAGCAATAGGTCACTCTTCCCGCAGAGCTCAGCAGGAAGGTTCTTTTCTTTCTCTTAATCACAATTAACACACGCAGTTCTACTAGAGTGCTTGACATCTGAACATTCACTAACTTCAGAAATGAGCAGTTTTCTAGATTTGCACAGGAATACCACTCCCTCTGTCAAGCACAGCTTTACACTTCTTACTGAGAATAGATTTAACAAAAATGCCAGTGTGTTATAAGCATCACCATACATGCTGTCAAATCACATGAGCTTTTTCTGCACAGGACTCAATTTGACCCACTTAAGAACCTACATAGACATACTAATGCCTCATGCATTGTACTCCAAGCAAGACACCACCCATTTTTTTAGTGTATTTTTCAACATGCCATATACCCTGCCATCAACGCCCATTTCTACGCCTGTTTTAAAAAAAGATGTCTTATTTACTATTACTGTAGCTCAAAAACACATTAACAATTTAAATTAATAACCTTTTGAAAATAAACATGTAACACTGAACTCACAAACTTCAGTTTCACTCTGCAAGCGAAAACACTTGTTATTTCAAGAAACATTACTCCATGTATTAGGCTACAAAAACATGAAACAGAAGTTTAGCAGTCTCACAACCTTGTTCACTGAATTAAATTTCTTATGTTCAGAGTGAGTGTTCCCAGTAAATTGTTGGAACAGCATCGGTTAAGTTCAACAAGCAGACAGCATATGTGTCTCAACAGGCTTCAAACCCAAGGAAACAGTGGTACCTGTTAAATCACTTTAAAGTATTTAAGAGCAGGAGAAAAGTATTTTCCTTCAAATATTCCTTGAAGTACACATTAGCAAAGAACACATTCAGCTATATCTTTAACAGCTTGCACTGCATGACTTTTTTTGCATAGCTATAAAATATTAGAACTGGTTTTACCATAGACTCCTAGAGAATAACGTAGGCTACTAGCTATAAGCTCAGTATTTCAGGACTTCACAGCTGACAGCCTCATTTGTCACCCAAAACACAGCTAAAATAGTATTTGCAGCACTGTTTACAGACTGATCCAAATAAGATCAAACTTCTTTTTTTCTTTAGCTACAAAAGGTAACTGGCAAATTCAGTCCCTATGTTAGAGCTTTTTGCTGTAAAAGCTATACTAGGGAAAAACATCTCTTGTTATCAGCTAGTGATGGCAACAAAACCTCATGCTTTCTAAGACATTCTAGAAGTTTTGGTGTGAACACAGCTATCCAACCACAGAAAGGCCTACCTACAAGATTAAGTATTTTAGGTAAGATTTTAACTTAGGCTGGACTTTACAACTCCATCCATAAATGTGGCTCAGGTCTCCCCTGAATGCTCTCTAAGGAGATGCTTTAAGCTGCTTTGTTATCTACAGGAGATGAAAAGCAGTCTCCCCTAATCCTCTTCTTCTCTAGGCTGGAGAACAAATTCCTTCAACTTTCTCATGGGTTGCACTCTCCAACTCTCTGCTATTACAAGCCTTCACAGGAGACACTACAGTTTTCCAGTTTATTAAACCGGGGAACCAAAACCAGTATTCCCAGATGTGGCTTTGGAAGTGCCAAGTACAGTGCAATCATCAAATCCCTTGATCTACTGGCCTGGCCATGCTCTTGCTGATGCAAGCCAGGACACTGTTTGCTTTTCTACTGCAGGACCCATTGCTGGCTTATGCTCAGCTTGCTGTCCACTAGGACTTCCAGGTCATTTACAGCAGAGCCATCCCCCAGTCAGACCCCAGCATGAACTCCTGCTTGGAGTTAATCCATTCCAGGAGAAGGCCTTAACAGCTGTTGGCCAATCTTCCCACCTGTCAACATCTCTATGGTGGCTCCTCATTCTGTTGTATCTACTTCTCCCAGTTTGAGATCATTCTCAAACTTGATGACTGAATACTCAATCCTATCATCCAGATCATTATGATGACTGAATAGTGTTGGGCCCATATTGACCCTGAAGAACTCACTCAGGTCTGGCTGCCAGTACCATAACTCCAGAATTTAGGCAAAAGTGTAAACTCCTTTGAATTTCATAACTGGAACACAGGCTGCAATCTAACCAAGGTCCCTCTGTGGAACCCAAAACATTTCCAGCCAAGCCAAAAACATTTAGTATGTAGAAACACATGTAATAACAAGAGATTGCTATGACAACAGGCCTACACAATTTTACAGACCTAAGCTTAGAATCAGTTACAAGCAATTCACCATTAAGCAGAGGCTTTAAACAGCTATCATCAACTAGCAGATATCAAGCATTTACTCAACAGAAATAGATAAGGAATAAAATTCAGAGTTCTAAATATTCTAAATTTAAGTTTCCACAAACCAAACTGCAACTCTTAGTGATGCATTGTATTGCTTTTTACAGATGTGAATAACCTATTTGAACATCAAGCTTGCTCTAGTGATAAAGGCAATCCGAGTTCCTTCCTTGAATACAAAAGATGCTAATAATGAAATTAAGCAACCAAACCTCCCACCATCAGTGGGGAGAAAAGCCACATTGGTCCTTCAAGACATCAATATACAGAATGAAGGACAGAAAGATGAGTCTTCTCAACTGTGTCACAAGTCTGAACAGAAGCTGTATTAGCTCAGTTTCACGGCTGTATTTCCTTTCAGGCTGATACAGAAGTTCAAGGCGGCCCTGAACAAAGTTTTAATCCCCTGGGTTAGTGCAAGTGTTAAATTATTCATGAGCTATTATTTTGGGCATCTGCAACTCAACAAGCAAGTAACATATCAAAGATAGCACAAGAAAACAAATGCTGTATACTAAAGATGAGAGGCTCAGTCCTGAAACAAATTGTTGGTTCAAGTTCGGAATATGAATAAAAACAAATCAGAAGAACCTTTAAAGTAGCCAAGAGAAATTCATTTATATAATTTAATTCTGATAAAGCAATTAAGTGTTGATATATTTACACCACTGAAACAACAGTTTCCAGGACTTATTTTTAGGCAACCTTTGCCTAGAAGTGTTGTCAGATACAAGGCACTCCACTGAAGAGTAAAAACAGTCATCCCAATTTAACAGGCAATTACAGCATACATGGTTGTTGTTTTGCACATAGGTTCTTTAAGATGAACTGAATCTAGTACTAAACACTCACTGTTCAGCCTGGTATGTGATAACATATGCTGCAAGGTTAGGTCTTTAAAGTCTGAGGCTGCTATCTCTGCTGTTACTCAATGCCTTATCAGCTTAACTGAAACCCAATTTTATGGTAGGAGAAAAGAAATCTAAATTTACAGTTAAAACAACTTATTTTAGAGAACATTCCCCTCTTATATGAATCACTTGTAGGGATTCATGAGATCACCCTCTATCAGTTAGCTTAAGGGCTGGAAAGCCAAACCCTTAGCATGTTGTGAAAAGCTCACAACATACTAAGTACAAGTCAGAGGCACCATCTGTGAGCAGCTGTCTCATACTGATTTGAGAGTCTTCCCACAGGCAATAGAAATAATATCTCTGGATGGATGAAGTTTAAATATAAACTTCATGGGTTTCTTTAAGTAGGTGGCCTTCCACTCTAAAGCAGAAGAGAAAAAAACAGAACAACTTAAGCAAAGCAACAGAAAACCCAGCTTATCTGTTCTACAAAAAGAACAGTCTAAACAAAGCTCTTAAGACTTCTTGTTATTCACAGAAGCCGTAGCCAGGCCTGAGACAGGAATTTGCAAGTAAATCTGTCATCAGTAAAGCAGGAGCCTGTAACTCATACGAAAGCAACAATTAGTTCAATCCTGTTCATGCAGTATCAGCAGGCATTGAAGAACAGCGAGACAGCATCACAGAATCACAGAATGGTAGGGGTTGGAAGGGACCTCTGTGGGTCATCTAGTCCAACCCTCCTGCTGAAGCAGGGTCACCTACGCATACTCTAGCTGTTCTCTCAGCACACCATTGAAGCCAAACATACTCTGTGCTCCAGACAGAGCACTAAAATACCTCACAGATTAAGCAAACTGGAAGTAATACTCATGCAATCTTCACTTCTACGTCCCTTTCCTTCCCATCCTGTCTGCAGCAGATCCAGCTATTCTCCTGTCATTCCACCATTAAGATTTAGAAGGTAGAGTTGCTGTTCTGATCCTTTGGTCTCTTGTAGACTCAGCATCTTACAACACTTCAGACTTGCAGAACTCACATAGCCTATGGCCAGATAACGGAATAATCTTTCTTATTGGTTGCCCGCTATGTTAATAGTCACTCATTAGCAGAAGATAGAAAACAAATGAAGTCAAAACAAGTTGTAAAAAAATCACATTTTACAGAAGTTGCAGCAAGTAACTATGTCAGGGATACAAGCTTGAGTATTAAAGAGATCCAGAAAGGTTTGGTACTGGGAACTATAACCACTAGTTCAACATTTTTAACTTGCGCAAGCTCCAAAGGGTTCCACAGAAAAACATGTATTATGGTGGGAATACCTAACAATCCACTACATCAGCCATAAGCTGACAGATCAGTCATGAGTAGCACAGAAAAAAAACAAACATTGAAATTAATATAGCAAATGCCTTTAGAAAAAGATTAAATGAGTTAAAGCTAACTTTGAACACCTACAGCTAAAAGCCTGAAGCCATCAAGCATTGTAGTTTAACAAGAAGTTCAATCTGTTTCATATTTTACAGCTATGTTCAGCTAATAAGATATGGTCCAATAACTAACTTGTGGTGAAAACAGGATAATCTCTTCTTGTTGGAAATCTGACAGGTAAGTTGTTTCTGATCAGTTCAGTACACTATCAGCATCGTAATCAAAAGGTAGTTCACCAACTTCTGGTTAAAGATACTTCTAAGAATTAAACTTGATTTCAAGAAGTTATCAGAAAGTAGTCATGTAGCATAGCAGAAAGACTCCCCATTCCATTTATTTTCAGAGGGCCATACATCAAGCAGATTTGGCTTTTAAGTGCTATCACTGAAGTGCTTTAAAAGGTGTATATATAATCTCGTGCAAAAAGTGTAGAAACACTGACAAACATTTCTTGCATAGCACTGCCCTCTAGCGAACCGACATGAAACAGCCATACAAAAAGAGAACCATTGTTATATCACTCTATAAAAGGCACAATGAAATGCTCACAACTTTGAATACACAAATATTCAAATTCGTATTTTCTTACAACAGCTTGTTTAAGACTTCACCTGAAAGTATGACCATGAAAAACAAAATTTTCAATTCTACCAGCTAGACTGTGATCAAAAATGCATCTATTCACGTTAAAAAAGAGCTGGACTCTAGTTTTCATTTGCTTCAATATGGATGTTCCACAAAAACACCTTCATTTCAATAATATTACAGTACAGAAGAGATTTGTCTGTATTCATAGCCCAATCACCTTTTTATCTGAATTACGTTAAGCATGAGGGAAGTCACAGTATGATACCTTTTACCTCTCATAGCAACTGATGTAGTTCAGTTGCTTATACTGAACACTATTTCATATGAATACAATGCACCCTTGTCAGCATTGCTTCTGACTGAGTAGGAATGCTAGTCCAGTTAAGTAGTCTCAAGTGTGGTGCACTTTCATGTGTCATACCAATACAGGCAACACTTCGGAGCTTGTGCAAGAGGAATAGGACTCCACCTTTCTTGAAACTGCACCTTTCTTTGCTGGGCACCTAGACTGCACAGTTTTCTTGAAAAGTAATCTTGACTCTACAAGTATTCATCGTCTCATTTCCCACATTAAAGAAATCTGTCTCCATCTGTATCTACACATACTATTAGTCTAATTACAAAAACTGGATTTCAGGAATCATATTTCCAGAACACCATTAAGCATGGCAAACAGTGATAGCGGTCCAGACACCCTCTCTTAAATTGTGAATAGTAAAGGACAAAGCCTCCTAAACACATCTGAAGATGACAGACCATCTCACAGACAGTTGGGGTTCTGTTTTTTGGTTGTGGGTTTTTTTGGTGGGTTTTTTGTTTGTGTTGGTTTTTTTTTGTTTGTTTTTGTTTTTTTTAAAGCTCATGCTATAACATCTTGAATGATTTTCCAAGATGTAACTAGTAAATTCTAAGTTCTTTCATGGGAAGTTTTAGTATCCAAACCTCAGTTGCTGTAAGAGCACATAAATTTTTGAACAACACTGCTATAAAAATCTCAAAGCATGGAACATACTGACCAGACTAAACTGTTATGTTCAGTATGGCATTTCTTGCATGATCTGTTGTACAACACAAACACTGCACTGAGTACTTGTTTATCCATTTCTCTAAAATTCACCAATACAGTATCTCGCTACACGTTCACCTTCATTTTTCATATTAATGTTTTCTCTCCACCATACAGATTAAAAGACTGTCTCACTTATTTGTCAATGTTTAAGTAGATTAAAAGTGCAATCAAGGTTTGCAAGATGTAGAAACCAAGTATGACGGCCTCCACACTACACTTTCTACTATGCACAGGGAAATTGTACTCACTGGACATAACATCTACAAAAAGTTATCTCTGACTCAATCGTAATACTGAATATAACTATTTTGCCCAGTTACCATCCTCTACATTGCTCCATCAGGCTTAGAAGAGCATTAATCAAACAAACAAAAGATTAACTTCCTTTCAAGCTGGAACTCTGTCCTGGTTTTAGCTGATAATTTTCCTCAGTAGCTGCTGTGTTTTCGATTTAGCACGAGAAGAATGTTGATAACCGATGGTTTTAGTTCTTGCTATGAAATCAAGGACTTCTTCCAGTTTCTCTTATTCAGCTAACAAGCAGGTTTGCAGGAGCTAGGAAGGAGCATAGCCAGGCAGCTAGCCCAAGCTGGCCAGTGGAAATATTCCATGCCACAGACATCATGCCCAGTTTATGAGTGGGGATTGACAGGGGGGCAGGAAGCTCTCTCCCTTTCTGCTTTCTGTGAGTTTGAACCCTCTTTTGTTTGGGAGTTCACACTTTTTCAGGAAATTTGGGATTTTGAAGTTCTGTGATTGCCACTCGGAGACTGGCTGCGAATCAGTCCTTGGGTGGTGAGAAAAATTGTATTGTGTATAGTTTCTTTTGCATATTCATTATTATTATTATTGTTATCATTAGTAGTAGTATGGAATTTGTTGTTGTATTAAACTATCTTTATCTCAACCTACAAGTTTCCCCTGTTGTCTATTTCTCCTCTCCATTCTGCTGCGGGGGGGGAAGGGGAGAGGTGAGCGAGCAGCTATCTAGTGCTTAGTTGTCAGCTGCTGGGTTAACTATGACAAACTAAAACTTCAAAGTACAAAACTACCATTGATCCAGCAGTTTAATACCTACAATTCTCCAAGAACGTAGTAGGAATCAGGCTGAGCACTCAAATTAGTTTGCTATTTCAGTTATTTACTGCTTCAGAGAAGTGAACATAATCAAATAACTATTCTTTTTTTATATTTATGAACAGACATTGAAATGATTAAGTGATAATGACAATGAATGCTTCTAACTTCTAGGTTTCTCAATAACTGTTTGATGTCTACTTAAAAGAAAATCAGTAGTAAACAAGTGTTTTTAAGGTTTGACAGATTATAAAAGGCTTCAGGGTTTTTGGCTGTTAATAAAAAAGTTAACTGCAAGAAAAGTAAATCATACTCTGGACAAAAATTAGGTGTGAAAAGGTCATTAAATTTGTCAGTAGACAAACTGAGCTTTGTAACCTCTCTTTCAGCATAGAGGAAAAAAGGATGACTTTCAATTTCCTAAGAAATCAAATAATGCTTATTAAATGTTTTGGAAAAATTACAGAGCCAATTACAATCATCCTTCAAGGACATGCTAAATGAGATGCACAAGATCACTCAAAAATTAATCTGCCTATCATTGTGTGAGTAATACATTATTCTGCCTTGCATTCAAATAGCAATCTTGAGCTGCCAACTATTATATTAGTACCTAAAGGCAAAATAAAACCATTTCAATGCAAAACACATTAATGAAAGAATAGATGCAGACTACATAACCTGTAAAACTGCTTCAAACAAAGCACTGCAGCCCTAATTTATCATTTTCTTGTTATATTCCATGTTTATAGACATGGAAAGCTGTCAGTATAAATCATCAAGGTCATGGGTTTGCAGAGCCCCCCTGAGAATCACTTGTTCGCATTTCTTATGGAACAATTTTAAATATCAAGTGCTATACTTCAGTATTATGCATTACACAACACCAAAAAAGCAGACTAGGTTATAAAAGCTTTGAAACAGAAAAGCAACTACCAACTCAAGATTATGCTGAAGATTAAGTCATACCAAGAAATGAGTTTAAACGATGTTATTCATTTAAACATTGCATGTACTTGAGAAAAATTACATCTATGTTTATGCTCTTGTCAATAATACTAACCATCTATAAGGTGAACATTTGTAGACATCATCCATACTTTTGATAAAAGCACTCTGATTTTTTTCCCCTTACAAAGTTAAAAAATTAAAATAATCATCTTCCCTAGTTGCACTTTTCTCCCCCCTTCCCATTCTTCCAAAGTGTCAATTAGTGCTAAGACAAGACTATTCTTCAGTGTATTCAGCAAGAAAACGCAACATGAAGTGTGAGTTTTACTACCGTATTCTAGAAGACCACGCTAATAAGCATCAGCTCAAAGTTACTCACCTGAAATGTAGTTTCAGCTCCCACAGCTAAAGAGTGCTTTTATATTTTACATCCATTTGCAGAAGCACGGAAGTTTGCTTCTTGCACAACCAAGTTTTTAAAGTTACAAAGTGATGGAAAAAGTAATTTGTGTTGCTTTGATTAAGTATTAAATAGTTGGTTTGGGTTCTTTTGTGTCGTTCCCCCCCCCGGGAACAGACATATTGTCCCCTCCACTTACACAAGGAACTTCTGAAAATTGTCACCTATAAAGTTATTTAAAAGTTCTTACTATCCTGTGACACAGAACAGTCCTGCAAGAGAGTCAGTAGTTACTAAGACATAGAACTACCTACTCTTCCAAAGATAGAGCATACCATTTTTTAACAAAGTGCCCACTGAACTTTTTTAAACATTAGTTGTACCAAAGTGAACAAATAATAGTAAGAAACTCTAATCAATAATTTTCTCACAAAATAAAAGCTATGATGGAACAAAAAGTTGTCCAACATAAGTTATAACAGTATAACTAGTATTGTGGAATGAAATTAATCCAATAATGTTGGGATTGTTCAGCCTGGAGTAGGGAAGGCTCCAGGGAGACCTTATTGCAGCCTTTCAGTACTTAAAGGAGGCTTAGAAGAAAGATGGGGACAAGCTTTTTAGCAGGGTCTGTTGCAATAGGACAAGCAGTAATGGTTTTAAACTATAAAGACAGTAGATTTGGACTAGATCGAAGGAAGAAATTTTTTACCATGAGGGTGGCAAAACACTGGAACAGGTTGTCCAGAGAGGTGGTGGATGTCCCATCTCTCGAAACATTTAAGGTCAGGTTGAACAGGGCTAGGAGCAAGCTGGGAGACATCCTGACTCACTGCACAGCAGTTGGACTAGATGACCTTTAAAGGTCCCTTCCAACCCAGACTATCCTATGATTCAATGAAGAACCAATCTTATTGTCAATCACTGTTCCTTCAAGCTTTTCATAGGCTAAAGCCAAGCTTAAACAGAGAGGACAGAGTGCAGAATGCCTGAGGTTGTAAGAGACCTCTGGAGGTTGTCTGGTCCAACACTGCTCAAGCAGGGTCACCTAGAGCTGCTTGCCCAGGACCATGTCCCTGTGGGTCCTGAGTATCTCAAAGGAAGGAGACTCCACAATCTGAGTAACCTATGCCAGTGACTGGTCACCCTCATAGTGAATTTCCTGCTGTCCAGAGGGAACCTCCTGTGTTTCAGTTTGTGTCCTTTGCTTTTGGTCCCATCACCAGGCACCACTGAAAAAAGCCTGTCATCCACATTCTTTGCACTCTCCCTTCAGATACTTGTACACATTGACAGATTTCCCCTGAGCCTTCCTCTTCTCCAGGCAAAACAGTGTCAGCTCTCAGCCCTCCCTCATAGAAGTGAAGTCCCTAAATCACCTTTGTAGTCCTTTACTGTACCTCCTCCTGTAGCTCCACATCTCCCTTGCACTGAGGAGCCCAAAACTGGACGCAGGACTCTAGGTGTGACCTCACCAGGGCCAAATAGAGGGGAAGGATCCCCTCCAACAACCTGCTGGCAACATTCCTCCTAATGCAGCCCAAGATACCATTAGCCTTTGTTGCAGCAACAGCACATTGCTGGCTCATGGTTAACTTGTTGCCCACCAGAACCCTCCAGGTCCTTCTCTTCAAAGCTGCTTTCCTGCTGAGTGGTTCTCTGCATATACTGGTGCCTGGATTTGTTCCTCCCCAGCCACACGACCTTGCACTTCCCCTTGCTGAACTTCATGATGTTTCCATCAGTCCATTTCTACAGCCTGTCAAGGTCCCTCTTGATGGCAGCACAACCCACTGGAGTATCCCCTGCAACACTCTTCAGTTTTGCATCACCTGCAAGCTTACTGAGGATATACTCTGCCCCATCATCCTGATCATTAATGAAGACATTCAATAGAATTGGACCCAGTATTTAACCCTGGCATACACCATTAGTGGCTAGCCAGCAACCAGACTTCACGCCACTGATCACCACGCACTGGGCCCAGTCATTCAGCTAATTTTCAACCCACCTCACCACTGCCTGCTCATCCAGCCCATACCTCATAACCTTCTCTGAGAATCTTACAGGAGACCCTCAATGTGTCAGAAGGATGAGGCCAAACTCTTTTCAGTGGTGCCCAGCAACAGGACAAGGGGCAACAGACACAAACTGAGGCACAGGAAGTTCCGTCTGAACATGAGGAAGAACTTCTTCCCTCTGAGGGTGACGGAGCACTGGAACAGGCTGCCCAGAGGGGTTGTGGAGTCTCCTTCTCTGGAGATATTCAAGACCCGCCTGGACA
>Ga0065711_1000972_pt1 | contig 50741 bp, 23 predicted proteins | sample Hoacrofraction12_FD_59098 | JGI IMG/M metagenome (GOLD analysis project Ga0065711, IMG submission 59098) | Hoatzin crop microbial communities from Cojedes, Venezuela - Epithelial fraction 12 v2 (version 2) | ecosystem: Host-associated > Birds > Digestive system > Esophagus > Crop | place... | reverse complement strand
CTGTGCAGCCTGCTGTAGGTGACCCTGCTTCGGCAGGAGGGTTGGACTAGATGACCCACAGAGGTCCCTTCCAACCCCTACCATTCTGTGATTCTGTGATTCTGTGAAAAAATGCTTTATGTCAATATATTAGGTAAACATTGCCTCAGACACAACCAATGTAGATATTAAATTTATCTCTTCCTCCACAGCAAGATTTAATGTCAGTACTGAGGCACACTGTCTAAAACCGAATGCACGGCACCCCATCTACCCGACCTGGTAAAAAAGGTTTTTTTGACCCATCTGTTTTACAGTTATTATTTTCTCATAAAAGCCTTGGAAATTCCTATCAATTTTCATGACATTAAATAATTTTCTTGATATTACTGCATTACAAAATATTCAGCTGCAGCATGTCACTTAAGTATTTGCAAATAAGAATACTTATACTTAGTGGTCTGGCTCATATGGACTGGAGGAACTGTAAATTTATGATTCCACTGGTAATCTGCTATGCATCAGAATCTGAAGACTGTGGAAAACAATAGGAAAGGGTAAATTCTCCTGTTTTATTCACTTTCTCTTCACACTGTTTTTTAAAATCTCATGTCCAGAGAACTAGATTATACAGTGGCTTACCAGTCTGATTATTCACCTGTGAGACAATGCAGGATGATACCTGACATTTCAGAAGTGAAAATGTATTTGGTTGTCTGAAACTTGTCTGTTTGTCGTGTTAGCACGTGTCACAGAACGGTGTCTTGTTTTATTACAACTATCTATCGTGATTCAGAATAAAACTCATACTGCAGTGGCAAGAGTGTTGGAGGCCAGGTTATTTCTGTGTAGAAAATACTGAGGGGAAATTTTAGCACTTATATTGTGCTACATATCACATCTCGATCAATACATCAATACAATTTTTGATACATGTCACTACGTGCATCAAAGGACCTCTGGAGGAAAGTTTTTTGGAGGGAAATGGTGAGTTATCAAAACAGGGTTTGCAGGAATTGAGCAGTTTCAGCTAAATATTTGTTAGGAAGTCTTACAGGTGCAGAAAGAAATTTTAAGTATGAGAATAAAGGAGAATACTTGACTGCGTACAACATACACTGCTGACAGCATGGTGTCTAGGATATTGACCTAACTCTTGGGAATGTAGCTTTTGTTCAAAGTTGTTTCACAACAGTAGCTGACCACCCTGTGCCTGCAGGTAAGTAGCATCCCTATGCCACAGGTAAGAAATTAAGACTTTGAGTATCTTAAGAAATTTTCAAGGATCATATAAGAAATCTGTGTGACAGAGATCAAAAGAGAGACAGACTGATTTTCTGAAGTCCTCTGATTTTTTTTCAAGTGATGCACCTCTTTCCTATACTAAATATGTAGTCTTGTAACTATTCTATGGTAGTATTCCCTCACCACAAATGTTCACCCATCTTTGCACTTAGACATCTCTTATGCTTTCTGCTTTCTCCGTTTGTTCGTATGAAGACTTTACGATATGCTCGTCTACAGCAGTTTCTTCTAAGAAAACCTCATTATCAGAGTGTATGTTCAGTCTTCCAGTGAGAACCATGTGGAGTAAAATATCTCTCATTTTTTCCAGATATTCCTTTATATAAATAAAGTCAGGTCCCTAGTTCCATTGGGACAGACAGGATTTCTACCTAATTTTGTTCTACTATTCTCCCTTATGAATTTCTTTCATTTAGTTGCTGCTTCTGTCCCTTTGGCTGCTACAGGCATTAATATAAATTTAGTATTTTCTCCTATACCATTCACAGTAGTTTGATCTGAAAGTACCATGAGACCATCCATGATGTTCACAAGATTTTCAGCAGGAAAAACAATTTGCTATCCAACCACCTGTTCAATACCATTGATAATCAACTAAACCAGTAAACTTAAGTACTTACTTAAAAGTCAGGGTGCTTAAAAACTTTCTAGTACAGCCTGTCAGTGTTCTAATGCTGATTCTTGAAAGCAATTTGAGAAACTAAGAGTAATGTTCTTTCAGTTCTGTAGTCTGATCATGAAAGAAACAAAATTGAAATTAACTAACAATAAATACTTTTTTATGAAATGCATTGTGTGACTAACCTGTGGAATCCAATTCTATAAGATTTTAGTCAAAAAATTCAAAATAATTTAGGCATTTTATGTATAGAAATTGCATATTAAGTAGCACCATTATCATAAATTTAGAAATGTTATTATTAGTTCTCAGTTCCCAAGGAATTTATCCTGAAGTTGACTTAGGAAGAAGTATCCTATGATAAGTACAGAATTTCTGCCTGAATCTAGCCAGTACAGGGAAACCTTGTTAACAATTTCTATTAAAAATATCATCTAAGTTAACAGACAACACATGGAACAAAGGAAAGCCTTTTCTTTACTCAAATGTCAAGCAGCAGACAGAGCCATCTTGTCCAATTATTCAAACCATATTCAGATCTCAGACAGTAGAGCAATAGACCCATGTCGTACAGCTACTCTTTCGGGTTGTGATGGTTTGACATTGGCTGGATGTCAGGTGCCCACAAAAGCGACTCTATCATTTGTACTCCTCAACTGGACAAAGGAGAAAAAATGCAACTAAAGGGTCCTGGGTCAAGACAAAGACAGCGAGACATCACTCACCAGTTACCATCACAGGCAAAAGAGACTCAACTTGGGGAAATTAGTTTAATTTATTGCCAATCAAATTAGAGTAGGGTAATGAGAAATAAAACCAAATCTTAAAAACACCTTCCCCCACCCCTCCATTCTTCCTGGGCTCGACTTCACTCCCGATTTTCTTTATCTCCTCCACCCCAGCTGCACAGGGAGATGGGGAATGGGGGTTGTGGTCAGTTCATCACACATTCTCTCTGCTGCTCCTTCCTCCTCACACTATTCCCCTGCTCCAGCATGGGGTCCCTCCCATGGGAGATAGTCTTCCACCAACTTCTCCAATGTCAGTCCTTCTCACAGGCTGCAGTTCTTCATGAGCTGCTCCAGCATGGGTCCTTTCTACAGGGCGCATTCCTTCAGAAACAGAATGTTCCAGTGTGGGGCCCCTACAGGGTCACAAGTCCCACCAGAAAACCTGCTCCGGCATGGGCTTCCCTCTCTCCATGAGTCACAGGTCCTGCCAGGAGCCTGCTCCAGCGCAGGCTCTCCATGGGGTCATGGCCTCCTTTGGGCATCTGTCTGATCCGGCGTGGGGTACTCCATGGGCTGCAGGTGGATATCTGCTCCACTGTTAACCTCCATGGACTGCAGGGGGACAGCCTGCCTCACCATGGTTTTCATCACAGGCTGCAGTGGAATCTCTGCTCTGGCCCCTGGAGCACCTTCTCTGCCTCCTTCTTCACTGACCTTCAGCTGCAGTTGTGCAGGTTTTTTCCCCCCATCTTAAATATGTTATCACAGAGGTGCTACCAACCATCTCTGATTGACTTGGCCTTGGCCAGTAGCAGGTCTGTCTTGGAGGCCACTGGCATTGGCTCTATCAGACATGTGGGAAGCTTCTAGCAGCTTCTCACAAAAGCCCCCCTGCTAACAAAACCTTGCTATGCAAATACTGTACACTGATCAACAAGAGGAAAATAAAAGAAGTTCTCACATTCAGTCCTTGTGAAGATGATCTGCATGGAGTGCTAGACACTGACTTCCTACGTGGAATGTAGACCCCGACAACAGCTTTATAATGAAATACAAATGTCTCAGAGTTGGATGCAAACAACGAGCATGACAAGTATTTTGCTGCTTAGTTCTCCTGTCCTGCACACTCCTGACTGAAATCTACTGCAAGATAACCCATCATTCACTAATATGAATACTCTCCTTAAGGTAAATACAGTCACTTTTTCTTTGAAGGATAAGAAATCACCTTTTTATTTAAGCCAGGACTTGAATTTCCTTTTTTTTTTTGCATTTCCTCAGTAACACATTAAACATCACAGGCAATTGTTAAGGGATTTATGGAGAAGACACTTTTCATTTAGACAGTTTAACAGGAATGTGACAAAATACAAAAAAATGAGCATCAAGTCAGTGGTTAGGATAATTTTCCTCTCCTCTCATTTTCTTTCCTCTTTTCTTTCCTCCTGTTTTATTTTTTATTTCCTTGCTCTCCTTCCTGCTTTCTATTCTTTTTTTCTTTCTTTATCTCTTAATCTCTTTCAGTTTCTCTCTCATTCTTTCCCTTTTTCTCTCTCTATTAGATGCTTTTCTGAGTGGTCTTATGATACACAGTCCCTGTGCTGGGAGAAAGCAGAAATGCCTTGTGAAGTCTTTCCTTTCAGTCTTGTTCTGTTTTCCTAAATGTTGATCCCATGAACTTAATAAGGCTACAAACCAAAATATCAGCTCATAACAGTCAGCCATGTTCCTTATTTCACTTAATGTTGTTAATAGAGCATCATGATTTAACATATCTTGATTACTTAAGGGGTCATGCAGTGTGTCATGAAGCACTTGATATAAATATTTCTTTTGAGTTATTCTATATGTCTTTTTTCCCAGAGGAGAGTTCATTACTTAAGCTTTGAATGGTTCCCTATATTTAATTATTAGGGCAAAACTTCATCCTGTTGGCTAAAGAAGAGATTTCAGATCTGAAACTTGACTGCAAGTTTCCATTTTTTAAGAAAGTAAGGTTCATGAGAAATATTTTTTTATCCTCTTTATAGATGATCTTCTTTGATGCTATGAAATCATCATCAAATAGAGAACATAGAATTTGTAAACTGGAGGTGGTTTTCTGTTGTGCAGGCACGATGGTAGGTCTATTTTTGTCTTTTGCCTTATCAAATTTAAACTGAAAAATCTAATTTAAACTAATTTAAACTGAAAGAGCTCATGACCTTCCCATAATTTTCTAAAACTATTTTTTAAGTTATTTTTTTACAATATGCCTAAAAAAGCGATCCCTATTTGCTGACTGACAGAAAAAAATCTAGAAGATTCACATTCAAGACCACTGAACTGTGCTATTAGGATTTTTCCATTAGAGAGTTTTGTCTCATTTTTACTTCCTAGAAAAGCCAGATAATATCAAAGGATCTCTATTCATATCCTGACCTATCTTAAGCCTTTTAATAGAATCTTTATAAAAGCTTGCTGTAATATTTTTAACATTTTCCTCCAAATAATTTGACCTCTGCCAAGCTTCTTTTATTATACTATGGCTTCTTTTCTTTATTTTGTGTTGTTTTTTAAACTGAGACATTTATTTCATCAATACATGCTGTTATCCTGTTCATTGTACTAGTATTTCGGTTCCTTCTGTGTAATACTTTGTGCTTCATGATACTTCATGATTGCTCTTCCAGTATTTTAGAACAGGTTTTAAGCCTACATTAGTAATCCCACTTACTATATTTCCAACCTGAATTCCGTATTTTGTGTGGCTCATCTTAGTGGGCAACACTTTGTGTTTTTCAGACTTCCTGGTAAAACCTCAGTGATTATTCTTAAAAAATATGTCCTCGATCACAGATGCTTCTCTCAGGGTCGTTACAAGTCCCTCAAATCTTCTCAGGTCTGAGAAGAATCTTAATGGTCTTTCTGGAAACCTCCTGGTTATCTTCCCGTCTTCTTTCACAGTCTGCTGTTACTGTCGTCATATTCCCATGGGTCTAGCTAATTTATTCTTGTTCCTTAGCACTCCACTTTCTGATTGACAATTTTGCCTACAGACTCTTCAAAGAAGTCTCTCTTTCTTCTTCTTTTGTAACTTTTTTTCCCCTCAATTTGCCTCTTTTTTCCTCCTGACTTATTCCTGTGGTCACATTCCTCAGTACATCACCCTTTCTTAAGAGTTTGTTCTCCAGCCTCTGTTTCTCAGTAAATTGTAAGAGCAGAGATTGAACAGATAACTCATCTTCCTATCATGTTATAAACCTTTTCTGTCTTCCATCATCTCTCCTTGGTGCATTTTTTGTTCTCAGATTTATTTCTCCATGAACTCACCACTCAAGAACAATGTGCATCCAGCAGTTTTGGCCTGCCATAGCCCGTTTCATCTCCTCCATTTTTTGGGTCACTTCCACTGCTGCCTCAGGTTCTATGAACATCTTTTTCTAGTTTACACATTTAAAAATAAAAACAATACTCCTGAAACCTACTGCTCCTAACCATGATATTTCTCATTTTCTTCCCTCTATGCCATTTGACCTTTCAGTTCCAAAATACAGAAAAAAAGCTCCCCAGCAAATGACAATCTGACTGTCTGTGGACTGAAGCAGTGTATTTTAGTTTCAAAAAGAAACATCTGGACAGACTCTGCTCAAAGAACTTTGAGAGGAATGAGTCTGCCAATAGAGGAAGCACAAATGGAGAACAAAGATTTTATCCGACATTCACATTAAATTGTTTATTCTTTATAATCTGAAAACATAATTTTGATTTATGAATAACAATGTTATTTGCAGGCATCCACTTCAACCTGTGGGTATGCTTGTTAGGTAAACCGACAGCAAAGGAGGAATAAACATTTAAAGAAAAAAAAAAAAAAAAGAGGAAGAACAATGTTCCTGGAACTTACCTCTTTAAGAATACCTACATCCTTTTTTGCAAGTAGATACTTTAAGAGAAATTTTTGGTCAGATATTATATAAAAAACCAAACATATTTGGTTAATATCTTTATCAATGATCTGGACAAGAGGATTGAGTGCTCCCTCAGTAAGTTTGCAGTTGACACCAAGTTGGGCGGGACTGTTCATCTGGTTGAGGGTAGAAAGCGTCTACAGCAGGATCTGGACAGGATGGATTGATGGACTGAGGCCAATGGTATGAATTTCAGCAAGGCCAAATGCTGGGTCCTGCACTGCGGTCACAACAACCCCATGCAACAATACTGGCTTGGAGAAGAGGGGCTGGAAAGCTGCCCGGTGGAAAAGGATCTTGGGGTGTTGGTTGACAGGCGGCTGTGTGCCCAGGTGGCCAAGAAGGCCAACAGCATCTTGGCTTTTATCAGGAATAGTGTGGCCAGCAGGAGCAAGAAAGTGATCATCCCCCTGTACGCAACACTGTTGAGGCTGCACCTTGAACACTGTGTTCAGTTTTGGGCCCCTCACTACAAGGAGGACATTGAGGTGCTGGAGCATGTCCAGAGAAGGGCAATGAGGCTGGTGAGGGGTCTAGAGAACAAGTCTTATGAGGAGATGCTGAGGGAACCACACGTTTAGTCTGGAGTAAAGGAGACTCAGGAAAGACCTTATTGCTCTCTGCAACTACCTGAAAGGAGGTTGTGCTGAGGCAGGTGTTGGTCTCTTCTCCCAGGTAATGAGCAATAGGACAAGAGGAAGCAGCCTCAAGTTGCACCAGGGGAGTTTTAGATCAGCTATTAGGAAAAATTTCTTCACTGATAGGGTTATTAAGCACTGGAACAAGCTTCTCAGGGAAGTGGATGAGCCCCCCTCCCTGGAGGTATTTATAAGTCACGTAGACATGGTGTTTGGGGACATGATTTAGTGGTCCACTTGGCAGTGTTAGGTTTACAGTTGGACTTGATGATCTTAGTGGTCTTTTCCAACCTAAATAATTCTATGAGTCTATATTATTTTTTTTGTCTGATTTGGCTGATTATACTGGACCTCATTAAATAAATAAATGAATAAAAACTCTTCCTAGTTGTATTAGAGTAAGAAGTTGACATCATTTTCCAGAAACAAAATTCACTTTGTAACTGCAAAACCAATTTTTGTCAGAGCCTGATCAGAGATGAAGCTCTAACTTGTTAAAATACAGATTTAAAAGTTCACAATTAACAGTCCTTTGGACTATTATAGTGGTAAACCAAAAACATTATCTGTCCTCTAATGTGGTAAACTGGGCCATAAAAAAGGCCCCAACGTAAGTGGACTAGATACCTCTTGAGGAAAGTAATTCTGATGGGCTGAAAGACTTTGAATCTCCAAGTACATGATTAACTTTGTGCTTAGGAATCATTCCACTGACTTCTTGTTCTTCAAGGACTGAAAATGTGCATACTGAGTACATGTATTATTCCAGACATTCAAAATGTTTGCATGAAAGAAATTACTGGGATTAAAAAAAAAAATAAAATTCTTTTGTTTAATTATATTTTCAGAAAACCTTTTTTATCTTGAAATTTTAATGAGGGCATAAAAAGAAATCCCAGAGTAGACCATAGTTTGAAGAACTTTAGTAGCTGGTGCAAGATTACAGCCAGTAAAAGTAATTTAGGAAAAAAAAGGGGGAAAAATGCAGAATCCAAACCATTCCATAACCAGCTGTTTGGAAACACACTGTCCTTAAATTTTTACGCACAGCTTTTTAAACTTTTTATTTTTCGGTCTTTTCAACAAAAAGAATGCGTCTTTAACCCAAACAGAATAAATCGTATTTACCTTGGGATATGGTCTATATATGAAAACATAAATATTTATTAACACACTAATGAAAGAGTTGTGAGATTTGTGGCATCAAACAATATTAAGCTGTGTGTCTGCATACACAGATGACAACACATTAGCATGTGTATGCTAAACATCCTCTAATTCTTCCTCCTCCTTTGTTCTCTATGAATATCAATTATATTTTGAATTACTAAGCCTCTTCTGCACTTTGTTGAGTAATAAACGGATAGTTAGTAAAAAATGAAAAACTATGACACTGCAGGGTAAGTGTCAATTAGATAATTTTTAAATTGCCCTTCATCTTGCTGGATTAACCTTAAACGATGTCCCAGTAATATCCATGTTAAGTAAATTACAGTGTTTTTTGACTGCCCAAAGCATTACTTAATGCCTTGTAATTATTAAAGTAGCATGCACCATCAAATTGGTAAGATAAGTTAGTTGGAAAAAGGCTGGGATCTCTTTCTGGGGAGGAAGTGTACACTATGGACACAGATTTTGCAGAATAGTTTAGAGATCATTAATGCATGTTAAATGGACAAAACCTATTAAGAAAGATACTTTATTTCTCCCTTTCCAATAAAATAAGAATTATATTTTGTAAAACTGAAGTAACTCACAAATATAGACTTCTTTAATTATGGTCAGGAATAAAGCTCAGAGTGGAAAAGTTTGATTCTTTAGTATTTGATTTTAGTGAGATGACCCCTAATGTACTTCCAGAATAAAAGGAAGAATCAGCCTCCAATAAACGAAAAGACTGACAGAATGATCACTGAATAAATCCAAATGAGCAAAAATAGCTGACTAGTTTATGCTTCATTTCTTAAAAATTCTGTACTGAAAAGGGATTTTGAATAAATGTTATGACCTAATTACATGAAACACGAAATGCACATGCAGAAATTCAGAGGGGATTTCTGTTTTAAAATCATTGCTTATGGATGTATAATATCAGAGAGAGCTGGGTGGCTTTTTCAGTAGAGAAAGAAATTAGAAGTTTTGATACAAAAAGTATTATGATACTGATTGCTTAGACAAGCGATTTTCAGGCTTTCTCCTTTGGAGAAGAAAGCAATGCACCAGACTTCTTTCTAGTATAAAATCCTATCAAACTTTACATTAATTATTATAATACTTCTGATTAAAACATATGAGTCACTTTATCATTCTTCAGTTAAATCTGAAATTGAAGTATGTACGTTAAGTTTGATTTTATATTGCTCATCAACTAAATCAAATCCAGAGATGAAGGATCTATATTATCCAGCAGAGAAACCAAAATAAGGACCTGACCATGCTTTCGTGGAGATCAGTCCTATTGGAACTACAACTATTTTGACCTTTGTTGCATTAAACCCGATTTATACTGATATGAAAGGGAAAACACATTGTTTATTTTGAAATGTTACTCTTCTGATTGATTTTAATTATGCAAGTCAACTGTATGCTTGCCAAAGGCAGCTGATAGATCACCCTGAAAAATGAAGATTACAGCACTGGTGACAGCAGAGTAGCTGGAGAGCAGGACTCTAGCTACACTTACAGCTCAACGTGGTGCTAGAAGGACCAGTTACTTGATCTTTTACAAGATCTGACAAAGCTTTCTTAAATCAGTCAGAAGTATGTGGTTTAGTGAAAATCTATTTTCCTTTTATAAAAAGTGTATTCATATCATCTTTGCTATATAAGTCCATTCTAGATGCGGCAACAAACACACAAGATTACACACTGAAATTGCGTCACTGAACTGACAGGTCACTTCTTCCTTCTCTCCTTCCCTCCTGTTTTTGTGCACTGGAAGAAAGAGGTTAGCTGTCTTCAGTATATCTTGTCATAGCTGCTGCCTAAAATGTCTCTGCAGATGTTAGAAATTTTAAGTTAAAAAATAAATAATTTAGTTCATTAAAATTACTTCATATATGAAAGCAAACATCTCAGAACTAACAAAGAACATACCTACAATTTCATGACACTAAATGGACATTTTCTCTGTATCTAAAATTTGAGGGGAAATTTACTACTTATGAGTAAAGCAAAGTTGCATATTGGAGCACGCAGTAATCTAACCTCAACATAACACAGAGACCGACTGACAATTGAATTCCACCAGTTTTGATTTTTTGAAACTTCTTCCCTTCCTGATGTGCATTTTGTCAAAGAGTAGGTATTGTTAGCATGCTTTGTATTTTATTCTTTTGAAGCACTAGAAGAAAGACAAGAAATGAGAAGGTAATTTTCACTCGGCCACAACTGACCAGGAAAAACGTGATCAAGGTAGTATAAAAGACTAAAGTAAACTAAACTAAACTAAACTAAACAGAGGTCGTTTTGGTTTGACCAAGAAAAAGATCAGGCACTGTGACTGAAATCCTCCCTAACTGAAACACGGCAACCTAAGCATATTTTTAGCAATAACATGAAAAATATTTTAAAGTACAATCTGAGCACTTGATGAATATAAAATGCTGATCTGTTTAAATGATGGCAAATTCTGACACGATTTCACCTTCAGCATTTTCTCTGATATTTGCTTCCTGCCTTGGGAGTGTATTTATTTCACATCCTTTTAACATCAAATTCATACTTTTATTTAGACAGTGTGTATATAGACACGCATGGTTATGAATTCTGCTTTTGGTTTTTTGAATTGGTATTCCAGTGTCTTGCATGACACATGCTAAGAGAGTTACAACCCAGTGCAAGATCCTGCGAAGTTTGTTAAATACAATTGACCAGTAAACTGCTTTTGCCATCAAAAAACAAAAATTATTTTTCCCATATATATGGACTGGACTCCATACATGGTTCTCAGTGGACTGAAAATTCTTGCTGAGATGAAGAATGTTACATTTAAAGTGTGGCCTAAGTGCAACTACTGCTTAGTAACAGTATGTTACTTCACGGTTTGAAATTTGAAATCCATCTTTTTTTTCACACTGAGGTCATTAGAAGCCAACCATGTAAGTACGAGATCATACAGGAATCTTGATCTGGGAACTGAGAAACTGTTGGTATTGCAGAATCACAAGTGTTTATGTGAAGTCATTTCTGCCCTCTTTTCATAAACATCTGGCAGCAAGCTGAACTATATTTGACACTCATCAAAAAAAGAAAAATCCTGTTTTATGAATACACAGCAAGACATATTTACACAATCATATGTGACTTAATTTGCACAGATTAACTAAATAGTACTTCTCAGTTGAAAACTGCTAACTGAAACAACTACGCCAGTCAGCTAACATTGTACATACCTTGTATTTGCAATGAATAAAAACATGAGTCAATTACTGCAAGTCTGCTGCTGAAAAACCCTAACATCTTTAAAGCAAATTTATGCATACTTTTTCTAAGTAATTGTTTTTGCAAAAAGCCTGGCAAATTTTCAAGAAAATTTGCCAGGAGAGAGTATATTTGAAAAAGTTAAGAAAAATGAATAACCTTTTTAATTAAATTATGTACATAAATTTTCCAAAAATATGTTTGCTGTTTGACTGTGAGTTTATTTCCATTAGCTTTGACATACTTACAATATTGAAGGGTAATTTATCCCAAAGTTAAAAAAGACAGATAAAACCAACAAAACCAAAAAAATCTCCTATATAGCACAGCAGGAAAGCTTGTGCTTCTTACAACAGAATACCCAGTACTATCACATTTTCTCTTCAGACATTTCAATATTAGAAGATTATAAACAGACAGTATTTCAGTTTTATAGCCTACCCTCATGAGTAATATAGAAAAAAGAGTTATGGCATATAGGAATTGTTTTGCACAGTGAAAACTTGGTAGGTGGCTCTGCTGTTCTGAAATACATTTATTTTTTTAAATAAAGCAGGTTCTCTTCTACTGATCATATAGCATTTGCAAAAAACCCCAAACCCACAACATACAAACAAACAAACAAAAAACATTCCATCTCATTTCTCAGGAGAAATGATGATCAGGTTCACTGGGAAGCTGGCCCTTCATTTAGTCCAAGTTCTCTTTTTCCAGTATACAACGGTGATTAGCAGTACAGAGCTTTTTTTCTTGTTTTTAGTGGCATTTTTATGCAAATAAAAACATGGTAGCAGTTGCAGGGGCAGAAAAGTTTTGGGTAAGTTTAAAAGAGTTCATCAAAAGAAGCAATGTAAGCTACTTCCCCAAGACAAGAACCAGCAGGTTTCCTGTCATACACCTCCTCTCCCAAGAGTCCCCAGCAGAGCACCTCACAATCGCAACTAAGAGGTATGAGGATGTCAGTAATGTGGACAAGGCAAAACCAACAAATTTCTTTTGTTAAACAGTATCGGGAAGACTAAAATATGGCAGTGGACCAGTTTTGTTACGTCCCAAAATAAGTTTATTACTAGCATGATATTTTTATGTAAGTGAGGTAAGACGCATTAATATTGTAAATGATTCAAGTTGTAATCCTCACCAGCAAGCACTCTGAAACCTCCAAACTTCGTAGCAAAGAGGAACTCTCCTTTAAATAGCTATAGACCTTATAAATGCTTATTAATATCTTAAGGGTGGGTGTCAGGAGGATGGGGCCAAACTCTTCAGTGGTGTCCAGTGACAGGACAAGGGGCTATGGGCACAAACTGAAGCGTAAGAAATTCCATCTCAACATGAGGAAGAACTTCTTCCCTCTGAGGGTGATGGAGCACTGGAACAGGTTGCCCAGGGAGGTGGTGGAGTCTCCTTCTCTGGAGATATTCAAGACCCACCTGGATGAGGTCCTGTGCAGCCTGCTGTAGGTGACCCTGCTTCGGCAGGAGGGTTGGACTAGATGACCCACAGAGGTCCCTTCTAACCCTGAACATTCTGTGATTCTATAATTTTAACAACCACTGGAGTGGATACTCCTGTTTGTAGAACATTGAGAAGTGAGACGCTCATTTGGTCTCTTCACATGACAAAAGATTTCCTTGTTGATGCCTGTCCCTCTCTGCTGGTTCACACTATGTAACATATGCAAAAAAGTGTTTGCTCAGCTACCAGATCCTCTTGCTTTCTTCAAGGTCCACTCAGCTTCCTAACTAATCTGGTGGTAACTGAGCTGGAGAACTACTTGTGGGTCTTTTTGTTTTTTTGGGTTTTTTTTAAGTAAAACTAAGACCTTTTCTGAACCACTCAGATACCAAACATGGAGCTATATGTGCGAATATGCTAGCATCTGCATGTTCATAATATATTATAAAAACACTTGGCGTTCACACTTCCCAAAACCCACCATGATCTTCTAAGTAGGTGGAGAGCTAGGACAGAAGTTTACGGCTCTTGAGCTGTGTGCTAAAGTATTTAGACTGAAGATGTTTATGAAAGATTGTCTCTTGTGGGAGGGACCCCATACTGGATGAAATATCAACTTAAAAACCTTCTCAGATACAGAAGGAAAGGCGGAAGAATCCATACACACTTGGATTCAGAGGGGATAAGAAACAGATTTTGTTTTCAATAGTCTTTCCTCACTGTGTTGACACATGCAACATGAATAACACATTAAAATTGGGTGATAGACCAGGAAACAAAATATTTCCAGCCTGTTATTGAAGAGAAAGAAATCTCTCTCAGTCTATCAGAACTAATGAACAGTAGAATGTATCCATTACTGCGAAATCTGAAAGCTAATCTTTTCTCCCTCCTCCCTACCATCGCCTGCCACCTAGACCCTAGCGTCTCTGGTTAAATACTTCTCCATGTTTAGTTTGACAATACCCTGTGCTCCAGATATTGAATTCTCCATGAGGTCAGACAGCTACAAATGTGTTTTACACCAATAAATCACAAAAAGCCTTCCAGACAACCCCAATGAGCAATTTATAGTCAAGGGCCTTCTGGAATATGCTTGGTGCATGGTTATGCACACAGCACCATGACTCCAAGCACATTCCTATTATCTACAAGTATATGCTTTTCTTTTTCCCAGCCTGCTGGAGAGAGTGAGCTTGATTAGCTCATTGGGAGAGAGGGTAAGGTGCTAGAATGCTAATGCACATTTCTGGGAATTACTGAGGGAAGATTGCCACACTGAAAAATCAGCTTTGCTTTTAGCCTTGAAGAAGAAGGCGTTTAGTCATTCCAGCCTTAACAGAGTGAATTTTACGGTTTAGTTTCTGCTGTAGTCACAGACTTGTCCTTACAGAATGCTCTAAACAATATCTATACTGCTAAAATAAACAGAAAATCATATTTGTGGTTGCAATTTTGGCTTTAAATGTTTATCAAAGAAAAAAAAAATTGGTCTTTTTCAGCTTTAAGCAAAAATACATAATATGACTTTTAACTCTGCTTCTTTTAGTCATGGAAAATACACCATAAGAAAAAAGTTCTGACCTTGCTGCTAAATATCTTGATTTTTAGCTTATAAAACAAATTATTTTGGAAGAATATTAATTAGACCTAGACATGAGCATTGCATTAATTGTAGAAATGTTATGCATCAGTAGTATGACTAAAAAGATTTTCAGTCATAAAATATGGTCATACCTAAGAAATTATTTGTGTAATTGATATTAATTAATTTACTATTTCATTTACTAGGTTTTTATTTTATAACTAAAAATATTCCCAGTGATATGACTGCTATGGAACATTTCTATATATAGTGAGAACCTACATGAATTAACTTACAGATAATCAAAATCACAACCTTTTCTACAGAACAGATTAATTGTGGTAAAATAATTAAAGCCTTTTTTAGTTACATTGTGTTTGTCAAAAAAATGCTGTTAGCTCCTGACTCAGCAAACATATATTAGTTTATGCATATTGGCAATTTCATTCAGATACAGTATGGTAGAAATAGATGTTGGACTTCACTATGCAGAGGGACTTCATTCACTAATAATTTTCTGATGAAACAATGAATGGAAAATAGCTATTCGTAAGCATACTACGGGCTGAAAATAAATGGTAAACATTCACTTCCATGTTTTCTCTCTCCTACTGTCTGGCAAGGCGTAAGAGGAGCAAAGCAAAAGTAGATAAAGCAGCCATGGACCTGGTCTAAGTTGTGCCAGCTGAAATGAGTACTTCCAAATCATTTGGTTAGAAAAATAAATTGGTGCATGTTATATTTAAGTTCAACTACATCTCCAATGCCTGACTGGCAATTTCTTCAAATAGTTCACTATCCCAAATATCAGTTTCAGTATGGAAGTTTCAAGATCAGTCCGCATGACCCCAGAGGCATTGAGATGTGACAGGTGGGACTGAGGCATCTTGTTCAAGATGAATTCAGAAATATTTTGTTTTATGTAAAAGGGATCCATATGTCAGAGCTACTTTTAAAGATTGTCTACTAATAGACCTGAAATTCTTGACCGGTGAAACAGAGGTAACTAGCAACCTGACTCTCGGGAATGCTATATGGTGTATACAAACAGCAAAACACTGTGATGTGACAACGTCAGAAATGCTTTTCGAAAGGTATTAATTGAAACCATCAAGGAAGTAGAGAGAGCCGAAATCCCTTTCCCAGCCCAGCCTAACCTCGTGTTAGGCTGATGCAAAGCAATCCTCTCGCAGTCCTAAACCAAAATTGCAGGAAGGACGCAAAAGGGGAAGTTTGGGGGCAGAATCACATTTTCAAATTATATTTTTATAACATAAGTTATCCCACCCAAAAAATCCAACATAAAAAACCATGAAGGCATTAGAGGGGTAACTAAATTAGTATGGAAGAGAAAATGAGAGAATCACTAAACAGACGTGGGCAAAACTCAGTTTCCCATTTCCCTCTGTTGTCATTTTCAGTTCCTCTGGACAGGGATGCATTGACATTTGCTTTTCAAAAATGTAACCATTCTGATGAAGATGTGCTGTGCTACTGGCAAGGGTTCAGTGCCCACAGAGAACCATCTAATATGAGTTTACTGTTTATTCATGTTTAGCAAAGCATAAGGAAAGGGAGGAAGTGGGAGACAGCCTTGGCAAGGCAACAGTACTTGCAGCCTGAAGGGAAGTGTCTGCCAGGGAACACAAAGGGAACACAATCAGGGCCTTGGAAGCTTCTCAGGGGACTTCTTTATGAAACTTTAAAAAAATGTGAGCCTCAAACTTCATAAATTGAATTAATTTCAAACATCATAAAAATATTTTTAGAGCAAACCAAGAATGAGAAGCATCCTGAGCTAGATAGCTGAAAGAAGTACATGGAGGGAAGAGGTCCCTGCTGGTGAGCAGAGATGAGGTCTTGTCTGACCTTTCATGGAAGCAGAGATAGGTCCTCTCCTGCACTCAGATTTAGACCAATAGGCTTTGGCAAGCCGAGGCACCCTTTGCCAGGATGTCAGGAAGCACACCATGTGACATTGTCACCTTTTACCTTCTGACCCACAGTTTTGTTCAGAAGCAGCACAGCAGGAAATATTAGTTGGAGAATTCATCCTACTGCAAGTATGAATAACAATCTTTCAATTCCCAGTGTCTCTGCCAGCTGCCAAAAAAACAGAATCCAAGATGCAAAACGCATTATGGAAATCAGATAAATGTAAAAGAAAAACAAAAGAGAAAAAAAAAAGGAGTTTTTCTACTTGGAAAGGAGAAAGGTAAACTTTTTTCAGTTTTCAAGTGAAACATCTTATACCATTCTAATTTAGGGCAAATAATGGGAGAAAGTAAGTAACTTTTTTGGCTTGAATAGAAGGAAGTTTTTAAGGGTGATAAATTTTTAAGATAAAAGATCTGGAAAGAAAAACTGGTGAAAGGAAAACATATGAATTAGTGCAATTACGAGCATTCACCAAAATAAAATTCAAAGAAATGTCTTCAAAACCCAAAGGTGACCAACAAAGATGGTAAGAGAAGCAAACAAAGATTTATGAGGAGTGACTGAGAATAAGAAGTTTGTTCAGATTACAGAACAGGAGACTGAGGGGTGACCTAATTGCTGTCTACAACTTCCTCATGAAGGGGAGCAGAGAGGGAGGTGCTGATCCCTTCTCTTTGGTGTCTGGTAGTAGGACGTGAGGGAATGATTTAAAGTTGTTTCAAGGAAGTTCAGATTGGATATTAGGAAAATATCCAATTATTTTTGCTGAGAGGATGATCAAGCACTGGAACAAGCTCCCGCGGGAAGTGCTCATGGTCCCAAGCCTGTCAGTGTTCAACAAGCATTTGGACAACGCTCTTAGATGTATGGTTAAATTTCTAGGTTGCCCTGTGTGAAGTCAGGAGATGGATTCAATGATCTTCGTGCATCCTTTCCAGGTCAGGAAATTCTTCAGGTTTTTAGTCATTTTTTCTTTGATTCTAAAGACTGACTTTCACTAGCTGTGTGAAAAGCAACCTGCAGTCATACCTTTTCGCTACGCTTCCTTAGATGGTATTTGCTATGTCTCTTGGAAGACACAAGCAGTGGAAGTGAGGGAACCATTCTATTCTTAACCTGTCCTGTTTCAGCCCCTGTGCAAAATATGTCAAATTAAAAGCTTTTACCTGAAGATTATGCTGAACAATTCTATTAAGCTAGCATATTATTATACCTAGAAACATTCATGTAAATTTGAACATTAATCATAGAAGAATTTAGTTATTGCAAAGCTCTTGGCCTTGCTAGAACTAAAAGTATTACATATATAAAAAATAAAAACTAAGAGATCTTAGTATGAAACGTACTTGCTTCATCTTTCCAAGACCATTTATTTAATAACCTATTATATAAAATTTTTAAATTGTATATTGTATTGGCATGTATTTTTGGATGCACATAGAGTAAAAAGTTTTGCCTTTATCCTCTACTGTGTATACGGGATTGAAACATTCTTAAAATACCGTGGTTTGATAATAAAGTATTACATCCTAGACCTTAATTTCATTTTGTACCTCTAGTCTTTGCTTTTTTGATTGTTTTCACTAAAGGTTAGACAAAAACAGATTTCTTTTACCTGGAACAAACAAGATTCAAGCTATTTACATAACAAAGATTTGTTTTGTATTTCTCTCAGGCACATCCGTATCTTCAAACATGAATCAACAACAATTCTCTGTTTCCTAAAATAATCTCTTCAGTTGCAATGCTGCGTGTGAAATGAAAGAAATTTCAACAAGATAGGGAGATTATGTAGTTGACTTTGGGAAAGAAGGCTTCAAGGCACTCTGAAATAGTCAATCAGTAATCATGGTACCGTATTTCAGACTACTTTTCTCACCTGCCTTGGAGATGTGGTATTATCACTTGTGAGTAATGAATCTTCTAGGCCCGTACTTCTCAAGCTTATTTCATGCTATGCCAACTGTCCTCTGTCCCTCAGAGATTAACACAACACAACTGTATCTTGGGCTGTAGGTGTTACCTCATCTCTTAGCCCTTGATTACAGGTGAAAGTTGAGGGATCACCAGTGCAACTCTCAAGGAACTCTTACTGGCTGTACTGATGCATGATGTGCTTTCAGAAGAGTCAGTGGGAGTTTTGCTGACTGCAAGACTAGGATTTAACTGTACCAAAACTATTAAGAAATGAGAGGAGTGTGTCACGAATTTTACTGGTATTTAAATCCCTGAATCAATGGAAGTTTATCAATACTTAATCAAAACATCAATGGAAGTTTATTTTCAATAGAATCTTGCACTACAAAAAATGTCATAAAAGCCCTAAGGTCCAAGTGCTGTCTTCCTAAGTCACTTTGGAGTTTATTTCTTCTGTCTCACAAGAGATGGAGATTTGACCAATTTCTGTGCAAGCTGTGGTCAATATGCTCAGGTCTGAGCATTCAGTACTGAAGAAAGTGAATGACTAAGCAAAGCAATTTCCTTTTTCCAGTTGGGAGAAAAAAATCCACTTCCTTTTGTCACTCAAGAGGTAGGATAGGTAAACATTTTGAATCACTAAATCCTTGTTCATGGACTGTTGTAAGTCAGGCCTTGTCATTATTATTCCAAAGATGAAAAGTATTCTGCGTTCCATGTTACTCTGCACTGCTTTTCAGAAACAAATTGCAGTAAGTGTAAAGAAAGAAAGAAAGAAAACAGAATTAATTGCTTGGACAGGTTGCAAAAAAAATATATACATATTCCCTGAGGGATAGGTTCTTAGCTGTGTACAATTTTCCTATGTCCAAACAAAAAATTAATTCAAATAGTGTTACATGTCATTACAGAAACTGAATATCTGATGTTTCCTTCTTCAGTAATCCCTAAACAAACTTTATTCTGTGCTAACCACATATGCTTCTAGTATTATTGTACATTTTTTTTCATACTTTTTTTTTGTTTGAAGTGCCTACCACACATTTCCTTTTGGAAACAGTTGTGGATTTTATAGATTTTTTATTTATCATTATTATTTAAGAACGTTAAATATTATTTCAAAGATTTATAGAGAAAAATGGCAAGAACCTATGTGAAGAATCACTTTCCATTAGAGGGCAGACAACTGGGTCCAAGAGTCATCAGTTCTTATAACCATTTTCAATTTTTATCTTGAAAAAGGTCTGTAAAAATATGAATTCACTTTCTCCTTCTAAGCAGGAGCTGAGGGTCACCAAACTGAATTATCATTTCCAAGTGGAAGGTTTAAAATTACGTCATATGGTGCTCAAAGGACTGGAGTGGCAGTCCAGCAAGCTGATTTTATATCTAACTGTGATGCCAAAATGATCAAGTCATCTTAGTGCTTTGTCTTCATCCTGATGCTTGTGAAGTCATCCAGGAAATCATTGTATGAAGCCTGAATTTGTTCATTCATAGCAGGGCAACAATGAAAATGTATCTGATTTTCCCTTAGTGTAAAAATGTACATGATGGGGAAGACAGAAGAAACTCACACATATTAACTACGATGAATTTTAGATTTTTCATACTCTTCTGAAAAAGAAGAGTGATTTTTAAAGTATTATTTCATAAACTATTAAAATGATGAATAAATGTATTTATATAGAGATAATATATTTTCTATACAGTTTATGTAGAAGATTAGAGACCAGTATTTCTGGGTACCCATCTGACCAGCATTCAGTGTATGATTTTGGACTATTAAATTAGTCTTAATGTGGTTTCATTTACATCACTGTAAAGTAATACCTGCTTTACAGGTATTTATGTATAATGAATATTTGAAAGATATTTGGGTGGGCCACAATGACATACGCTATGATGGTAGCAGTGCATTGCTATTTGATGCTCTCCTATCTCAACATACTTTGTTCCTTCCTCATCCATAACTGGCAGAGAAGAGTTAAATTATTGATGTGCTGTAGTATGGAGCTGCATACTTTAGTATCACTGTATCTATTATTAAAGTTGTTGACAAGCCCCTGTTTACTAGCACATCTTTTGCAAGGTAGAACACCACCTTCTCTAAGAACTGGTGCTTTTTGAAATGGGAGAAGAAAAGAAATTGAGCTTGGGAGCAATTCTAGCAGTCATGCATAGCCTTACAAGGGATTTCGAAGACTTTAGAACCTCTCAGTCTGCATAGGCTTAGTTTAATCTTAGAAGGGAGACACCTACTTAAAATATGTATTCAGATGCTGAAACATTGTGTTTATACTTCACAGATTTTTTTTTACAAAATGCACAGAAACTGCAAACTATGCTTCTTTGCCATCCAGTTCTTATTGGTCTTGTTTACTACCTGTCTGTCAGAATGACTGTCTTTGCTAACAACTCTCTGGATAAAAGGTTTTTCAGATACAAATTTGAGAGTCATACTCAGTTCATATAGCTATTCAGACAATTGTCTTTAAAACCTTTCCAATTCGCAGTGTATAGCTGATTTCCCACATATCCAGAGTTCTTAATTACCTTAAGAAATTTATTGCTGAAAATGAATGTAACTGTTAATATAAAATCAGGTTAACTCTTTCTCTTAGAAGGGTCTGTTTCTACCCTGAAATACGCAGAAAATTCTGCCAAGTGAATATCTCACTTACCTACCTGAAACTGTATTTTCCATAGGTGACAGCCAAATCCTTCCTGCTTATGTGTGGGACCAGCATTTTACCCCATAGCATTCTTATTTTCTCATGCTGACAAGTTGTTGACTCACTGGGCAGAATGAGAATCGAATGTGGACATCATGCATCAATCACCTCCCATCACATTCCCCATCCCGAATGTGAGTGATTAGACAAACTTGCGTTGACAGATGTCCTGTCTGGACAAACAGCTTGTCAGTTTTCTAATAGGATTCAGCTGCTCTTTCACCATAAACTTTACAACCTGAATCACTACTAATATTTCCTGGTGGAAATGGATGAAACTGAATGAACAGAGAAAAGGGATTTTCAATTTGCCAATTTTAGAATAAATCACAGCTTTCAGAACTTTACTTTTGGCAATTATTTGGTCAAAAAGAGAAAAATCTCAATTTTAATGGGATTAATACTAAGATTAATTTACAACTGTTAGAGTAATTTTTTCTTTTAGAAAACCGAAGTCCAGGCAATGTCCCTGATATTGAAGAAATGCTCATGATTTAGAAGACAAACAACTTTCAGAAGCATGATTGCATTTACACGAAGAAACTAATACGACAATTTTTTCTGTAGCAACCAATTCCCCAGATAATCATCACAGTCACATCTGAGGGATGAATTTAGTTCAGTGTATCTTTTTAGACCAAGTACCTTTATTCATTAGAAAAGTACATATTAGAGGTAAAAGAAAAATACAGTGCAGTATTATCATGGTTTCCTATTAAACAGATTGCAACTAAGAGCTACTTATCTTGCACAGGGACACTTTATTACTACACTGGGACTTTAACAGGAAAAAACAAGCACATAACACTCCATTACAGCCAAAAGCTATGATTATATACTTGAAAGCATGGATAAGAAACTTCATTGTGTTCATTAAGCCTAAAAATGGTTTATTTTTATCTAAGTTTTGTATTGATCTTCTCATAATCATAAACACTGATCTTTTAGAAATATTTAATGATAACACTGAAAGGTTTCAAGTAAGCATTGATAAAATAATGTGAAGGCTATCTTTAATCCTAGGAAATTTTCTGGATTCTGCATCATACATTGATAGACAGTTGCAACACCAGTTAGAATGTCCAGAAATTTGGATTAGTTTACTGAAAGCGCAGTAAATGAATGGCTCAAGTGATTGTTAATAGAATATAAAATCCTGTCAATTACAAGTCAATAGCTATACATGCATAACTACATAGGAACAGTACAACTGCCGGAAATCTTCCATAAAGAATTTTGTTTATTAACTAACAAACTCAACATTAATTATCATTCCTTATTGCTCTGTAGGTCCCTGGATCTTGAAATAAATTTATCCGTGTGCAGTTCACATTGCAGAAGCAGAGTACAAGTTCAGTCTTAAGGTCACTTCAAGAGTCATTTCAAAAACCTGATGCCGCACATTGTTTCTGCTTTACCGATACTTTAACATTTTGGTTCCATTCCTACCACTACACCAGGTAACTTTGCTACTCTTTGGCCACTCTGCAACTTAGACCTGACATGTGTAGGCATTTCCCAGTGACACCAACTCCTCCAAGTCCAAAGGCAGACTAATTCAAACAATTGAAAATCTCCATATATGAACTTCATATTTTCTGAGTTTTTTGCTTTTTCCATGCTACTATACTGTCTCTCTTTTAAAGGAAAACCAACTGTATTATAAAATGAAATAAAATGCTAGGAAAGAAAAAGTAAAAATATCTAAGACAATGAAAAATATATACTGATATTTTTCAGATTTCTCTAGTAAATGATGGTTATTCCTTATAAACATTAGAAAAAATCTAATCTATAACATCTTAGTCTAAAGAACAAAATACAAATCAAAAAGAAAAAAACCCACCATAATGCATCAGGGAGAAGAATACCTAAAGATAATGGAATGATTTCAGAACATGCACACAACACAGAATATATTTGACACTGCTGTGATTCATTGATACAAACACTTTTTGTCTGGATATAATGTTTATATTTTTATCATTGATTTGTCACAACACAAACAATCTAAAGACAAAAGACAGATCATGAAACACCTCTATAAAAGAGATGCATTCAAATAGTTCAAATACAAATTTAACATCCAGGAACCAGAACAAAAAGTTGCATGCATATACAGTAAAGTGATCCAGAAACACCTCACATATCACCACTTACATACTTACACTACTAATGACTACCACAAAAATACCAGCTTTTTTGAAACTCAGATATTTTCACATGGAAAGGCCACAGAATGCTAATGTGTTATAATCATGCTTGGTCCAAGAGGACATGATGTTCTGCTAGAAAACATTAACACGAGGAACTCCCAAAATTCCATGGCACCAGGTTATACAAACTTTTTTTCAAGGAAATGTTCCTGGTTTTGCACCAGCAAATCTTACTACGAAAAGTTCATTTAGTCGGCTGGAAGTGTCCAAGGACTGAGTGACTCATGTTCTTTTAGACAAATTTTAGATTATGATTATTGTATTGCATGCTGACTATTAAGAATTTCACCTGATCTGCAGAGGGTCCAGGTGGCTATAAGTCTAGGTAACTAAAAACTCTAGATAGTAAGAAAGAAAGTTACACTGATTACCAGAAATTCTGTTTATTAGAAAGCTGTAATAATTGCTAAAATTTCTATATAACAGTAAGTTACTCTAAATGCTAGAAATAGTAGCTAAGAAGAAGCTATACAGATGATTAAAATTTTAATGTAATTATAAAGCTCTAATTATATCTACAGCTGTGGGGCCAGTCCCCAGTCTACCAAGGATACCTAAAACAATCTTCCTGTCCCTGTAATATAAAGTGTTATGAGTTTGCGTGGCAAGGTTTTAGTAGAATGGGGGGCTATAGGGGTGGCTTCTGTGAGAAACTGCAAGAAGCTTCCCCCATGTCTGATAAAGCCAGTGCCAGCCACCTCTAAGATGGACCCACCACTGGCCAAGGGCAAGACAATCGGCAACGGTGGTAGCACCTCTGTGATAACATATTTAAGAAGGGGAAGACAAAAAAACTGCAGTGAGTCGGAAGTTAGAGAAAGAGGAGTGAGATGATGTGAAATAAACATCTCCTCAGACACCAAGGTCAGAGAAGAAGGAGAGGGAGGAGGTGCTTGAGACGCTAGAGCAGAGTCTTCCCTTGCAGCTCATGATGAAGGCCATGGTGAGGCAGGCTGTCCCCCTGCAGTCCATGGAGACACAAGCTGGAGCAGGTATCCACCTGCAGCCCATGGAAGGGACCCCACGCTAAAGCAGGTGGATGCCTGAAGGAGGCTGTGACCCCGTGGGGAGGACCTGTGGACTCATTGAGAGAGGAGCCCACGCCGGAGCAGGTTTGCTGACAGGACTTGTGACCCTGTGGGGGACCCACTCTAAGCCTGTTCCTGAAGGACTGCACCCTGTGGAAGGGACCCATGCAACTACTTGAAAGGAGGTTATAGTGAGGTGGTGTTGATCTCTTCTTATTAAGTAGTGATAGAACGAGAGGCAATGGACTCAAGTTGTGTCAGGAGAGGTTTAGATTTGTTGTTAGGAAAAATTTGTTTACTGAATAAGTGGTCAGACATTGGAATGGGCTGGCCAGGGAGGTGGTTGAGTTCCCATCCCTGGAGGTGTTCAGAAAATGTGTAGATATGGCTCTTTCGGATATGGTTTAGTAGGCATGGTGGTGTTGGGTGGATGATTGGACTTATTGATCTTAGAGGTCTTTTCCAACCTATGATTCTATGAATACACCTGAACAAATTGTAGCCTACACACTAGCAAGCTGACTCTATAACCCTTTTGACTGCATTTCCTTAATCTAATATTTTCAGGCTGATTCCTTGTCTCTTTAGGACCAGAGAGAACGAAACAGGCAAGTGGAACTGCCACTGTCCTGGCCCCAGATCCCTCTGCAGGGCCTGGCTAGCCTCAAGCAGATCGACACTCCCACCCAGCTGGGTGTCATCTGCAAACTTACTGAGGGAGCACTCAATCCGCTCATCTAGATCATTGATAAAGGTGTTAAACTAGACCCCTTTGCCCTGCTCCACAACAGGTCCTGTTTTCTGGGAGGTGGTTGGTGTGCATTTGGGGCTTTTTATCAGGGGCGGAGTGGGGGGGAAGAAGTATTTCCTTTTTTTGGAGAAAATAGTATCAGTCCCAAATTATAGGTTTCTGAAATTTGTAACTAAGAGTTAATCCAAATCTATGAAACTGTCAAATGGTGGTTTTCCTTCCTGTAGCTGACAAACAGATTTTCTGTGCGTAAAGGTCCATTAGTGATGACAAATCATTCATTACAGTAATACCACTGACACAACTAAAACAATAAGTGGAAAAATTAATAGAAAAGTAAAAAGCATTTGTAGAAGCAACCAGGTTTTTTATTCTCTCTCTAAGAAATTGTTTTGTGAATTAATCTGACAGCAGCTAGAAAGAAAATGCCATACAAACATAAACATGGAATATTTTCTTAAGGTTTTAAACTGGAACAAAATTTCATTCAATTATCCTTGAAATTTATTACGTGCTGGATCTGCATTCTGACTCCAAATGAGCAGTTTATTTTTAATTTATTGGATTCATCTGTGCTTTTGTATTTTTAATGTGAAGGGTAGAACAGTACAAATCCAGTGCAGTCAGATGCCAATTTTAATATAATGTTCTCCTACTTTGGGGACTTCACTAGCTGTGTGGGTTACCCAGTAATGCCACTCAGACATTGTAATTGACGATGAATAATTCTCTTGCAGTCACTCACTTACATTTGCTAAAGGAAGCCATGCCATAATAAAACCTGTTCAATTTGAAATACTATAAAACAAATTATGTACTCCAGATAGCTCAAATTTCTGTTCAGGAGCAAAATTAAAACCACCTACTAGATACTGATGAGAGACAGCTGATTATTCAAGTTTGTGTACTTCTTAGCATAAAGGTCTAAAAATTATTTACAACATGCAAACTGAAAGGTCAAGAAGGATGAAAAATGGGCAGTCAAATATAGAAGCAATGAAACCTAGTCTGCGCCAGCTACGGCGGACTATATTTGCCCAGAAGGCTCCTAAGTTTCGAAGTTTTCTCTCTTTTGCTGTTCCTTCTACTATATCTTCATATCTGCCACATTTCTTTTCCTTCTTGTGCTCTTACCACTATGACACATTATTGGTGAAAGTTTCCTTAAAATAGTAATTCCTCATAATATTAATGCACCTGGACAGTAGGTTTCATATAAGAACAATATTATATATTGATATAGAGCACCTCATACTATAAAGTTTGAGGATTAAGATGAATAGTATTGTGGCCTTTAAATGCAAGTATGTCAGTGATGACCTGCAATGACCAGCCCCAACATAATACATACTGAAAGAGCAGGTAGATGACAGGTAATGAGCTGCCTTGTCTCACTCCTTTACCTTTTAACCTTCAAATGTCTTGCCATGTTTCCTCAACACGTATTGCTGTTTGCCCAGAACTACTCTCACCTTGGGAGGGCTGAACTGCAAAATTCAGGTATGCACTGGAAAAGCTTCTTTTGTTGCCTAATTTGGGTAATGACTTCAAAGAATCTCTTATCCATATTTACAAACTTCAGTTGTGGCTTCATTTTATTTTAAGAAGGGCTGCAAAAGATCTTCAAATTTTCTTAGATGTTTTCTTCCCAGAGTAGTTACACATCGAATGTGAGATAACGGCGTTACCTCTTCTGATTAAAAATTCATTAGCTTAAAGAAAGGGTACAGAGTGTTCAGGGTAATCATTGTTCACATAAGCACAAAATAGCTGTAACTTACAATAATTTTAAACCATAAGATGAGCCATGGTTCAGAGTCAGGGATATATGAATATCCATTACAGATTATTAGCAAAACAAAGTGTTTTGGGTTTAAATACACACTGCTTTAAACAAAAACTTAACTAGTAAATGTGCTGTGTACAAAACAATGTCATTATTTTCCAAAGACTGTCCACCAAGTCTAGACTTCTAGACTAATTTTGTTCCATTTCCCTTATCAAAGCATCTTATTTTCAATATATAAATATAAAAGTACTCTGGTTTATAATTTATATTCCAGAGAGCCATTATGGTTAAAATACAAGGTAGTCAAGTTAAGGAAATTTTTGTCAAAACCAACCAGTTTTACCACCACAGAAAATACACAATTTAGTTAAAGACACTTTTCTAGCCTTCCCTATTCTGTATACTGTCAGACTTGCTTTACTCTATTTTAGTACTTCTCTGAAATCTCTGCCTAAAATATTTGGCAAAGGCCCACTGTTATTATGATCTGTCAGAATATTTAACAAATATTTGCTCTGAGTTTCCTGAAATAAAAATAGTTAAAAGCTGAATAAAAATATACAGATGGGAAGATTTTCATATCACTAACATTACACATTCTGTGGTTTCTACTGACTGTACAGGGAGCTCAGAACAAAAGAAGAAAAAGCCTTGTATTTCAGCCACTGCTAGATGATGCAAAGCTCTGCATCAGAACAAATCTTGTCATGCTGATTCAAGTGTGCTCAGAAATGTTGAATGAGCAGAAGTATGGGGATCAGCTGAAGCAGGTCTCATCCATCCTCCTACAGCAACATGGCATGCGTGCTCTGGTACCAAAGGCAAGGTCTCCAACTTGGCCTAAGCAAGCTCACACAATAGCGCAAAGATCTGGCACTCAGCTTTGCAATAAATGCTGGAAGGGATGTTACATGGGGATCTCCATAACTTTGGGATTCAGAAGGGCAAATCCAAATTTTTAAGTCAGATCTGCACAGCTGACTCAAATTATCACAACAGATAGGGACTCCTCAGGTGTCAAGAGGAGGATAATCAAGCAGCAAAGCACTTTTGTCACTGGTGGGCAAGTTCTTACTTTTTAGTCACATTTTCCTCTCTTCTAAACCACCCTGTGCTTCTCGTTGTTAGATACATTGTTGCTGGAATATATTCATTTACAAACAGCTAACAAGGATTTTTTAGCCTTCGTTTATATCTATGCTTAGTCTTTTTCTAATTATATCAGAACCTTTTGGGATTCTTCCCTCTTCCCACAGGATTATTTTTTTGTATTAAGTGGCTTTAAAAATGTGTGTAATACTCGTATAATCTTTCCTCGCTTGCTGTGGCACAGTGTTATTACTCACTGTAAATCTATTCTCTTCTGTAAGCTGATAACATAAATTAATATTGGATAGTGTCTTTTTAGTTACATAGTGATGATATGACCTTTTAGTTGTACTTTTTTTTCTTGCAAGAACATCTCATAATTTATAAACAAAGCTATATAAAAAAAATTAAATTCCATGTGAAATTCTACATCAGAATGGCCACTTCTTTGCAAATCCCCAATTTTATAGTCTCCAAGCTTTGATTCAGTCATATCAATAATTTTTTTTTGCTGTAAGATCTCAAATTTATCTGCAACAAAAATTACTTGAAAGAGAGAAATAATAAACTGTATTTGTCTATCAATAAAATTCATCAAAGCATATTCTATAAAGAAGTTTAAAGTCAACAAAATCACAAGTATCTTACCAATGCCCATTTGTACCCTAACATGCTACCATCTTATTGAGCCTAGCTTAATAGCAGGCATTATAAAAAAGTATAATATCAGCGGGATGAACAAAGTCAGAAGACAGTTGCCGCTAATGATAGTGTTCTGCCAGAATTGAGCTGGTAAAAAAATCTAACATGAGGAACAAAAAAAAGCAATTAGAATGAACTCAAAAAACATAGTTGAAACACTTCTTTGCTTCTTGTTTCAAGTCCTTTCCTGCTGAGAGCAAAACAACATGCCAGCAAGAAAGGCATAAAGAGCAGCTGGCAGTCCAATAACATACTAGAGCTGGCAATGCTGTCCACATGTTTCTCCACATGAGGTTTTTAGAGAATCCTGATACTGTAGTCTATAGTTCATTGGGAACAAACACATCCCTTTTCAAGGCCATTCTCCACAGAAGAGAAATACACAGTTAATGCAAAGAAAATACACTCCCCTTTATATTTCTGTAAACCAGAAACTGAGAAGGACATTGGAAAACCAGAAGTAGTGAAAAAACTTACCTTCAAAAGTAGTGCAAAAGCTTATCTATGCTTGGCAAAAAGTGTTTAGATTATATCCAATTTAAAAAACGAGACCAATTAGAGAGAAAATATTACATAAGATTATCACAAAACATGATTTTTCAGTTCTTTCTACTTCATGATTCACTTAAAAACCACTAGTCTTGTAACACGTTTAGAAGGCAGTACTTGTTATTAAGGGCACAATTAAGACTGAGGAAGCTTGTGAAGAAACAATGTATTATGATGCAGTTCATTTCAAATTTTATCATTAATTACCAACAATTGGACTTTTAATGATGCTTTAAATAGAAGTGATTATTCAATAAGGAAGAAAATAATGATTACCACAATAAATAAATATGATTAGTACTTTTGTAATTTCATATACACTTGCATTTTGTGTTTGAACATAGCAATTGAAAGCTTTTCTATATGTTTTGCTAACAATGCCCAGCCAAGTGGTACATTTAGGTATAACTTTAAAAAAAAAATTGCATAATTACTATGAGAAGCAAACCTTTATTAAGAAAAATTTTTTCGTCTCTCTTGTATGAAGTGAATTTGATTACTTCATATTTGACCATGCTGTTTGTAGTGATTACTCTTGACCTTTATATATATATATTGACATGTAGACTTTTCAAAAGGCTTAGTGGCCATGTCTGATGTAAGAAAAAACCTTAATGTTTGCAAGATTTTAACTGCAATACATTTTTTCTTTTTTTTTGTCTTTTTCTCTTTCTTATGAAATGAAAGCCATTTCCTCATTTTTTAGGCTATATCACTGATAAAGTAAGATATGTTAGACAGTCAGGATGATGGCAAATATTTCACGTAAATTTAAACCAGGAAAGGTAAGCTCCCTCCCACACCCAACCAACTTGTGAATAACAAAATAAAACAAAAAAAAATCTGTTTTTTTCATTTGAAAATGAAAAGAATTCCAAATTTTGAAGGCTTTAAGAAAATGTGCACTTCTCTGAGTGGCAAAAAATATACTTCATGTTCTGTAAAATATTTTTGTAGAAAGATTTCTATGGGGCCAAGGCATAAATTAGTATATTTTTACACAGTTCAGTTAGAATGCGTCTTTTCTGAAGGTGCTCTCTGTTCAGTGCATACGTTGTGTAATTGCTCTTTCTCTTCCCGCATTTCTATTCAAATTCTTCACTTGGCTTATGCTTCTTTGCGCTGTGTTGCACCATCAAGATTGTTAGAGTAGGTACAAAATAAACAGAGTTTAATTCCTGCTTTGTAAGTTATCTTTCTACCTCACATGGGTCGTTATCCGGCTGCATGAAGGAGTCTGTTTCACAGAACTAAAATCAGTCAACCGAAAAAGTAATCGACAACTCTTCACATTTCATCTGCACTAATTTTAATAGTAACAAGCTAGCTGTGGTGGGTTGACCCTGGCTGGACACAAGGTGCGCACCAAAGCCTCTGTATCACTCCCCCTCCTCAACTGGACAGGGAAGAAAAATACAATGACAGGCTCATGGGTCAAGATAAGGACAGGGAGTATAGTATTTTGTCGTTTTACCATCATCAAATGTCATACTTTAAACCAAAATATGGGCATTCAAACCAAAATGAATTCAGTAGTTTCTACATTAGGTACTAATTGGATAAAACTGTTGTCTTTCTGTAGCATTGAGAAGTAAAGATGTAAAGGATGAAATGAAATTTTTTTGTCTCTTTATAAGAAATAAAGAAACAATGCACGATAAATAAATAAATAAATAAATAAATAAATAAATAAATAAATAAAAATTTACTGACTTATCACAGCTCCACTTCTACAATATAAAAATATCACAGGATTGTTTTTTCTTGTTGTTTGGAGGTTTGGTTGGTTGATTGGTTTATAAACAGTAGCAGACAAGAACAGTCTGTCTTGCATCTAGGGTTCAGAAGATAGTCAAGGTAACTGGATTTCGCTTCAATCGGCTACTCCATAATTCCACTATTTTGGCTGATACTTCATGCTGTTATTATGAACTCTTAGGATCTTAATACCTACCTACTACAAGGATATTATCAACATATTCAGTACAGTTTGCTGAACTGTCATCAGGTCATAACTAACTACTGTCCGTTACTGTTCTACTGACATTTAGCAAGTCAGAGCAAACAGCCTAGAGTCAATAGCTTCCATTATCTTAGGAGCAATCCTCTGGGATGTCTGGTCTACAAGTAAGATAAACTAATAGTTGAAACACTAACCAAAATATCCTAACAAACCCACAACAAAAAACAATCCTACTCCTGGTCAGCATCAATATTTGGGCTGTATTTCTATTAAAGTCACAGATAACACTTAGCAGGAGAAATACTTCGAGTATATGAAATTAGCATTTTATATATCTTACTGCTGCCTAGTACCTCTTATTTTCTGGATAAAGTTGCCTTTCTTGCAGTTGTATACTTTAGTCAATAGGTGGCAATGCCTACACTATTACACTCCTTCCATGGGCTTTTGTGATGTTGTTCATTCCCCACCACCTTTACTCTAAATCAGCCTTCAATAAAGTATTTCCATTCCACTTGACACAAAAGAATAAACCACCCATCCTGTAAGAACCCCGGCTTAGAAAAATTTTTCTATGACATTAGTCTTCTACTTTCAAAGCCTCCTTTTACCACCATTTACCACCAGTAAATACTNATGTTTGGACCTTCTCTTAGCTTCCTTCTTCAAATTCTATTTCACCCTGCCTGTTTAAAATAGAGATATTTTTGTTAGCAATGCTTCAGAGTCTGCTACCTTTACTTTGATACATTGGTAATTTTGAAAGACGTTCCTATTTAGTCTGAGGAAAGAGTCATCCATGATTTTATTACATTATAAATTCTTTTCAGAGGTACTAACTGCTAAATAGTTAATTGATTTTCAGAAGCTAGCCAATCCATAAATATTGCAGTGAAACTTTTACAGAGGCGTGTTGCAAGCAGCAAGTGGGGCTCTCTTGCTCCTTTTTCATATTGCCTATGACTTACATAAATATATCCACATTCCTATGGCACTAGTTTAATCCTGATAGGTCACTCTTAAAAGATCATTTCAGCAAGACTGTTATATTTTTTCCCTGTACCACTTTAAATAGCATAAAAACTTTACCCAGCCCATTTTCTACTAGTGGCTAATAGAGGATGATATGAAGAACGTTCTTCCCTTTCATCTGGTAGTGGAAAGCTGCTCTTGCAGCTCCATCAATCCATATTGAAGGTGCTTTCTAAATAAGAAATTACAAAGTATTCTGTTTATTAAATTAAATACTATACAGTGTAATAATAAAAGGAGAACAGAGTTGTTTTTTCCTGGTAGGTGACTTGGATAACCATATTCCTCTGGAGAATGACCAGTAGATCAGGGAAGATGTTCAAAATAGTTGCAGAAAAATATCTTCATTCCAAGATCAATGAAAGCAAGGAAAGGAAATTACAACATTCAGGCTTAGCTGCCCAGATTTCTGTCAGTGCCAGTTTAAGCAATTTTTAATTACTGGTTGCTTTCTTCAGCCTGTGTTGTTCCTCCATTTGTGTTGCAGAGCTAGGTGTAGGGCTGCAGAGTAAGCTGATCTGGATTAAAAGTAATAATTTTGGCAAGGTTGGTTTTAAAGTCATAATCAATCTCCTGATTCCAGTAACAGCTCTAAGGCTTCTCAGTTGGTGAAGACCACAACTAAAAATTTTTAGTGGTAAATAGTAATACATTTCAATATTTGTTATAAAAGCAAGCATGCAAACAAAAAGCTATGGAAAATTATTACACAGAGCAATTTTTTGCAACATGTTAGTGCTGCATTACATCACCATTTCTTTTTGCTATTGGGACAAAATGGTAAAGGAAGATTTTTAGGTGTATGGGATTCTGCTGGGGAAGGACCGCATCTCAAGATAAAGTCAGTCCTGCCTGATTCAGTTCTTCATGCTGCTCTACACTAGCAGAGGTGAGGATGGCCAGAACAGAAGCAGCTAGAAAAAAACACTATAGTATGCACATAAAACCAAGCCCTTGGGAACAGGGGAAGTCGAAAAATAAATGTGTAAACATAGGATGGGAAATCACTACTGAAAGACATCTACTAATACAATAGAATGATTGCACAAAACAGTGGTTGTTATTGAATTTTAGAACTGTCATTCATGTGCATAGGAAATAATTGCTTCACTTTTTTCATGAGGCACAAGTTATCAGCAAATATCTGTGTGCATTTTGGGGCATTATGTTTCAGTAAGAACATATATCGCTGGCAGAAAGTGTAGGGGATACAATTAGCAGTGCTGGAAAGAGATCTTGTGAGAAAGATTACAAAAAAATTCTGATTTGTTTTAAGGGAAAACAAAAAGACAGAGAGAAGATAGAGGCTGTATACAGAACAGTCTTCAAATAAAGTTGCTACAAAGAAGAGAGAGGAGAATATCGTCATATCCTTAATGATGAAGGAGATCACATTTGATTATACGCAAGAGAAATTTAAATTAAATAACATGGAATAAAAATACTTCAACCTTTGGAAAAGTAAAACATTGTAACACATTACACTGAAAAAGTCTTACTATTAAAATTCTAGGCACATTTTAACTGCTTCAGAGCAGGAAAATTGATTAGATGTTCTTTTCAGTTTTCTTTCATTTCTGTATTTCTAGGTTTCTCTCCATGCCCCACTGAAACTTGACTTTCTAACTCTGCTTTCTACCAGATGCTTTCCAACTTCAATTCTCAAATGCTTCAGGGCAGAACATACTATGATGAGAACACAGACTGCTAATGAAGTATTCTAACAAGTGCCATTAAATTAAAAAAAAATAAATAAATAAAATAGGTGTATCTTATTTCCTCCTTACTTCCCTTTGTGTTAAAAGAAAATCAAGTTACTGCAAAAAGCCAGTGGTCTCGAATGTGATATACCACTAATAATGAAAAAGCAGTAAGTTTAGAACTGTGGTTCTCATAACAACCATGTGATGCTTCAGTGACAAAAGCAGTTCCTTGAGTGGTGAGGCTTCCTAAATCCCAAAGTGCTGCCAGACATCCATTGTTACAAAGAAGAAACTGGACTTCAGTTCTTAAAAATTCCCAACAAAATATATCACAGATGTAACATTAAGTCAACAGAACAGGCTAGAGGGAAAAATGGACCTTTTTGAAATAGTACAGAGCAAATAGGAAAAATCTTTATAACGAAAAAGTCACACACAATGACATGGTAAAGTCACAACTCTCAATGTGTCATCTCAACTCATGGTTTCTGATACGAATAATAGTTTGCCTTTCGCAAGTTGTGGCAAAAAATTTCATTTGTGTTAAGAATAAAAGCTTCCTCTAACTGTATTTCACAATCTGCATTTAGTATTGATTGTCTTCCTTGTTTTAAAATGACAACACATTATAATTATGTAATTTCCATAACTGTGGTGAATAAAACAGTATATGAAGAGGCTAAAAGATGGATAACACAACAGAATGTATTTCAGACCACAGATGCAGAACTTCCTATTTTTCTAAAGAAGAAGGGCTAAAAAAAAGTCGGAAAAAATAAACAAAGCTGAACCAGCTCTCATTCCTTCCTTCAGTTATCCTTACAGTTATCCTGGAGAAAGAAAAAGAAAACATGTGGTAAAGCTACCTGCAGACATGAGTCTATATAATTAGTCATATTTCCATATAAAAGCATGTAGACAACAAACTATAACTTCACCTGGTTCTAATGTGTAAAGAACATGTGACCAAAGAGCTTCAAAGGAAAGAAAGGAATCACACCAAAGTGGTTGTGCACATGCATGCATAACTGTATACATAAGTGCAAGTTACAAATACTGCTGTGGAGATACCCTGGATTGAAGATAAATTGTAATATGCTGCATAAAACCTTTCTGAAAAGGAAGAGATTTGCCTAGCAAGTTAACTTGTGCTACCCCCAGGGGTGGCACAGGCAGATCACAACAACCCTTAAAAATAGGACCTGGAAATGCATATTCTGCTTCCATCACACATCAGGAAGTCTCCTGATTAAAAATATACTACTGTGTATTGCAAGGTGTTACACACAATGAGAAATTTCCACCTAAGAATTTGGCCCTAAATTCTTCCATCTGACTGCTACTTTTGCAGAACTACAAAGCTTGTTATTTCTGTACAAGTATCTTGCATGTCAAACTGGTACTATATAAAAATAGCTGAGATCTGTTCTGATAGAGGTTTCTTTAGAAATTGCACAGATCACCAGGAAAGTGTTTTCTCACTTAAACTACTTTTTTAAGGGCAACTGCTGTTCAAAAGCTGCTCATACAAGCAATCTAGATCACATAGTATCAAAATGTTAGTCAATATGGTTTATTCTTCTTTAAACTTTAAAACATATTTTTTTATTTGTTCTGCCTGCAATTTTTCTGACACAATTTACATAGGCATGACAAGTTCAGAAACTGAGATATGGTTGATTCCATTGAAGTAATATCTTCTTGAGATGAGTCGTGATTTTGTCCACTGCTATTTGGTTAACCACTTCTTATCTTCTCATTCGGTGCTCCTAGCTTCTTTTTCACAGAGCATATATATTATTTCACAGAGCTGTATATATTATTAAAATAACAATATTCTTGAATGGGCTGTGTCCTGTATTTCTCACTGAAACTGCAATTACAATATAACATCTGAAAGATTAAACATAATGGACATACGGACCCACCCTCTTAGATGAAAGTTGCCACACATGTGGTGAGATAACAAGTTATTTCAAATAATCCAGCTGAAACATAAACACAGCTATATCAATTTCTTTTTCAATGAGTAACTCCAGTTTCTTTAGAAGATGTGCTGGCACAGTATTGTGTGCATGTATCACAGGGTGAGAAGAGGACTCCAGTAGCTAAAGTACAGCTGGCAGTTCTTTTTTTTTTAAATTATAACTAGTTACATATATATATAATATTTTGTTAATAAGGATGGTCAATTTTAATTATATCTTGAAAGTAAAACCTAAAGTAAGTACACATAGGTAGTTGTGGCTTTTAACTAAGGAAGCCTAACAAAGCAATATCTTGAAGTTTCTCCTTTACTGCTTAATCTGTGAAGACAGGTAATTTCCCCTATGATTTCTAAAGAGTCTTCATACTGTGAAGGACTATAAAGTCAGCAAAGGCTGTTGTTATGTTATCACTACATTTTATTATCAACCTCTATTTTCTATGTCTTGAAAATTTAAGTAATGTCATTCTGTAATAAGATTTGTAGTGTAACAGCAAAGACAATCTACTACCCAAGATGATATTCTAATGATTATGTATATTAGTTTATTACTTAGCTGTTCTACTTTATTATAATATAACAGCTACACTGAAAAAAAGAAATAATACCAAGGCATCATGAACACCAGCATGCCAGATTTTTACATGAAGACGCAATGGACATAAAGAAAATAGAGAACAATCTGAATGATCAGCAAAAATAATACTGTCACTCCTAAGCAATTTACACAATCCACTAGCCTCACTTTATCTCATAACAATTATTACAATCTCACTGATGTATTAGTGTGCTACAGGAAATATAAGCCTCCGCCTTCCCTTGAGTCTTGCCAAATAAGCAAATTATATTGACAATAGTCATAATGGAAAGTACAAACTCAAAGTACTTATGGCCTTTTATCATGTGGAAGAGAGGAGAGAAATGCTGTGTGAAATCCTTTTGATTTTGTTTTTCAATTGAGAAGGAATATTTTACAATAAGCTTGGAAAAAAACCCAACATGCTTTTCACTTGTGTAATTCAATCCTCTTTCCAGCATGAAGGAAAGAAACACTTTTACTTTATCTATTGTTCAGATAGATGACTGAAGCAAGCAACCAGCCTCTTCATGGTAGTGGCAAATCTAGTTTCAATCAGAATTATACAACTTCTTTAATTTTTTTCTTGCCCAGTCAAGGCAGCTCTAAAATTTCACAAAGCTGCTTGTTGAGAAAAAGTGTTGCAAGCAGTATCTTAAGTATTCCATAAGAAATTGTTGTTTTCAATTTTCTGTTGGATAGACAGATAGGCATTAAATGAGCAATCCTATTTCAACATGAAGTCTTCCTAACTATGATTTTTCACATTTCATGAGTTGTGAGGCTAAAAACTTCAGAACTACAGATCTTTGGAAAGGCAATTCTGAATGAGTAGTTGAAGCAAAACGTCATAATATTGTAATATAACAAGTAGGAAGCTAAGGCAAGGAAATTAAAAACTGTGACAGTGTCTTGCAGAAAGAACGTGACAGAACAGTCAGACCAGTAATGTCCTGACCCTTCTCCCTTTCTGTTCTTTAATGTATATTTTACCACAGTTCAGAACTCATAGTGCCAAAATACTAAAATGCAAGACATTTCAGTCAGCTTTTACACAGCTCAGACCAGAAAACATTCTATTTTCAACTTATTATAATGCAGGAAGAAATAAAATAGGAAAATATCTAGCTAGTGGAATAAAATAAACCAGAATTCCTTTCCAAACAAGTGTTTCAATCCTATTTTCTGGATCTAAATTTATTTTTGCTGATTTTAGGCTCATCTGGACCTCCAATCCCTAACAATAGAACACAGAAATGTGGCTTAAAAGATGGCAAGATTCCGTGCTGTTCATTTTCACTTTTGGCTAAGCAGAAAAGAACTATGAACTGACAGGTAAAATTAGATACATCTAAATTACTTAAAAATCTTATTTTTCCACCTGGAAAAAAACTGAAGAGAACAAAAAACATATACTTCTTGTTTAGGAGGTTACAATGAGCCACCCTTGCCACTAATGTCCAATGAAAACATTGAATATTGGCCTCAGCTTCTTCTTTCTGCAGAGGCAGGAAGAGTGCTGAGACCCAAAGCTCTCGTGAGTTGAAACAGGATGACAGTACAAAAAATAAAAAAAGATAGCAGCAGGTTGCTATCAGTCCAGCTTAGTTGTCTCAGTTGATTTCAGTCTTACTGTCATAGTTTCACAGTCAATTTAACCTGGCATAAACTGACAGTGAGGCCTAATGAACCCTCCCCACTGATCCTTGCTTCGTTCTTACTTGCTCTTACTGTTGATGAGGCAGAAGAGTTAATGAGGCCATTGAACGCATGAGAGTAGGAAATGTCCGTATGAACTCTTGTGCTGACATGAGACACAGAACGAGCAGTCAACCGTAAGATCGTAGTCAGGCATCAGAGATGCTGCCATCTCAGAATGACCAAAATTACAGTCTGAGGGGACATCCAGCTAGCAGAGAGCTGTGCCATATGCTCATAGATACTTCTTTATAGTCTTGTGCAGTACTGGAAGCTGTAGAGTTGTGTTAACCTTTCTCACAGGCAGGCTAGTAAATCCCTCTGACAGAGGTGATTGGTAGAGGTCTCTGGTGTCAGGCTAGCTCACACACATCTGCATTTGTCACATGGTGATAAACTAAGAGTTTATCAAAGGAGATAAATTATTCCTTGTGACGAAGTTCCAGAGACAGGAAACTAGCATATGAAACACTTAACTGTACTTGAAGGCAGGACTGGCATAAATGAGCATGGGTAAATTTGTTTTAATAACAGACAAGGGAGTTTTTTCATCAGCTTCCCACCAGAAAAAGAAAGTCTAAAAAACCTATTTTAATTTGAAAATTGCTCAGTTTATGAAAAATATATACAATTTGGTTGCTAAAGACTTCTTTAGAAGGTTTTCTCCACTTCTGTGTTCCCATAAACCACTCGTTCTTGACTACCAGCACAAAAGTGTTCAGATAATAGCCAGGAAAATAAATGCTGCAAGTATAATACAACTCTAAATAAGAAAAAACACAGAGATTTAAATAGCTATCTAATAAAAACAGGAACACACAAAACTAGTCTTTTAATCGGATTTGTATGTAGAAGATGGTATTAAACTGTTTGATGTGAATAAATAAATAACTCCTATGAAGGCTTGTGCAGCATTTGAGAAAATATTCTAAAGAATGTGTGCATTTTGTTAAAACCATGTTAGAAGAGAAGCACTGGTGCCTTCCAAAGTGAAAACAAACAAAGAAAACCCCTTTTGTTGTTCATGTACTTGGACCAATTGTGTTATTTTGTTGAGACTACCTGAGGCTGTGAAATAGAAGGATTCCTAAGTACTGCAAAGAGGGTCCTCATAACTCTCCAGTTCTTACTGGAAGGTAGGAAAGGTAGCCTTGACAATGATGGACATGAACATGACAACATTTTTTTTCTTGAAAGATGGATAGCCAGATAGATAGGTATCATGAGACTAACACAAATAGACACGATTATCTAGACAGTAAGCAGCATATGATATTTAGTGATGTTTTCTTTTTTCCTCTGTATTTTCAAATAAACATTTAACAGGGAGGTACTTTTTGCAAGATCTGTCTGAAATGGCTTAGATTCACCTCTGAAAGTGAGAAAATGAGGAAGAGTACTATCTTTAAGCCACACCAGTCCAAAGTATGACCCCAGGCAGTATCTTTCCAATCAGACTTTCAGGCTGTCACTGCGAGGAAGCTTAGGAAAAATTAGTCAGTATGAGCAAGGCAAAAGCGAACAAGAAGTACAAGGAGCTTGGTGACATTTGCTTCATGTGTTCTTAAGAGAGTGTTCCTCTGGAGAAGAGTGATACTAGAGAACAGAGAACTGCCTTAATTGCCACATAGGGTAAATCCACAATGTGTCAATTTGCCCACAGCCTCCTGTGTAAAGCAACAAATTTCTCCCCTCTCTGTGAAGTTCCATACACATGCATCAACCTCCTGCACAAGTAGGTGTTTTGCTGTTCCTTGACAACACTGAGACACACTTAGTCTTACCACCTGATGCCAACATCACTCAAGGGAAATTTTCAGGTCTATCTCCACAGTTTCACTGTTCTGTTTAGACTCACTCTGCTTCGTGAAGAGAGAACAGAAATGTTGAAAAAGTGCATCTGAAGCACACAATGGGGGAAAGCTAAATTCCGAAATACTTCTGATGACCTGATAACAGAAAGACATGAGATAATTTGTTCTCATTTAGCTTTTATTAAACTTACTAAATTACATCCAGAGAGAAAAATATTGGGGAAAATACTGTGCTCCAGCTTGTGTTCCTATCTTATCTAAAGTTCATAAGAAAAACAATAAATAGGAACTGGAGAGTGTGAAATCAGATTTAGAGGGAAGTCAGGGGTATGGTGTACCAGCTTTCCCTGAACTGTAAGCAAGAAGATATTTCTAGCAGCAGCACTTTCAGTAGAAACATCACCAGATCATCTATTAAAAACCAAGCTGTATCTGTGGAACCACTCTGCAAAACATAGACATTTAAGAGCAGGAGACATGAAACTAAAATAGGCTGTCAGTAAAAGGGTGCAGAAGGAAAATGGTTTACTCTTGGATGAACAGAAACACATTGGTTTAGAAATTCATTTTTACTGCCTTTTTCCTTGACATAATATTTCTATTGCCAGAAACTACCTGATTTGTTAGTACTCTGTTAGTTTATACCACCAAAGAAGAGCTGTCAGTAGAACATGCATCTTTTTCCAAAGGTGGCTCTCATCCTGGGGACACTAGAGTCCAACACCACACCCACCCTCCCCACCTCCGAACTGTATAACTTCAGTAAAATATTTCTGAGTTTTGTTTATCTGCTGCGCTGAGGTGGCAATGCACCAACATCAACTCATCAGTACCGTGAAAGAGGGAGTATATGCCAGAGCATGACGTACACCCAGAACAAGAAGTTCCTGTACCTGCACTGCAGCTGTAAGTGGGTAGGAAGGAGGAAAATCTCCACCAGCTAAAAAGCATTAGCACTGTTACTCTTCTAATGTGTGTTGCAAAATGTGCTTGACAACTAATTGATGCTTATGGACTAAATGCGTTAAAAGGTTTAGATATTCAAAAAGTATTCTTGTAAGACAGTTAATTCTGTTTACTTATTGCATATTGCCTCACCTGAGGCCCAAATCATTAACTTCAGAGTGTTATGACAACAAATGTCAAAAAAGACAAGCACCTCCATTGTCACCTTTAGAAAGTTATTCACTCTTGCTTTCTATAGCTAATATTTATAAAACAAAGCAGAAAAATAAGTACCGTATTTAGTAACTGAATAAAAGTAAATAAAAATATTTTGAAATATCAGTTTTTAGTTTTCACAGCAGTTAAACAGCTCTAGAAATAAGTAAGGAGTGTTACCTAAGTCACAACTCTCAGAAGCTTGAGATGTCACATCTGTGCTTGGTTACACACACTTAAGGATACACCAGAGACAGAAGTAGACACAAAAGGGCCATTGAATACTCATGTATCTACCTAACAGAAAACAAGAAGTACTTCTGCAAAGTAATTGATGTCCCACAGAGATTACCCACAAAGCACACAACTCTTAAAATCTTTTTTTCTGATCTATAATAGAATTTGAACCTTCCCACCTTAGAAACAGAGCAGTGTACATAAAAATAAATTGAATTATTACACAGTCATACCTATCATATGAAAATCCCTAAGCACACCAGAATCAAATTAACAGAAAATTGGAATTGTCAGTCATTCTAAGACTCTATATATCGCTATATCACTGTATCACTAAATCACTGAGAAGAACTGCGCAACAAAATCTTCACATCAACAGCAAAACTCTAACTGGAATGTTAATACATCAAGTAATTAATCGATTTGAAAGAAGTTAAATTAACCAGCTGTCAATAAAAATCCTTTGTATGGGGCAATACGAAACACCTTTAGAGTCTGCAACATTTGTGCAATTTCTTATGACATTTGACATCATAATAAATTTCTGTGCTGAAGGTGTTTAGCAAAACAGAACTCAGAAGTACTAAAACATGCCTTGTAAGCCTTCTTTATGTTAGTAACTGATGTATGAAGTAAGCGCAGTTCTTTTTCCTTTCTCTATTTTTTTTTGATTTGTCTAAGAGGAACTAGCAGGAGCACAAACATTATCAAATTCCAGTGATAACTACATCATTGCTAATTATAATGATGTAAAACAAATTCTAATTCAAATTAATAGTTTATCTGGGGTGTTAAAACAGCAGAATTTTCCAGTAAAGATGGAAGAAAACAATTTTTTTTGCTATACATCTAGAAAGCATGTAGAATAAAAAAGGAATGTGCTTAGGATATACAAATTAAATAATCCAAGAAATCATCTTTTTCTTAACAGCAATTACGAAGAAAAAAAGAAGACTGGACTATTTAAACTCTATAGATCATCAAAGCCACCTCACACAAATTCAAATTTTTAATCAAAGTTATCTTATATCAACCTGAAAGGAAATTATCTCTAAAAAATCACTCTAAATGCAAGGCAGAGACTGCATTCACATATTTGTGTGAAATACACATATAAAACCAATTTGGACTGTCATGCACACCAAAAAAGAAAAAAACCCAGAAATAGAGACAGGTGAGAAATTTGATGAATACAGTAGGGAGGGCAGAGCAGCACACAGTAAGGAAAAATCTCAAGACAGTATATATGTGCCTAGCGAAGGCAAATTATTTTGAAAGCATAGAACAGATAACACTGGAGAGCAGCTGGGTTTTAGGTGGCAAAATAAGAAGTGCTTTGTGCATGTACCTATAGAAAGGCAAAGAACTGTTTGGAAATAGTCCCTTTATATAAAAAAATAAAAAAGAGGAAGTTATTTTATATAGGAACTTTTGTTACAGTTTTAATTTGGGCAAAAATACTGTCAGACTGGTTTCTTCTCCCTCTGCAACAGGCACTCACAAAGGACAAATCCACTGATGATTTGTTCCAGTTTGGCTGCAGCCGGCAACAAAAGCGCCACGCGGCCGCCCCTCCCCCTGCCAGGGTGTGGAGGAGAATGGAAAGAAACAGGCAGAAACTGGTGGGTCGGCATAAGGGCAGTTTAACAGAACAGCAAACAAAGGGAACAGGAACAACAACGATACAGATGAGGAGAATACACAAAACAAACCAGCAGAATAGAGCCCGCAGAACAGAACCGCTTTCTTGGACCGAACCGCCGCTGTGTTCTCCCAAGCCGAGAGTGAATTCCCTCCGCCCAGCTTCCCCCCACCGGAACCCAGCATGACGGCACATGGTATGGAATACCCTGCTCTGTTTGGCCAGGCTGGGGTTGGGTCAGCCGGCCCGGCTGTGCCCCTTCCTGGAGTCCGGTGAAAATTAACCCTGTCCTGGCCAAACCTAGGACATGATTAAACTATTTTACACAGTGATATCACCAGTTACTTGTAGTTACACCGTATCACAGAAGTTTCACTTGCAGCCTAATCCTTTTTTAATATTTTTTGTAAAACTTCTTGGTTTTTACCTCTGTGGTGATGAGCATGAAAAACAGGTTGCCACTATGTTATCCAGGTGGTGAGGAATGTTGGACTTCACAGGCATTCTTAAACCTTTTGAAAGCCTGTGAACTGTATACGCGCACCAGTAGATATGATTTCTTTAATGAAGTGGAAAAATAACTCTTATACTTTAGTAAAAAAACAAGCAAATCAAATGATATAAGACACTTTGTGAAAACAAGTATCTGAGTTTTTCAAAAATTTGAACAAGAATAATGAGCTAATAAGTGAGAAGAAGAAATGAAAGAAGGTAAACCTATGAGTCTGGGAGTGCTTGAGTCTCTTGTCTCAAAGGTAAGATTTATATTCTCTGCCTTCCCCTTCTGTAAACCTTTTTCAAATTATTAAGAGTGTGGATTATTAACTCTCTTCTAAATGACTTTGACAAACGGAGTGCTAGGATGTAAAGTACACACTGAACAACACTTCAGGTTCTCACAAATACTGGCAAAGTTGTTCATGCAGCCTGTTGTATACGCCATGTAAATTCTTCTTAGCCCTGTTCTTTCACATCAAACAGATGTACCATCTTTGTATTGGTTAAGGATTTCAATAATTGATAGTGATGGTTTACAAACTGCTAAAGATTCTGTATGTATTTGTCTGATGAATATTTCTTAGGTGTATACCACAAATCTGGCTATTTAGTATGAGCAGTTAAGCAGGTCTTCAGTCTGCAACTCCCTCTCAGTAGGTGAATTTAACCCCAAAGTACTTCAGCACGACAGGAAAAACACACACAGAATGGCTTAATCATTCTTAGGTTACACGCAGAATGGAGACAATTATATACTTCAGATTAGAGAATAAATACTTTGTAATAGTTTTCTTGGGAGGGTTGTGAGTTATTTCTCGTCTGCTGGCAGCTAACAGTAACTTTTAAAGAGATTTTTATGAGCGTGTCTGGCTTTAGTCTAGGAATGATAAAATCTCATTGATAGAAACAACAGGATTCTCAAAGGGAAGTCACCTTAGTAAACAGTGTTTCTAAGGTATACAACAGCAAAACAAGACATAAAAAAGCTTTATAGAAGGGGTTATGTAACTGTGGGTTCATATATCAAAGTGAATAATGATGCAGCCACTGTCAATAATTTACATTATCCAATGTAATTCAAAAATATATCACCATTATATTATCTAGGCATTCTAAGGTCTAGGAATTTAAACTACTTTCTTAAAACAGGATTTTAAATAGTGTTTGGGATTGGAACACTGTATGAAGTAAAGTTAGACAATGGAGATTGAATATAAAAGTTTGTAATACAAATTCAGTGCAAAACTAAGAAAGTTGAAGTAAGCCTGCCTTCCCAGTTGGGTTCATAGGAATTTTAAAATTATTTCACTGAAACATGTTTACACCAAATTAATGATCAGTTTCTTTGACTACTTCTGTCATAAATTTTTGCTTATAATTATGACTAAAAGTGAAATTACAGAATACACACTTCAGTTTTCATATATGAATACTATGTTATCTTGTCCCATACAATGTGTGTTCACAGAAAAATAATGTGATTTGAGATAACCAGACTGTACTCGTGAGTTGCCCATTTGATGCAAATGATTTTAGGTGGATGGCAGAGAGGATTCTTTGTTATTGTTGCTATATTTGAGCAACCAGTAATCTGTGCATATTGTTGCAGATAGACTTTAAATTAGATGAAAATGATTTTTTTTTCAGAACAAGAGAACAGATTCCCAAAACCTTTATGGGCTCCTTACCTGGAATAGATAATGATATAGCCTTATAAACAAATCAAGCTTATTTGTGACAAGACATTTGTGAGACTCAACAAAGCCAAGTGTAAGTTCCTGCACATGGATTGGGGTAGTCCCAAGCACAAATAGAAGCTGTGTGGAGAATGGATTGAGGGCAGCCCTGGGGAGAAGGACCTGGGTGTGCTGGTTCATAAGAAGGTCAACATGACCCGGCAAAGTGTGCTCACAGCCCAGAAGGCCAACCGTATCCTGAACTGTATCAAAAGAAGCATGGCGAGCAGGTTGAGGGAGGTGATTCTGACCCTCTACTCTGGTGAGACCCCACCTGGAGTCCTGTGTCCAGCTCTGGAGCCCTCAGCACAGGAAAGACATAGACCTGTTGGAGCAGGTCCAGAGGAGGGCCACAAAAATGATCTGAGGGCTGGAGCACCTCTCCTATGAGGAAAGGCTGCGAGAGTTGGGGCTGTTCAGTTTGCAGCAGGGAAGGCTGCAGGGAGACCTTACAGCAGCCTTGCAGTACCTGATGGGGGCCTACAAGAAAGCTGGAGAGAGACATTTTACAAGGACATGTAGTCATGGGACAAGGGGTGATAGCTTCAAGCTAAAAGAGGGTAGGTTTAGATTAGATGTATGAAAGAAATTCTCTACTGTGAGGGTGGTGAGACACTGGAGCAGGTTACCCAGAGGAGCTGTGGATGCCCCCTCCCTGGAAGTGTTCAAGTGAGGCCCCATCTGGAGTACTCTGTCCAGTTCTGGGCTCCCCAGTTCAAGAGAGATGAGGAGCTACTGGAGAGAGTCCAGAGGAGGGCTACAAGGATGGTGAGGGGGCTGGAGCATCTCCACTACGAGGAGAGGTTGAGGGAACTGGGCTTGTTCAGCCTGAAGAAGAGAAGGCTGCGAGGGGACCTCATAAATGCTTACAAATTTCTCAAGGGTGGGTGTCAGGAGGATGGGGCCAAACTCTTTTCAGTGGTGCCCAGCAACAGGACAAGGGGCAATGGGCACAAACTGAAGCAGAGGAAGTTCCACCTGAACATGAGGAAGAACTTCTTCCCTCTGAGGGTGACGGAGCCCTAGAACAGGCTGCCCGGGGAGTTGGTGGAGTCTCCTTCTCTGGAGATATTCAAGACCCGCCTGGACAAGGTCCTGTGCAGCCTGCTGTAGGTGACCCTGCTTCGACAGGGAGGTTGGACTAGATGACCCACAGAGGTCCCTTCCAACCCCTACCATTATGTGATTCTGTGATTCTGTGGATGGGGCTTTGAGCAATGTGGTCTAGTGGAAGATGTCCCTGCCCATGGGAGGGGGGTTGGAACAAGATGAGCTATAAGGTGGCTTCCAACCCAAACCATTCTATGATTCTATGATATCCATGATTCCCATGATATAAAAATTAATAATGAAGAGAAACAGTGCCTACAAAGCAGCTTTGTCCTGTGGGTTGGATTACAACAACTAGTATTCTGAGGAGGTAGGATTTCTCCAAAGACCACATGCAAGAGCCTGGCATGACAAAGCAAATTCTGAAATAAATCTCTTCATCCTTTAGGATATGGTCTACAAACTCTATCTGGAAACAGTGTTTTCATTTTTTGATTTTTTTTTCTTTATTTTTCTTGGTTTTTTTCCCATGATATTTTGAATAAATTTAAAATTCTTCAGCCAGCTGATACTGTTTAAAATAGTCTAATTTTTCTGGGAACACCTGGAAAGGATTGACAAGAAAAGGATAAAATTTAAAGGTTCTTCTAAAATCCTTCAACTTCTCTTTTCCCCTGGAAAGATTCATCCTGGAAACTCGTCTCATATTTTCATTAAAAATGAGAGTCATGCTCCAGGAACATGAAATTGATTGAAGAAAAACAATCAGCCTATGAATATACGACTCACAAACTTACTAACAGAAAGCACTAGAAGACAATCCACAGGGTAATTAAAAATGAAGCTATGAAAATAGTATAGTGAACTATTTCTCTGAACACTACTATAATCTTTATGACAACATTTATTTGATGATAATCAGCAATAATTATAAAAATTCTTAAAAGTATCACATTTGTATTCTAAACTCAAATTTTACATGTTTATTAGCATATATAAGTGTATAAATATATACATTCACGTATCTATGTGACCAACAAGAGGAAAAAGGCAATTATGTTCAGAACTCAGTATTTCTACCCAAGGCTGAGACTAGTTCCAACTTTTTTTTTTTTTTAAATAGTGCTCATTTCTTTGTGTAGCTTGCCTTTGTTTACATACACTCAAACCAGAGCTGAAAGCTACCCAGGAAGTGCAGGGAGCACATGCAATTTACCAGACTTTGAAGCATCTCTTAACCCTGTAGTGTTTGGAGAGAATTTGAGGTGGATCCATTTTTATGGCAGCCTGGAATGTTTAAAGGTTCCTATAGCTTTTATGAATAGTATAGCTACAGCAATTTGATTTAATCCTTGACACTTGAAAGTACTCTATTGTGTGTAGAAAAAAGGAGTCATGGAAAGGTTGCAATGCTTACATAAAATCATACAGAAATTCTGAAGAACACCTACAAGTACAATGTTGATCTGTTGAAGTCTGACATTTTGAATCATAAACTACATGTTCAACGTAGCAATAAAATGTCTGACACTAATGGCACTCTTGATACTATTATTGGCAGTGGGTATTTCTTGAAACTAAAACTGAAATTGTATACTTTAAGTGATAATTTAGTATGTTAAACCAGCAAAGGACTTACAGGAAATTAATATCAACATATAAAAGTAATATGTACACCATATATTCAATTAAAATTTGAACACAACCAGCCAAGAAAAGGTTAAAAAAATATATATCAAAGGCTGATCCCATCCCTAACAAAAAGGAATTAGATAAACACTATTTTCCTTTCTTTGTTTTAAAATGTGTTCCATCTTTGTTGATTAAATTACTGTGTTTTAAAGTACAAATAAAAACACAGCTCAAATACCTAAGTTCACATTCTGATGAACTCCAAGTACTCCACCTGTTGCTGGAGAAGAGATAAATAAAAAATCATGGCTGTTTTCCTTCTGACCATTTTCAGTCCAGAGCAAATAGTGTCAAACAAGCTAAGTTTCTCATCATTAGAAGGCAGACTTCAAAAATACAGACCAGCATCAGCATAAAAGAGATTTTACACTTTGTCAGTTGAATGGACTCTAATAACATCATGCTTTTGCACAAAAGCAAAGCTATGCATGTATTTAAATATCTATATAAATTTACTTATATGTAGTATGTATTTCTGTATAGGAACATTGTCCATAAAAGCTATAAGTAACTCTTTTGCTCTCAGTAGACCTTCAAACACTCACTTCAAGCACCTTACCTAGTTTTAGTGCTGCACTTCGAAGATGGTGTTGACCAACTGGAAAACACAAGAAGAACAGCCAGTATGAGTGGAATGCTAAATACGGTTGTGCAAGAGGATGACTGGGATGAAGCTGAGGCATAACAGAGGTGAGACATAAGACACACACCATTTTTCCAGAAAGGAAGAAGACACAGAACAGTCCTTCATGCTCGTTTTGGCTAGCACCAGCAGCAATTAACTCTTACGGGAACAAAGATGGCAGCACAAACGGTTTAATAGGCCATTGTTTAATTGTTCTTGCAGAAAAGACCTAGATACAGTTGAACTTGTCACAGAGCATGGGAAGAGCAAGGTATGTCCCTATTTTTCTGGAATTTTACAAACTTTCCTGTTTAAATGTGGAAATACCAATACTAAAATATTGTGTGTGGAATATCTAAGAGATACATTGGAAATAAATATAACCAACAGCTGCGTGTCTAGTGTTTTCCCATTCCTTCCTCCAACCACTTTTATTTGTTCCGACAAGCTAAAATTGCTCAGCTATGAACTGTGACTGCTTTCATTTACCATAGCACCTTCTACCAAATTATAAAGACAGAACTAATTCTTAGTACACTTGCTAGCTTAGTTAAAGGATACTACTCATTTTAGAAAATTCAAAAAGTTATTTCATTGGTGATACTGAAATAAATAGACATTATACCAATTCCAACTATTTTGCGTGCCAGTAAGAAGACTAAAAAGAATCTGCACTCAAAGCATTCAAAAATTATTATTCATAAAGGATAATTAAATAATTTTAAATGCTCTTTTAGATCTATTTTGTTCTTATGAATCAGTTGTTTTTGTAAAGAAATTGAGTCGTCATTGGATGCATTAAAAACCCCCCTAAAAACCTAAGAAAAAGAATATGGAAAAAAATTTTCTCCTGTGAGATCACCAACAAAGCATTTGTAAAACAATCCACGCTTGTTCAAAGTACAAATTTTACATGATTTGTCTGAAAGTTGTTTTCTATATCCCACAGGATACAACATTCATACATAAGTGACATATATTTAACATAAAATCTGAAACTTCTGCTTTAATAATTTTATAATAGCATAAGTTCTAACATACATATCAAATTATGGTACAGAAATTGCACAACAGTGAGCCAATGTCTCAAGACTATTTGAAAATATTCAAATTTTTGCAGGTTTAAATCTTTTTTAGCTACGATTATTTTCTTATTCCCTTGAAAAAGAGATCTTTGCTAAATAATTTGTGTTGAACAGATTACATTTAGGATCTGTTCTATAAATCGAGCAATTTTTGAGGTAGACAGTAGATGTTAAAGCTTGCAATTATCTGCTAGACAGGAACTGGTATGGAGAATATGTGGAACATGTTCTAGAGCTGCACAATAACTCACGTGAGAATGGAATTCCGGAGGTCTCTAGTCCAACCTTCTGTTCACAGCAGGACCACTGCTGAGGTCAGACCTCCAGTTGCTCAAGACTTTGTCCAGCTGGGTCTTGAAAACCTCCGATGATGGAGGTTTTGCACTCCAGTGAGGCGCAGCCTCTCTGGGAAGCCTGTCCCAGTGCTGTGCTGTCCTCAGGGAGGAAAAGATTTTCCTTATATCCAGCCTGAAAATCTCTTGTCTCAGCACATGCCCAGTGTCCCTCTTCCTACGACCAGGCACAGCTGTGAAGAGCCTGGCTCTGTCTCCTCGAAAAATTCTCTGCACACACTGAAGGGATGTGGTTAGGTGCTTTTGAAGCCAGCCCTGATCCAGGATGAACCAGCTCGCAGCTTCTCCTTGCTAGGCGAGTGCTCGCGCCTCACACCCTCCTGGGGGTGACGTGCAGAAATCAGACTCCACAATCTGTAAGATTGTAAAGTAGGTATGTTTATTCGGCGCTGGGCAGCACGGGGCGTAATCCCACCAAAGTCGTGCGCGCCGAACAGCAACGTGTCTCTTCAGTTTATACAATCAACTATTACATACGCATTAGATT
>Ga0065711_1002535_pt1 | contig 50743 bp, 32 predicted proteins | sample Hoacrofraction12_FD_59098 | JGI IMG/M metagenome (GOLD analysis project Ga0065711, IMG submission 59098) | Hoatzin crop microbial communities from Cojedes, Venezuela - Epithelial fraction 12 v2 (version 2) | ecosystem: Host-associated > Birds > Digestive system > Esophagus > Crop | place... | reverse complement strand
CAGGGGTGTGTTTGGTGGTGGTTTTTTTTTTTAAATTTAATTTCCCCCCCTTAAAGGAGATGAAAGCACAGTTCTAACTTTTCAAGCTTTGCTTATGTCTCTGTGGCTGTTCTCCTGTGATGTGCAGCTCCACGCTTCCCTTAGCAATTGCGGTAGACTCTTGTCTACTGTTGAAGAGAAACGTAAAGGCAAGTAAGTTATCCCAGAGTTTAAGATGTTCTCTAGTATAAGCCAAAGCTAGTTTGCTTGTGGCATATGATTTCCAGGAACTATTTGAGGGAGGAAGGGCAGGAGGGATAAGGGGTTCATTCAAAAAAACTGAAGAGTGAATTATTTTCGTTACAGTGACAGCTGTTTAGCAAGAAGTAAATGTTCATATTTTTTTGAAAAGCAAAACAATGATCCCTATTCTATAAATTAAATCAAAGGGGAAAAAAGCGCATGAATTATGAACTTCAACAAAGTTCAGGAGTGACTGGGTATTTAAAAAGTATGCATACTAATGCTAACTACTGCTATTGGAAGCAATGATAGAACTCCACAGACAAAGCATCCCGCAGTTCAGATCTGTAACCAGACCTCTTGCTTGAAAGTTTGGCCTGGACATTTCTCAACAGTTAAATCATAAGGTGTTTGACGCTTCTCATTCTGGTCCCAGCTGGGAGTCTGGAAAGTGTAATGCTTAAACCAAATATTCACTTTGATTCTTGGAAATGGGAACAAGTTTCATCAAGAAACTGTTTCTTTTGTTTTTTTCTTTTTTTTTTCTGATTGGTTTGCCTATTATGTATCGTTAGCAGATGGTGACACAGATGCCATTTCCATAGTCTTCTGTTTTGGTACAGGAGCTGCTAATTGTCCCGTTTTGACTTGGGAGTGTATTAAGCTTTGTTAATGCATCTCAGGTAATTGTAATCCTGGCTTGTATTCCTGAATTATGGCGACAGAGTTGTAAGGTTTTTTTTAGTTCATCAGGCCTGGAGCATAACTGCTTTTTCTGATAACTTTGTGGTTCTTCCAAAAAAAACACCCCCTAAAATCCCAAACCCATAGGTGTTTAGCAATTACTGGGGTATTAGTAGGGAACGTGACAAAACAGCTGCCCCGCGTCCACTGCAGTATGTGAGCAAGCTACTCCTCTGTCTTTAAACATGATGGGTTTTGGGGGAGAGCAAATAATACACAAGTAAAGCAATGACACTTCCCCCGGCACCGTGGCTGCCAGTGAGATCCCTGTCTTGCTGCACTTTAGAGTGGAATTGGCAAGAAGCAAATCTATATACCAGGTTGAATCCTGTTTCCTAGTCTCTGCAATTAAGATACTATCGTCTCTTAGGATGTTTTCTAAGCAAAGTAATTTTGCTTTCTGTCAACGTGAATTGAATACCTGTGCACCAAAAAAAGTGCTGGAAGGCTCCTGTTATGTTTTGTCCAAGCTGACAGAAACATTTTGACCTAAGATGGTGATGCTATGTTTCATCATTTAATTAAAACAAGATGACTGTTAATGTGACAGTCGCTATGGATTGTTTTAGGCTTTTATTGCTCCCCAAAAGCATTTTCATTTTTGCTAGGTCCTGTAATAAGATTTTACCTGTAGGAGAAGCTGCCTGCAGAAGCCTGCCCTAATCCTGTTAAATGGCAAGCAGAGATGTTGCAGTCATTGATGTGCAGGCAGAGGAGGCTTGGGACTTGGGCTTGGTTCGTGCTGTTAAAATTGGAAACAGGCTAAGCCAGGGGGTCACAGTCATTTAATAGTTTGAGAAGACTGTGGCTGCGCGTCTGCCTTAGTGGCTCTTTTTGGTATCTGTTTAAAGAGTTGAAAGAGTGCATGCGAACAGCTGTGAATCTCCTGCATGTGCCACCTTTGCCTCTGAGCAGCGGTAGCAGCGTGTTCCTCTGCTGCACGAGGACACGTGTGTTACTGTTCAGTCATTTAATTCAGCAACAGGGAGGGAGGAAAGAGAAAATGGAGCCTGAAAGTTACTGAGTGATTTCTCTGGGAGACTCAAGGAAAGGAGAATAGCTCCACAGAGAGAAAGAGAAGACAGATTTCTAGTAAAGATGTTCAGAAAATGGCTGTTCTGACCCTGCTGCTGCCTGGGGATGTCCCTTCCCAAAACTAGAAAGGGGAGTGAAGATGATGATGTTACTGAGGAGATAATGAGAACAAGCTAAAGTTTGATGCTTTTTTTCCTTTGATGAAAGCAAATGGAGGAATGCATTTAGTTCTGTAACATTTCCACGGGGCTAAGCAATGTCCTTTTAGTTTATTATTGTTATTGCACCCTTGGTTTTGTTTTGAACTGCGTACATCTCTTGCAATAAAATCTTACACATTTGCTTGCTGGCTTGTGTCTCCCACTACCCTCTGCTGGAAGAAAAGAGGATTTTTCAGCTGTGTTCTTGTGCCCCGAAACAGTCGCAATCCACCAGCAGAAACAGACTGTGAACTGGTTTGGGAGGACCCCAGTTCTGCCCTGCTGTCGCTGGCATCCATCTGGCAGAGAAAAAACCTGGTGTATAAAATGTTGCTTGGTTTTGGGACAGTGCGTGGCTGGGCATGGTGGTACGCGTCGGGTCTGTGTTAGCAGGGCGCCAAATTGGATGACACATCCTATTCTGTTGTGTTACCTTGGCCATAGCTGTTACGTCTGTTCCAGTTTATAATTAAAGGTGTTGACAAAATCGCCTAAATCCTAGGTGGTTCTCCTCTGATGTCCTGTCATGAGAGGTGGCTGGTACCAGCTGGTGGCTTGGGAGGGGGTAAAACATCCCAAAGCAGACAGCCGTAGGGGCACAGTCTTCCCAAATGCAAAGTTTGCTTTACAGGTTGAAACATGAAGATCTCTTGGATTTTTCTTTTCTTAAATCTCAGCTAAAGTAATTTTGATATTTTTTTCACTGCGTAAAATTTTAATATATTAATGCCCTCTTATACCAGTTATGCAACTGTTCTTTTTCAGTGTAGTGAGAATAAAGTATGATATGCTCCCAGTTCAAGTCCATAAAACCCCTTCAGGAGGATATTCCAGAGGGAAATTAAAGATGAGATCCTACTAGAGTCATTTGTTTTATTTTTTATATATTTGCTCCAGTACTTGATATTTGAGAATGTTTATACTTTCTACACTATCTTCTGTATCTATTTGCAGTGGAGGTACCTCTGTCTCTGTTTCATTCATCTTTTCTGTAAGGTATGAAATCCATAATCCTTCTGGTTCATACAGGGAAACCTTTCAATAACTGCAGTCATTTTGCTGCATATGTGTCTAGAATTCTTCAAACAAGAGAGTTCAGATTAGAACTGGCTTCCTTTCCCTGCATAAGCAAGCTATTGCATAGATAAAAGAACTTGCATAGCAGCTCTGCAGCGTGTTATTCAGACCGCGGACAGGTATTATTTCCAGATTTCAAAGGCAATACATGATCCAGACAAGTCTGCAAGAGCCTCTGGTCTTAATTAGTTGCAAGTTTCCTGAACAGCGCTCTCAAGTCATGGAATAAACTGAAGTGCTATTACCAGCCTCGCAGGATTTTCCTTCCTGTCCTTTGTAAGAGTCTCTCTAGCTGCCCCAGCACTGCCCCGAGCAGCTGGCAGATTTGTCAGAGGGGGCTGGACATCGGGGTGCGTGCCCCACCCAAACACCTGAATTGTGGTGGCAGTGTCAGACCCTGCCTGCAGCTGGATGGTTCTTCATGTCCTGCCAGCTCACGCCATGCAGCGTCCCTGACAGGGCTGGCTGGCACCTCAGTGCCGGTTCATGGAGCAGGTGGCACACGTGGTAGGGAGATAAGGTCCTCCAGTAAGATATTCCTGATGAGTATCCCCTACCCCAAGCAGGCCCTGCAGCTCTTTTCAATGCAGAATTTTAGCAAGGCAGCTTGCTGTCGGATGCAGCCCTGTGACAGGCACCCTGACACCCAGGCTGTCTGGGACTAAGCTCAGGCACCTGGGCTGTCTCTGCTGGTGTCCTCTGCTCTGCTTCTTTTTCCCTGCGTCTTGGAAAGCACATTATGTTACCTGATTCTCTGCTAATCCACTGAGGATGGTGTTACAGAGTTCAGAGCTCATATTCAAGGTTTCTTGGGCATATTGGCTCATTGTTAATTTAAGTGGCACATACTTTAATCTGATAGATGCTGTCTTTTAGTTAAGTAACTCTCCAGTAGCTGTAAAGGGATGGTATCTTGCAAAATTTAATTTCTTGCTCCTGAAGCTCATGGAAAAGGGATATCTAAAAAGTCAAATTAACTTTCCAACAGGGGTAATATAGACTGTATCTTTTCACTGATGTCACCATCCTTCTCCTTATCTCATAATATTTCTCTACCTGTTTCTCTCTCTCATGACATCGTACTTATAATAGGCTACCTTGCTTCCGCTACACCACTGTGTCGTGAATTCAAACACTGAACGTGTACTAGATGTGTTCTTCCAGTATGTGGCTGGGAAAAACAGTGAGCAAAGTCTGTACAAATCCTTCTGTGCCAGTAGCTGGGATCATCTCAAGCGTGTCTGAATTAGGCTGCTGATAATTTGAACTTATTTTAAAAAGCAACTCTATAGGAGTAGCCCACCTCACCTTTCTGCGTTGCTGGTGGATTCATCTGTGTATTGACAAGGATGAGGACGACGGGGAAAACACGGAAGAGCAGCCTTCACTCAGGGAGGAGCTATCCTGTGCATTTTTTTCATCACAGAGGCATAGGATCTGGCAAGTGCAATTCCATCTACCCAACAAAAACTTTGGTTACAGATTGCTGAGAGGTCTGGAAGATTGTGAGGGTCGCTAGTGGTATAAAACCCAAATAAACCATGTTCTTCATTACTCAAGGGAAAGGGATTCTGGTGGACCCAAGGGGCTGTCTCTTTTTAGCACTGCTATAGTAGATATGGCATTAATTTAATAATTCTGATGTTTTCAAATTAGAAGCACAAGTTTGCATTCCACATGGCGTCTTTGAAAATGCTCAGAAAAACTCAGCTTGTGTAGCATGTGTATCCCTTTCAGACACTGTGAAGTATCTTTCAGCCTCCCTGGACACTGTGCGGGACAGCTGGACTGTGGTTATTGCTGGAAACAGTGCACATGGGAGCACAGACTGAGGGCAGTGCAGCCATATGCACTGAGAATGGGCTGTGTTAGGAGCTATTGGTTCATACAGCATCTTTTGGAGGTAACTCTACGATTTCCCATTTAGCAAGGTTTCTGCGGCATGATAATTCCCTTATGTGAATTTTGGAACGGGTTGGAAGTCATTTCAGCTGTTGCAGTACAGAGATGCTGGTGGCCAGCCATATGCAGACAGAACTGCAAAGGAATGTTACTAGGCAGCAGCTCCTGCTTTTTTCTAACCAAATGGATTTAAAACTTTCAGTGTGACAGAGCAACTATTGTGTCTCCTGCTGTGGTTGTTTTACAGTGACTCCTCACTGTCCTTCTCTCGTGTCGTGACCCAAAGACTATACATTCAGCTCTCTATTAGCTGCTGGAAAAAGTGGGGTTTGGTTCCAGCTGCTGAACATGGCACTGATAACAGGTTGGTGCATGTTTGAGAAGCCCTGGGTTACAATTGTTCTTGCCTGTTCCAGCTTGTGTGGCATTTTAGGCTTTGCAAAGTCCAAGGCTGAGAAAACAAACGCATGAGCTTCAGATAAGGCAGTTGTCTCTGGATGTGTGTGCTCACACTGCAACCTGCGCTCAGAGCCTGCTCTGATTTGCCTGTGCACTGGCAATTGGCTCCTTTCCATGAGGCACCAGAGGATTTACTGCTGCTCAGGGTGACTCTGCTTGCAGCCCGTTAGACTCTTGAACTGCCATGAAGACCTACTGTCTCACTTTGATGTGAGCGTTATCCTTCTAATATAAAAATGTTATTGTGTACTCTGAAATGCAGCCTATATATACTCTATAATCAATGCACAATGGATGCCTTCAATTTGAGGTGCAAACAAAAAGCTGGGCATTTCAAGTGATGCTACACTATTATAGCATGTTCCTTTACGAGTACATCAAAACAAAAACTCTGCCCTGGGCTTTCACATATGTCAGTAAGTGCTAACTGGCTCTGTATAGGTCCTTAATTCAGTGCAGGACAACACAAACTTCAAAGCACTGTGTGGAGAAGGATTTTGCTGGTTTGATCTGTATTTGCAAATGAGCCCAGCCCCTGCCTGCCCAAGCCCCACTGCTGTGAGCAACTGAATGCGGCCTCTGGCAGTAACCTATGTCTTTACTACTTTTATGGGTGCTCTACCAGGTTTCTGGGCTCCCAGCAGCTACTGAGCATGCAGAGAGCATCTCTGCAAACCATGGGTGTCGAGTCCAGCATGATCCAGTCCTGTCTGCTCACCATGCACACGATGTAAAGTCACATTGTGTGTGTGGCTCATAAGAATATGCCCTGCCTGTTGGCTGCAGGGTCGATCTGTGCCTGTGCAATAGGTCTGGGATGGCTGGATGGCTTCCGAACTTGAGCATGGTGATTGATATGTTTACCCCTGTGGTTGTCTCACTCAGAACAGGTTATTGGTATTCTTATTCCTTCTCTATATTTCTCCCACATCAGTTCACATGACAGTAGTGTCTCTTCTCAGTCTTGGAGACTGTTTAAAAAGGGAGGAAGAGAATATGCTCCAGAGCTTTCAAGCATCTTTGTGAAAAAGGTAGAGTGTATTTTACTTCAGGGGTGATGTATAGCCCAGATAAGACTTTTCACCAAGGCCATTATATCTCAAGTTGACTTTTTAATTGATTTAGCTCCTCTGATCTGTATGTTGCCAGACATGAACCACTAGCCTTTGGACAGAGTCCAGGGTGTAATGGAAAGTTCACTGAAACCCCATCAGCTTTTGTTAAACCTGAGTGAGTTTCAGCCTGGCGCATTCCTTGTGAATAATTAAACACAGTTGAGCAGGTGATGAATTTGAACCTGTCTGTAATGCTCAGCTATATTTCAATCAGGAAGAGGGTCATTAAATTCCTGGGGGCTTGGGGGGGATTTTTTGCCTCTTGTGATGGATAACTGCATCTGGAAACCCATGGTAGATGTTTTGGTGTCTCCTGCTTATCATCATCATGAGCTGCTCCGTCTGGCACTCGGGTCTCATTGGTTTCTGTTTTTCAGTAGTAAATTCTCCAATATTTACTTCTCCTTTTCCCATTTTTATGTAACATTCGGAGTTGTTATCCTTGTTTGATATCGCTTTCTATCAGTACAACTGCTGTACTCACAGTGAGGGTGTAGTGCTATGGCAACAATGTATTATCTGCAATCTTGCGAATGAGTAAGATATGGTGCAGAAATTAGTTCATTTATCAAAACCTGATGTGGCAGAGTGAGCAAAGGACCTGGCTATACTGAACCTCCTGCTATTTTCACAAGACCTGCCATTCTGTTTTGCATTGGTTATGACACTTAAGACACATTCTGTCCTGACTGTTTCCAGTGATGCCTTGTTAAACCCACAAATATCTTAGCACCTTGGAAAATATTTTTAGATGTACAGTAATCTCCAAGCTATCTTTGGTAGTGACAAAAAATGGAAAATGAGCATTTCTTTTCCTTCTGTTACTATTCCAGGAAGGTACTTTTCTGTGATTTCAGGGTAGGAAAGAGCACATAAATGGAAAAATCTCACCCAGACTGGAATAGGTGAGAAATGTGTTAGATTTTCATGGCTGAAGACTATGAGAGCTCTGCCCTTCTCTGCTCTGTGGTGCAGACTGGGTGGTGTACAGCCTTCAGGGTGCTGTCTTGCACCTTCTCTGTCCTACGTACGCACTGGTGGAATGGGCTTTAAGGTACAATGTTTTCATCTAATTCCAAATTCTTTGAAAATGTGGGTGTTCAGAATCAGACATTAATAGCCCCTTCATTTATGGTCCAGCTGGTACAGTGCTGGATTAGGAGGACTTTCACCTGTGTGTACCTGTCTCTCTTCTGCCGTATCATCTCAGCCGTCCAGATTGTTGTGCCTTTTGGGGTAAGGCAACTTTCAGGCAGATCAGGACTCTGGGTCCAGCTCCCAGGGTTGCTGGATGTTGGGGTAGTGTTAGAAATGTTAAATCTTTGGTCAGATCTGGTGATGATTAGAAATTGTTTACGTGGATTTTACAATACACAAATTGGTACATGTTCTTAACAGTCAGGGTTTGGCTAGAAACTCCTGGAGAGGAATCAGACCAGGACAGGTTGCTGCAGACTTATGGACACAGTTTGAAAGTTTTCAGTGAAATTAGTACCAGTGCTTAGTCCAATTATGTTTGCTTGTTGACCCCTCTTATCTAATTAGTCCCTACTTCACCGAGCTGCTGCTACTTGCGTGTACTGAATCAGCTATTTCATGTTACTGTTTTACCACTCTAATGGTGGAAGAAGTTGACTCAAGTTAAGAGATGCTTTCTTTTCTGTGTTATAAACCCATGCCTTGTGATCTGTGCAGAAATAAATTGTTTTGTTGCATATCAACCATCTGTTTGAGACTGAAGGGAAGGATGCGTGGTAATAGATGAAATATTAGGTGCAGCTGAGCAGCTAAATAGACAATCCCTGGGGCTGTATTATTAGGTTGGGTGCCTGTCTGTACTCTTGAGGTTCCCACATCTTCTCTGTGCACTACACAAGCAGATTTCACTGTCCTGCTAGAAAGAGAAGGGTTGTAGCCTCCTGCTCCATGTTCTGCTCCTCATCCCCAGCCTCCAGGCACCCAGCACCCCAAGGGAACCTGTGTGCAAACATGCTTGTTGTGCTCCATGCAGAGTGTTAAATGAACCCCTGGCCTTGTTTACTAGGTAAATCAATCACAGACACATCCTCACACACCAGCCCGTCAGCAGGAGCGGTGTGCCTCATCCCTGCCCGGTTCAGGAGAGGGTGGTGGGTGCCCAGTGCTGGGCTCCAGCAAAGCGAACACCAGGGCCACCATGGTGCCTGGCCCTAACAGAGATGCTTTGAGGTTTACAAAATCAAAGGTGATCCCTTCTCTGTCCTGCAGTGGGGAAGATGACCTGTCAGTAGTTCATGTCTCATTTGCAAAAGGCCTGGCTGAGGTGGAGGGGAGAGGCAGATGACTTTCAGTTACTCTGCAAGCTGATGTCAGAGCCAAGACTAAAACCTGGTTCTTGAAATCACAGACTCTACCCTCTATGGCCTACTGCCTCTCTAAGCATGTGTAGGGTTTTAATAAAAAACACCAATTCTTAATTTAGAGCAGGATTCGAGACGTCCTATTCAATTACTTAATTATAGGTGAACTGTAATTATAAGACACAAACATGTCTTGCTACAAGGCACCAAGAGAAGAAGCAGAAAGGATTGTTTGTTGTTTAATTTAGCAGAGGAAGGCAGCTGATGGTGCATAAGTCTGTCTGACACCTAGCAAGTTGTGTGATCCTATTTGTTAATCTTTTTAACTTTCCGTGTTATTAGGATAGGTTTTCAAGAGCAAATAGAATAATTGAGATTAAATCTGTTGCCCTGAATTACTCTCCTCTGGATTATGAGCAGAATCACTCTATGTCAGAGAAGTATAATTAGGAGGAAAATGCTGCCTGTGTAATTGTGTGCTTTGTTCAGAAGAATTTGAGATCCATAATTATCTCTAGTATGCCACGGTGGCTTGTGCTGGCTCTTAATTTCTGCAGTAAACAAAACCATTGAAGGTTTCTTTCCTGAGCAGTTCTTGATGTGGCATGGTTGGTACCCGCAAGAGAGTAGCAATATTATGCTTCAGGTCTCCTGGTTTGACTGAGGCATCCAAACTAACCTGGAATAGAGCACCCATCGTACATTTATTTTCACATCTACTTTGAACTTAAACGTTGATTGTGCAGTGAGGAATAATGACCAAGGGGAACAGAGTGTCTTCTGAGGTGTAGATATGTGAAGCGAAGCATATCTAGATGCTTATGCAAAAAGCAAGTCATAGCACCTCTGGTGCAGTGTTCCATCACTTAACGTTTTGGTGGTCCAAGGGTATTGCCTTTGACCTCTGCAATGACTGTGATTCTGCAGGTGCTCCTGCAAACACAAAGAGTGCAGCTTTCTTTGACAATAATTAAGCTGTAATAGAAAAGCTTTGGTTAGGATTTGGTGGTTTTGCTCCTACATATCAGTGCACATCAGAAATCTCAGGGTTTAGTTTTTCTGTGAGAAAAATCTGGTGTTGGTGCCCCTTTAGGGGACTATACACTGCTCTTGGCTATACTTAATTGATACGGCCTTATAAAGTTTGTGGTAACCTTCACAGTATATCATTCGACATGAGTTGAAGACACAAAGACTGTAGCCTCTTGAAATTTTGGGTTCAGCAACCAAATAAAGCTTTGAATCCGTGTGCTGTTTATCTAGATTCATAACAGCTTCTGTTAGAAAAAGCAACTGAAAAGTTCAGCTAGGTTTGTCCGCTGAATTGGTGTTACTGCTGCTGGAAGATGATGTCCTAGAGAGAGGATATGCACAAAGTAAAAAGAAACTCACTACAGGTCCTGCTCAAACATTTATGCAGCTTCCTTCTCTAGGAAGAGTGCAGAGGGTCAGAATCCAGACTTTTGCATGACAGATTAGTGCTAAAACAACCTACCGGACTTGGATTAGAATTTCTGTTACATTGCCTAAAACAGTGTGTACATTAGGGGAGAGGGACAGGGAGGATGCATAATTTTTTGGGAATCCTGGTAGCAATTTTATTTTCTTTTCACAGTTAAGAGCCAGGACTTGATCTCCACATCTGTTTTTATCAGTCAGTCTAGTTTGCAAATGAGGCCCCTTTTGTCCCATTCAATTTTATGTAATCTGTGATGCTGCATAAAGATTCTGAGAAGAAAAAATAGAAGGATCGCGAACAGACCTTCTGGCTAATGTGTACAATGACTCACTCTATCCTTCATTTCAACTTCTGTGAAGTATTTTCAGATACACTATTTACCCATTAAATGAGCTGCTTAGTTTAGCTTATGGCTAAAGCTTTTCCTATTATTTTGGTGTGTTTGTTGGGAACATGGCAAAAAAATCACACATGAGAATGTTAACAAATGCTTACATTAATCATCTGAGACAGTCCCTCTCACTATAATCTTGTCCTGAGTAACTAGTTATCTGTAAGAAAGGGTTTGATTTGCCAACTTACTTGGCTTTACTGCTAAGGAAGTATCTCTTCCATGCTTGACAAGCAACGGGTAACTTCATAATCCTTCTCTGCATAGGCAATTATTTCATGGGAAGAAATGAAGTCAGTCATGCCTGTTACCGAATCTAATTTTACTGTAATTTAGAGGGAAGAACATTTCCCTGGGTAGAATTCATTCTATAACTGCTTATTTCAGGATTTCTTTTGCTTTCCTCCAAAGGATCTGGTAGAAATTGTTGTCAGTGACAGGCCTGCAGCTTGCTTGGCAAGGTCACTCCAGCACATTTCATGGCAAGCGAGAAACTTCTGCCTTGCCTTGGTTTTTAGTCATTGGCAGCTACTTTATGACCTCGTACGTTGAAATTCCACCTCTTGGGGAACATAAGGGTCTTAGGGGTACCTCATGGAGTCAAGCTGTCCTCAGCTGGGTCTGTCTGAGCTTGTTCATCAGCTTTCTCTTCTACGAGACCTGCTCCTTTACCCAAGCTCCACAGCCTCCTGGATGAGATCCCGAATGCAAGAGAAACAAAGAGAAATTCAGCTCTCCTCCAGTGAGCTCTCAGCCCTTTCGTGTTATTTTAATAGGTGAACCCCATGCTTCTGCTCCCCCTCTGTAGGCTGTAGCAAAGCATCCTTACTCAAGTGAGAAGATCTATTTTTTCATTCTCCCCTGCTCAGCCTGCAGGTTTAGCCCCGGCCACAGGTGCATCTTGCTGTCGGCTTTACAGTTCATTCACCCTGGGTAGGATTTGTCCATCTTTTACTTGCTACAGGCCAGGCTGATTGAAGCACAGACAAGGAAAGGTCCTTTTAAAAGCAGTTTGCAGCAGTGCGATGTTAAAAGCCTGGCTGTGAAGAGGAGGGGAGCACAAAACAATCTCTTCCTGCCAACTCACAAAGAAAGAGGAGGAGAAAACATGGTGCCCTTCTAATGCTGGCCGTAAGAGCATGTCTCTTCAAGGTCAGTAACACCATTCTCAGCTGTTCAAAACAGCAGATCGGTAGCAAAACCAGTGCAAATTAGATTTGGGAGAAGGCTTATTGTTTATTGTTGTTTTTTCTTTCTCTCCGCAGGCTTCAGACTGGCAGACAATCAGATTCAACCGTACATGTAATTCAGACAAAATACAATCTAGACTATGTGGGCCGATGTATGATTTATGCTAATGGTGGCAAGGCATTGCTGCCGAATGGCTGTCTGCTCAGCGGCTTTGGAGTAGTCCCTGGCTGTCATGGCAGGTGGAAATCCAAGGAGCCGCTCAGTCCGGGGTCTTACTTTTTTAAAAGAGATCCTTTGTCCCACATTTTTCCTTATTTATATTTGCAAGATTCATGAGATTGACCAGATTTTTGCCCTCGGCAACCCCATGACATGTGAAACCTCTTTATGCAGAACAGAGAAGTAAATCTGGTCTAGCATTTAGAGATAAACTTTAGAGAGGTTGTAAATGGCTGAGTGAAAAGACACTGCTTTTTGTTGGGTAGAGTTGCCTGTAAGACAGGCTGTTTTCTGCCTTGGTCCTGCCCTATTCTGCTGGTGGGAAGTGTTGTTCTTCGTTGTAGCTATAACAGTGTTCCTGTAACTAACGGGCATTTCTCCATCCTCTTTCCAAAATCTCCTACTTTTTCTCCTTTACCTTGTATCTTCAGTTCGTCCCAGTTATGTTCACCAGGTAGGCAGCAAGCCTTTCTGGTGTTTCTGAAAAGTGCTCACATGGCAGATGCCATCCACTTTCTTTTTGGTATTGCATTTTTACATTCTGCTGACACCTGCAGAGCCCTTGGTCTGACTAAACTTTCCCCCAAGGGGAGGTTTTGTAGTGTTGGTTCTGAGTGTTATTTGGAGTTGAAAATGACTCAGGGAAGGGTAGTGAGAAGTGAGAGTGCTTCTCTTCGTACCTGCCATGGAGGTCAGGGGTTTAAGAACCCTGTTCTGCTTTACATCAGTGAAAACTCAAAGTAACACCAACTGCAACAAGGCTATAGAGAAGGTAAACAGAAGTGCAACAATGGGCTGAAGGTTTTACACAGAGAAGCAAAATGCCAGGATGCAAATCAGGCCGTAGGGTTGCAAAACCCTGTGAGCCGTGTGAACAATTGGTGCTTTCTGTGCTATGGAACAAAGCAGCTGTACAGAGGGTGTCTGCAGTGTGCTGTAGATCACTGAAACTGGCTCTATGGAAATTTCCGTTGTTAAATTGCAAATTCAGCCTTGCTGTATATGCTGGTGGGGAGGGGACGAGACTGCTTCTCTGTGTGATGATGGTGAATGGGAAGAAACTACGTGTTACAACCGAAAGAGCCCTTACTTATAACTTTTCTTCTCCACAGGTGCCCCTGGTTGACAAAAGCCATCTCCCCAGCCATCCCAGTGTACAATGGGCTCGTGTTCTTGTTTGTACTGGCAAACTTCAGCATGGCAACTTTCATGGACCCTGGAGTTTTCCCACGAGGTAACAGAGAATGGGACTATTGTGGGGGGGATTTGAAAACCCAAGCCAAAGGAGGTGTCAGGTATCCAAATACACTGTTTGCTATCTTATCTCCTTTTTTTTCTGGTATTCTTTCTTGTAGAGTTTATTTATTTATTATAGTCAGCTGGCAGCGGAGGTAGGAGGGTAGTGAAATGCTGGATACCCTCCATCTCTCTTCTGAGCTAGGAGGTGTCAGTTGTCCTTGCACTTGCTCAGACTGGCAGTCAAGGGCACAGGGCTGTGTAGAGTGGTTCTCCTTGAGTAGCTCTCCTGACTGATGTGATTGCAATTGCTATCTCCTGTGTCATGCTGGCACATTGGATTTAAGCTGCTGTCTTCACAATAGGTAGCAGAGCATGGTGGAGGGGAGAGGCTAAACTTTCCAAAACAGTTTCATCAAAGCAGACCTTCCAAAAAGCCTTAAAACAAATGCAAAAGCATTGAACGCTAAAAAACATAATGATTCAGGCTTGCCTTAGAGTGTCTAAAAATGTCTATGTTTAGAAAGATATGCCTGCTTAAATTAGTACTGATTCACAGCTGATTAAATAGGATAAAGATTGCTCAGCTTTTGTAATGGGAGCCACAGTGCAGCTATCTCTTTTAACACATCCTAATGAGAGAATTATCACCTCATTTTATCTGTCTTCCAATAATTATTCACATGCAGTTTGCAGAAGAGACTGCTCTAGGCAGTCTTGCTAAAGCAGTGGATCTGTGCTTTCTGCAAGCTGTGCTTTCTCACCTCTATTCAGTGAATTCAATATCTATTTTGAATTGCTACCTGACAAGAACAAGGTACCTGTCCTCCTGGGTTCCCTGAATAGCAAGTGCCAGGTTTCTCCAGGTGGCAGGGTCTAATGAGCATCTATCTGCTGTTCCTTTCAGCTGAAGCTTTCGAACCCCTGATTAAGTGTTGCAACACTCCAATTAAGGAAATAATTGTGTGTAAAGGCAAAGCAAGGTAAAGGCAAGATTTGGTGATTTGTGCAAGATTAAGAGAGGCAGTGTTTAGGCGTTTAAAGGTACAAATAGATGCTAGTGAGATTTTCATAAGAGTTTAAGCAGTTAGAGCTTTTAATGAGTTTCCTGGGTTTTTTAGTTCCTCCATCTCTGCAGAGATAGCAGTGGTTAAACATGCTTTAGGTATGATGTTATCGAAAGCATCCATGCTCTTTGCGTTCATTAGCAGGAGAGCTGGGATAAAGTTGTTCAGTTTTGAAATTCTCAGTCTGGGAATCTAACACCTTTGTGCAACGTGGTTCCCTCAAACCGGAGCCTGCAGCTGGGTGCTCACCATGCCCTCTGACTGATCAGGACTGAGTGTATTGTAAATTCGTATCTTCCTTTGCACTTCTCCAACTTCCTTTTGCAAACAAGTTCTTTATTTTGGACTTTGCATTTAAAGGAGAAACTCACAGGGATATCAAATAGAAACTTTCTCATCACCTTCCCTCGCTTCCCATCTCCCTTAACACAAGGGAGTCAGGAGCAAAGCAGGAAGAGGAGTCATCTCCTACAGCTCGCCTTTCTTCTGTCGCTTTCTCTTCATTTGTGGCCTTGGCCTTCTATCTGTGTGCTGTGCATGTGCTTGGTCTGAAGAGGCTGGGAGCAAGGGGAGTGGGGAAAGGACGAGAATAGGGATGAAAGTCATCCTGGAAGAAAGTGATGGAGTAATTTAGGTGTGTGAGGGAAGCAAACTGATAAGGAGAAGAAAAGATGGAAAAGACTATAAATACTAGTGCTGGGAGGAAAGAGGAGCAGATGTTATTTCAGATCACAAGTGTGCATGTGAAAAAAGCTATCACCACCCCACGCCACCCGCAGAGCTGCCAGCACAAGGAGTTCAAAAATTGTAGGAGTGATTTAAAATGAGTATATACTAGATCCATTTGCTTTCTGTTACTGAAATTCTTGGTTTTCAAGCATCTTAGCACATTTGTGATAGTTACAGATTTACTTCAAAACCAAAACAGCAAAGAAGCAATACAAAAGCTGAGTTTCTAATGAAATCATGATTCCTTTAAGGCAGCCACCAAAAATCACAAGATATGTTATAAAACCACAAGACTTGGCTGCCCTGTGTCAGTGGGTTGGAGTACAGAATCTGTGTAGTAAGATACGTTCTTCTGCCAATGTGTTCTGCTCGGATCACTGAAAGCTGGAAATAAAAACATTTCTGGCTATGTCTTACGAGCTTACAAGGTTCTCTGGCAGACAGAACTTGGACTATGAGGGGAAGTAAACCCAGCTCANNNTTGNAGGGTTGTTTGTTGATTGTTGTTGAAGAGGACTTGAATCAAACTCCCAGATCCATTACTCATTTTTTAATCATTTTTTAATTTGTTGGCTCTCTGAATGTTTCTGGTATGAATCAGGATTGGCTCTGTCTGAGTTGCCAGTAATACACCAAAATGAATGAGAAGGAAAGGAACTATTAAGTTGCTGAAATTGGGGCTACCCTGACAAATCTGATTTACAGTCTGGGTTGAGATTGTCCATGTTCGTTGCTGGCTAATTATAGATATCAGCTACAAACTAGCTTCCAGTATTTTTGATGTGAATCTGTTTTATACAAATTCTTCAAGTGTGTGTCAGTTCTGCAAGAATAATGTGTTTATATGCATGTAGGTATATATGATGTACAGACTTTTTGTCTGCATAGTAAGGTTTTTTTATAAGACCTTCAATGGTTTGACCGTTCTAGTGTCTTGTTTTCATAAGCCCACACGTATTATACAGCATGGGCTAGTTTATAATAGTATTGAAGAACCTACAGATTGTATTTATAGAAGTGCCTAAGGGATTTAGAGTCTAGCTCTCACTAAGAGTCCCACTGGCTAGTTATGAAGGAAAGTTATAGAGAATGGTGCCAGTACAGCACACTGCTTCCACACGCAAACGTTAATCCAGAGAATACTCTTGCAAGGTAAATACTGTAGCTGAGCCAGATCCCAGGCTCATCTAAGTGAAGGGAGAAAACCCCTCTGAAGTCAATGGAAATTGGATCATGATAATACATCTAGAGAAGATTTAATATAGAACTAAATGACAGTGATTGATGCCCTGCTGGGACAATATTATCAAATTCCACCTAATCTGGAACCAGTCAACCAATGCCAGCTGCACTATAATGTTTAACCAGGTGTTAAATAGATGTGAACATCTTAGATTTTCTCTGCCGAAAGGAAACAAATAAAGATCACAGGAATCTAGAATAAAAGATGAACTTTCATTAATGTTATTCTAATTTTTTTCCTTTTCTTCCCAATATATATTTGTTTTTTATAGACTGGCTTTTATTTTGTGCATTTATTTTTAAATGGCCTCTTTTCTTAAACAGGGCAGCACTTAGCTGAGATGATAAACCGTCTGCCCTCCACGTTGTCTCTAATAAGATGACTGCGATATTGTCATCCTCATCTTACTAATGGCATAGAGAGGCTAAATGACTAGCTCAAGGCCACAGAGTGAGAAAATTAGAATACAGGACTTCCTGACTCCCAGTCCTGTACTCAGATCAGTAGACCATGCTGCTTTTGAGAGAGGTGAGATCTTCCCAGTTATGTACCATTACTAAAGCAAGAGCGTTCTGGGTATGCTATGCAGAGGTGAGCACGGGATATGCTATAAAGAAGTAAGCACTGATGCAAGGACTCTTCACGGGCGCACAAATTTCAGAATGGTATATCTTACTATGGCATCAGACTACCTGGAGCAGCAGGTCTTTGGGACGATTGTGGGCTGACACTAGGGTGCTGAACAAATCATGGTCACTTAGGGTCATCTGGGTTGATTTTTGGGGTTTGAGCTAGCACAACTTTCTAGTATTTGTCAATGTAATTTCTTTCACTTATGTGCTGGTAGGCTAGCATTTAATTAATCCCAAATGCATGCAGCAGAACTTCTCACAACAAGGGTTTGGGTGATTTCTATCCCCTCTTTGACTCTAGTCTGCAGCTCATTTTACTCATTCAGGTTGTAAGTGCTGGCTAAGATAAGACTCAAATACCTCTCTTTGTAAAGGGACTGGTAAGGCTGCACAGCACTCCTATGGAAAGAGCTAAAATGAACCCTGATCACTGAAGTGTTCTGCAGCTCGGACAACCCGTTCTGACAGTCCATCACTTCCACCACTCTGTTATTTCTCTGACAAGCCCAAGAGCATGTGCAGTGCCCCTGTATCCAAGGCACTGACTGGATTAGCTCTTTTATCTTTACCTCCTGTTATTTCCACTAACTTTTAGTTTTGCGTTGAGCAGCAGATGAAGATGAAGATAAAGATGACGACTTTCGAGCTCCACTCTACAAGAATGTGGAGATTAAGGGAATCCAAGTACGGATGAAATGGTGTGCCACCTGCCACTTCTACCGTCCTCCACGCTGCTCTCACTGCAGCGTCTGTGACAACTGTGTTGAGGTAACAGTTCTGCTGATTATATGATCTGTTGGCTTTGCCGCGGTGATGGGGTTACACGTACTACTGGAAACATGCAGTTGGGTGCTTCCCCTAATATTTCAGTTCTTGGAAGTTCCCAGCTGTAGCCTTGTTGATGGACTCCTACTAATTAGTACCATTTGAAATATAGCCCTCAGTTATGATGTATGTTACATATGCAATAATGTTTGATGTCAGCTTTGTTGCCTGTGATAAGTAGAATAAAATTTTATAATGCGGGCTATGTCTGCCTTGAAGTAGCTAAGGGATCCTGAATGTGAAAAAGGGGTGAATGGAAGAGTTGATGTAGAGGCAGAGTTCAGGAGAGCAGGAAATTAAGGGCCAGCCATTGTAGCTTGTCGTGTGGCTTGTCACGTAGCTTGTCATTGTAGCTTGTCATTGAGCTTAGGGCTCATAATTTAATTTGAACAAACTGGTGCCTACATTAGTGGACAATCAGAGAAGCTCGAACGGCGTGTGAGCTATAGGAAAAGCAAACTCAGAATTCGGCAAGTGGTTCTTCAGTCCATGGAAGGATGCCAAGTTTGTTTCAACACCCCAATTCAGAGAATGAACTTGTTCATGTTTCTCATGTTGGTCGCTGTGAATTATGGGACTTCATGTTTCTTGATAGCCCTATAGTCTTGGTGAGGCACACAGGATTTCTGAAAAATAACCTCCAAACAGTAAGATGTGCTTTTGGGCCATAAACATCTACCAAACTTGTAAGTACAGAGTGCTGTACCCACGGCAATGTACTGCCGGGGGGGATTTTTTTATTGCTGAGCTAAAAATTCCACTTCTTAAGGATCATTTCTGCTGCAAGGTCTATTTTTTTTTTCCCAATAGAAAGATGAAATCTTTAATATGTCTGAAATACATTCAGCTGTGGCATTAGAATGAAAGGAATTACTAATCAGAAAGGGAAAAAATACCAGAGTCAGCTGGGATGCTGTATACACTATCTTTGTCCTAATCCTCTTTGCCAGAAGCAAGGGAATAGGCCCAAAGAAAGCAGCACAGTGAAGTGTGAGAGAAATGCTGCCTGGGTTTACCTTGTGTCAGTCATTTTCTCCTTCAGGGCAATATATATCTAAGTTATAATTATCTGGAAGCAGTGCTGTGCCTAGTAACCATTGATAAAGAGGACAAGGCTGTCCTGTTGTGGAAGGCCTTAGAAGGATGCGGGCTTTAAGAAGATGGAGAGTACGGAGCTGCCAGGGTCCCTGGGTAGAGGGGAGTTGCCACAGCTGCTCGTAAGTTGTGTCACACAATTTCTTTAAACTGCAAATTGTTGAGTAGAGCTGGATTTTTTGTAGGAAACCTGAGTTATATATTCCTAATTTTAAAACATATTTTCACTAATTCTAGATCTTGAGGGTTGTTTAGATGATGATAAATTCTCAGTTGTCCCATGGAATTTTTTTCTTCTGCCCTCCCCAGTGGCTCAGCATGAAAATCCGTTTTCAACAAGTGAAGTTTTCTCGGAAGAAGATTGCTTCAAACTCACTGGTGTAAACACTTGCAATTTCATGCTGCCATAAGGCCTCCATGGGAGTCAGTTCTGCAGCAGAAATAAAAATGGGAGAGAATCCAAAAGTAACCTAAATAAAACAGTGGAATGCAAGGTCACCCTGCCTAGCTCTCCAGAAGTTTTACTGATGGTCAGAGCAGTTGAATGTTCCTTACTATTGTGGTGGGCAAGTAAGAAGCTCTGCTTGTATAATTAAATTATGACTTCTGTGGAGGAATATAGGCAAAAAGCATTAATGACTTCTGAATCAATAAATCATGGTCTTAAACAGCATGCTTTATTGATCCTTGTGATGCTTATTTCCCACTCACCTATTCTAGAAGAGCTTGAAGACAGTGATAGGAGCGACTCTACTGGCTTTTCTGTGTGGAACCCATTCAGGGCTGTAATTCACATCTTTTCACTTTCAGTCTAGAACGTGCAATAAAAACTCTTTTCCCAAATATAAAACTTTTGAGCTAATTTGAAAAAAATGGACAAACAACAAAAGCTGACAACACATGCAGAAATAAAATCAGGTAAAACCTAAAGCCTGCTGTGACCAGAGGGACCCAAAAATGAATCTGTGACAAAAGTAGTCAGATTTTTGTTTCTTTACTGAAGTGTTTGCTGTGGGTACTCATGTAGTTTCATAATCCGTAGATAATTTGGGCTACATACGACCAGATTTGCATAATAGACATATGCTGTGTCAGCATTTCAGATATATCCTGAAATGATTTTTATTAAATTGCCTCTGTCATTTTCTAATGTGCTTTGAGAAAGCTCTAATCAATTTTCTTGTATTTTGTAAATTTTTGGTAAATACATTGTGAAAAATGTAAAAATACAAACCACCTTTGTCATCATAGAGGAATGTTTAAAAATAGCATTACCACAAAACAAAGAATACACAGTTCATTTGTTGATGTAATGAGTGTGTAATAACTGTTCTGAAGAACAGAGAAATAAGAAGGGTTTATTTCTTGCACCTGATCTTCATGTCAAGAATAATCCCATTGAAGACAGTGGATTTACGTGCTTATAAAACTGTGTAACAGCACTTGAAAGGTGTCTGTGGCTTGCCCTCGTTATTGAATCTCCTGTTTAAAAGGGATCTGACTTTATGAGGGACTTTGAACTTTTGGCTGAGACAAGTACTTAGATTGGGTTCATAACTATTAATAAACTTGTGCAGAACTTTACCTGTGTCTTATCCAGCTGTTGCTTTTCTTTGGAGACCTGCTTGGTAAACAAGTATCTTTCATGATGTCCATTGTTTAAAGTGAATTCATTCAGCTACGTATAAATACGTATAAATGTGGGGCAGAGAATTCTGCAGCAGTAACTTCATTGTAATTGACTCGTCATGCTAAGGATGATAAAAAATGAGTGCTTCTGCTGTAGCAGGTGAATAGCCTGTCTTTTATTTTTGTATATCCTCTGTTTGAACTCTGTAAACACTCAAGCACCTCTCTGTCCATAGATAACAGAGACCTCTTGGTCCTAAGAAGAGCCTTATAAAGGGGGTCTAGCATGTTGTAAAGCTGCAGAACTAACCTGATGTAATTTACGTGACGATGGTTCAGATTTATCTCTAAGACAATGTATTTCCTTTCACCGTTTGGATATTGTTCCCTGTCTCTTCCTTTCTTTACAAGGATTTTGACCATCACTGCCCATGGGTCAACAATTGCATAGGACGGAGGAACTACCGCTATTTTTTTCTCTTCTTGCTGTCCTTAAGTACGCACATGGTTGGAGTATTCACCTTTGGGCTCATCTTTGTGCTAAACCATATGGAAAAGCTGGGAGCAGCTCATACTACCATTACGTATCCTTCTTCTTGTCTTTCAAGACTCAAGGTGGCCTTGAGAAAAATGTGAAAGAATGAATCTGAAGATTTGTCTTCCTGAACTGGTGGAGATCTACTCCTCTCCTGACTCCCTGTTGCTCTTCCCCTGTAAAAGTTTAGTGCAGGTTCTCCTCTGAATCCATCTTACCTGTGTAACCACTGATTACCCCCAAACCTATAGCTGACCTTTTGTCCATCTCAGTCTTTGCCATGACACCCCAGCAGAAGGGTATGCTGCCTTCCTGAATTTTACTTCTGATTGGGTGAGACTCTGAACTGCTGGGTACTATTTACTATATTTAAAACTCTGTTGCTGAAAAAATTTAGTGCAGCTTGCCCTGGAAGCAGTCTCCTTGCATGCTAGTGTAATACACGAACCACTGGCTCTGAGGGTTGGTACCCCTGTTGACAGATTAGTGCAGAATGGTCTTTACAAGATGCTTACAGGCAGAATCAATGAGTTCATGTTATTTTTTAACCATCTCAAGGACCCAGGCTAGGAGCAGATGGACTTAACTTTGAGATAAAATTTAATTAGACCTATTAAAGGTGGGGGACACCCTCCCTCTTTCCAAGATTTTTTTGTTTCGCATTTTCCTCTCCTTCTCCTTCATAACCTCTTTCTCCCTTCTCTTGTCCGAGTTTCTTTAATTCCTGGTTACAGAATGGCTGTCATGTGTGTGGCTGGCTTATTCTTTATTCCAGTCATTGGTCTCACTGGCTTCCATATTGTTCTAGTGGCCCGAGGGCGCACAACAAATGAACAGGTAAGAAGCAATCCTTTCTCTGTGTTTGTGGCTAAGATGTTGAGTTGGGAAGGAAAGTCAGCAAGTCAGCCTGGGTAAAGCAAAAAAATTATCCAAATCTTAGCAGTAACACTCTTACTGGAGCTTTTGTGAAGATCTAGGCAGATTGCCTAGTTTTTTATTTTCATATTTCTTTTCTTGAATGCACTACAAGCAAAGATTTCCCCCTTCTAACCACAAAGGATCATTACAGGCTTATTTAGCATTTAAAATCTACTCATGGCCTTGAGATAGGTTTTATGTGGTGAGTACCGTCAACCCCAGAAGTTCAAACTTTATGAGTCAGACTGAACAAGCCATGAGATGGAATGAAAGAGAAAGGAAAAGATTAAATCATGCTTTTGCCCTGTCTTCTGATATTTTGAACTCCCCCAGCTAACCCACACTGCACATAATAAGGTCTGAGCTAGCCCTTTGTCTTGCTCTCTTTGTCTCTTGTTCTCATGCGTATGTGCACACGCACGCAGAGAGGCTATTGGACCCGACTTGTTTTGCTTCTCTAAACCAAGTGCCAACAGGACATCTTGTGCCAAAAAGCCTGTACAACTTTAGTTCCCCTGCAGGTTCTCAAGTGTATATAATCCACAGCCCCTGTGTGGATGATCCAGACCTATATGCGTGTGCTCATCAGTAGTATGGTATGGGCGATAGAGATTTAGCCATGAGATCGATGGCATGCCCCTGCCATTCATAAGTGGTAGGTCAGTTAGAAAGCCTGACACTGGGTCATGCCACGTGCCAGTCAGCTGCACGCAGCATTTTCTGTTTTCCTCCCAAGGCTGATTAATTGTGTGCATTCCAGTGCTTTACCATTTCACAGCTCCAGCTCCAAAGCGCCCCTCACATATCTGGGGGTTTTTCACTTTTTTTTCCCACGTCACACTTCTTTTTCATTTTTTTTCCATATGCATTTTTACTGCTCTTGCATCTATGGGCGCTCTCGAGCTCATGCTGAGCAGTATGCTGTTCTGGCTGTCCTGCAGGCTGCTGGCTTCATGCTTATGTAGCTTGTATGGCTGCTGTGCAGACAATAAGAGTTGAAGACATCAGTCTGAGGCCAGGCCTGCATAAACTGGGATGAGATTGTCTCCTATCCCACAAGAGACAATAAAAACTTTTATCCAGAAGAGTGTGGGAGGTTTACATAAGCAAAGAATCTGAAGTCATCCTGAATTGTTGCCTAACACAGCCTTTGAACAAAGCAGGCTTACCATAGCTGTAGATCTTTAAATGCTTTTCTCTGTCCTGCTTGGAAATCAGCTGCTCTTCATTTTAAAATTGATTTTGGCCGAGTGCTAGGTTTGATAGTGATAACAATAGTAGCATGAAATCCAAGGCATTTTGGTCTCATAGCCCACATTGTGGTCTGCCTTAGGCTTGTCTTTGTGCAGTGATGAAAACTGTCCATGAAAATTTTAGGCTGGGGAGAAAGGAAAAATTTAAATTAAAAAAAGAGTAATATTTAACTACTTGTGTTTGTGGCGACGCTAACATTTAGGAAGGTTGAGAATTTTGAATTTAACGTCATTGAAATAACTATTGGAAAATGCACCCTAGCTTGGTTTGGTTTCCTGAGCTACCAAACCGCTTCAGCTTAATTCATCTTCCCATGCCATTTTCTGAAAATTAAATATAATCTGGTCTGAATTTCTGTGAAGTCATATGTACTGCCTGTCACTGGAGGATGGATCTTCCCAGCCGTCAGGCCCTTTTCAAAGGAAGCTAAGTAATTAGAGCACCAGACCAGGAGCGATGGATATGAGATCTGCTCCTAGCTTAGCCACCATTTTAAAACATGCACTTTTCTCCTGAAGTCTCAGTATTGAGTCTGTCTTCTCACAGTTAGTTCTGCTGTCGGCTTTCCAGTTACAATATAATGAGCTACACTTGTCCTCTTTTCCCAGTACATTTTTTAGGCCAGTGGTACAGACATTTTTGGTGTTTTACTGTAAATATCTGGTATTTGTTCATTCTGGAGTTCATAGGATTTGAGCATTCATAGTAGGCAGACTGTGATTTAGGAGTGCCTAGTGGCTGAGTGTAGATGTTTGTGAGCTTTCTGAATGCCTCTGAAAGTCTTTTGTGGAATCAAAATAACCCATAACCCAACATCTGCTCATATCCGGTATTTTTAGTTTCTGAATTGAACAAATAAATATCCTGCCTTCTGAGACTGCTTTCTATCAGTAGATTTCAAACTACTTTAGAAACCAAATTTATATAATTACTAATGTAACTTGTGAGTTAGAGAAATTTTATTTTCATATTGTGTTTGAGAAAATGGGCACAGAGATATGAAGTGCTTTGCCAGCATCTGGCATAAGTCAGCTTAAGCCCAGGATTGAATGCAGATGTGCCAAATGTCCCAGGCCCATGTTTTAGTCATCAGGTTACTCTTCCAACACTCTGAACTTTCAGCATTTCTCTCTTGGTCTTTTAAAGTTTCATGTTATATCAAAGAGGCCAGCATAATATATTGCAAAATCATTTAATCGTCATTATTTTATGTGCAAGCAATTAAAGTATTTCTGGTACTCTGTAAACTTGTTGCTAGATCAGAACTATGAGTTGATTAAAACACATTACTTGCACACAGCAACAGTAATGCTTTTAATGGCAGCCACTATTAATTTCTCTGGCTTTATTGGTATTTATCCCCATGTGGTTACTTTCAAGTATCTGCCTGTAGAGTACAAACCCTTTATAATGCTTATGAAGCTTTGAATAGATCTTGCCAGTCTAATGAGGCTTGACTTTTATTAAACTAGCTCATTTCCAAGCAAACATTTTAATCACCAAGGGAGTTCCTGGCACTCTCCCGCATAAGGCAGTGGCTCACACTGATTGCTGCTAGGGATGGGATGCTGATCCGGAGGAAACATTGCTCTCATCCAACATTACGAATGTCGAATTGACATTCCTGTGTGTTTGGAGGGGACTTGCCAAGGCAGAGGAGTGGAGGTGCCAGGGGAATGAAAAGGGACCAAACCAGGATGTCTGGCTGACAGCAGGCATGAATGTAGTGTAGGAGCAGCATGGAGAGGTGAACCTGGCCACTTCGAAACCCAGTCACATTGATCTTACTGCCTGTTCGGGAAGGAGTGTTTAGTTGGTGTGCCTCCTAGCTAGAAGTAGCTGGTGGAGGTGGTGTGTTAGAGCAAGAGAGGGCAAGCGCAGCATTCAAAGAAAAATGATCCGTTTGGGAAGGACAGTAGGGTCAGAGCAAGACATACTTGTTCTTGGCTTTCTGAGGGTTAGATGATGACTTTTATATAACCAGAGGTTTGAGCACTGTTGTGAATATGTTTCCAGGTGACAGGTAAATTCCGTGGGGGAGTGAATCCTTTTACCCGAGGATGCTGCGGAAATGTGGAACATGTGCTCTGCAGCCCCTTGGCCCCCAGGTAAGACAAATGCTCTCAACTGGGCATGAGGGAGGTGGAGCAGTTATTGGGACAGAGGAAGAAAATATGCTTAGCTGGGCTCACAAGTGAAAGACCATTGATGAAATAACAGTGAAGTAAAGCAAAACACTCCTGAAGGCAGAGCTTTGTGGTAGCTGCTTCACTGTTACATGGCTGTAACCTGTCCATGCAGTTGTTTTCTTCATGTAATTCATAACCCACATCCCAGAAATGTTTATTTGGAATGACCATGTCAAATTATATCAAGGGCTGATACCCTTGTCTTCACCAACTTGTTTATCCAGTGGATTTCAGTAACAAGGTAAGTTTCCATATATTGTTGTGTTCCTAACACGACTTTTTGCACTGTACAGTCAATGTCCAGGTATTTGAGTCTGCTGGAGAAAAGGAAGGAATCTAAAATCAGCCTTTCTCCTTAAGACTTAAATCTAATTTAAGGCTGCTGTGGTTTTCAATCTCACTGGCACTTTCATTATCATAGATTTTCAATGAGGTCTGCATCACGGAACCTGGGATTTTATTTATGGCTTTCTATTTTGGGGAAAATGGATTTACTGCTTCACATTTTGAAATCAAGATTTTAATGCAATAGATCAGATGGAGTATAAATATCCTAGCTGCTGAGCTGTCCAGCCTGCAAACATGTTAATAGTTGTAGTACAAGAAGACTTATTTGAGCCTTTTTGGAATGTTGAGCAATTCCAGACCCTGGCACTATTATCTTTTTTCTCCCCTTCACTATGCAACAAATAAGTCCTAAGACACTGTTACGCGTGTTAAAGTGAAGACACTGGAATAGCTGCTTCTCAGACTTAGCAAAATGTGAAAATCAGGTCAATATACTTCAAGAGAGCCAGATATTAGAAGCTGGGAGACACTCCTGTAAAGAGAGGGGTGTGAGTACTGTCATCATGGCTATTCTCAGGCTTTCAGCAAGCAGAATGTTTGTGTTTTGTGAAGATCTGTTCACATTGTCCTGTATATTGAAAGTCACTGAGCCATCACTACTAGAATGTCCTTTTCACTAGACAGAAGAGAGAGAGGTTGTGTATGTATTGATATTTATGCGTTGTACAGCTGCTGCCCAATTGCACTTACAGAATTCAAGTCCACTGGAAAGAAATTAGGTATCTGAAGTCAGACACTTCTCTTTAGATTTATTGCTTTTTATAGACCTGTCTGTTTCTTTTACCTCCATTTATTTGAACACTCTAAACATGCTACAGAAACAAGTCACCGTGTGGTAAGCTAGAACTGACAGCCCATCATCTTGCTCCATGTTAACTCCCCATGTGCTGGGTCTTATTCCCCCAGTCACTGTTTCCCACCACAGAGAACCCGTTTCATGTTAACTAGGTAAGATCTAGTAAATCACTTCCTTTGGTGGTAGGCTTCTCTTTCTCTCTTCATGTGAAGTGTGCTCTTGTACATCAGTGCTTCAAAATTGCTTGGGATTTTTAATGCATTGTCTCCTTTTGTTCATGAAAAAAAATTGATCTTTTTATTGTTTTTTATTGTTTTATTGCTTGTTTATTGAACTAAATTGAGTTTGCTTACCTAGATTCTGACACATTCTTAAATGTGGAAGCAGGAAGATTTTCTTGTCTCTATGCCTGGTTCTTAGGTTATTGTTTATTGTAATGATGATTGTTGAACAATTAATCAGGTACATAGTTGAGCCCAAGAAAAAGCAAGCTGTGAGTGTGAAGCCTCCTTTCCTCAGACCTGATTTATCTGAGCGACAGATCACAGTGAAGATCAGTGACAACGGAATCCAAGCCAACCTCAATCGGAGCAAGGTAAGGCAGCCTTCAAGCACTGCTTTTGAAGAGCATGGATGGAGCATTATCAGGCCTGGGAATGAGTTTGTCATTGAAAATCTCTTTGAGGTGATGCATTTTTTTGAGAAAATGATAGAAATTGAGTCCTCGTCATATACTTCATCCTCTGTAAGTAACCCAGGTTTGATAATAGCAACTCTTGATCCAGCAGCAGCCCTTTTTGCAGCTGTATAATAGAATGCCTCTGGTCATCTTTTGGAAGAGTTGGCTGTTCTTTGCAATAGCTACTTTCTGTCGCAGGAGTTTCCCACCTCTTGGTGTTCAAACTAATTTTAAAAAACCTAATACTGTGCAGGAACTCTTGTACCACCAGGTCAGCTGTTCTACTTCAAAGAAGGTTTTGAGCTTCCAGACTGCAGGAAGGCTTATGATCCAGTGACAGGAATATTGGCTCAGAAGCTGAGTTCTCTGCTCTCCTTTTTTCAGTTTCTCCTGACATGAAATAGAGAGAAGGATTTGTTTAGTCATATAAAAAGAAGTGAATTCAAAAGAAGCCACCTTGCAAGATTTTTGTGGATAGTTACTTGTTCCACTCTTTGGATAGTTACTTGCTGAAGAGCTGCCTGGAAACGATAGGATGAGAGGCAATGGCCTCAAGTTGCATCATGGGAGGTTTAGACTGGATATTAGGAAAAATTTCTTTCCTGAAAGTGTGGTCAGACATTGGAACAGGCTGCCCAGGGAAGTGGTGGAGTCACCATCCCTGGAGGTGTTCAAAAAACATGGAGGTATTGCACTTCGGGACATGGTTTAGGAGGCATGGCGGCGTTGGGTTGACGGCTGAATCTGATGACCTTAGAGGTCTTTTCCAACCTTAGTGATTCTATGATTTATTCCATTCTATGAAAGTTGCTGAAAAATGCTATAAAACACCATAGTCTTCTACCACATATTAACTGGTGTGATGATAATGTTATTTAGCATGCCAGGTAGACTAGGATGGTGCATTTAAAATTATACTGGCTTGTTATGACAATGCTAATTTTACACGACAGTCCTTTGCAGTGGATGCTAAATCATGTTTGTCGTTATAGGTATAGATAGTTCTTGTTCTGTGGTACATCCAGCACTCTGACACGTGCTGTTATTTAACCAAGTTGCGAGTAATGATTGATTCTTTGGTCTTTTTCAGTCTAAAATTAGCCTGGAAGGTTTGGAGGATAAAAGTATGGATGTGCAACCACCTCTCCCACCCAAAGGAGATCCAAGCAAGTACTCTGAGCTAAAAGGGCAGCTGGGGACCAGCGAAGGTATAGTTGCATGATCAGTGTTGTATTTTTATTAATAAGAAAATATTTGAGCCTCTTTAAAAGGCTTCTGGTATTCTTTCAAAACAGTAATGGGATCTGGGTGAAGGGTTTTTTTTCTATTTATAGGAATTCTGAGCTAGGGAAATAAACAGCAGGGAACGGAGAGAAAATCAGCTTGAAGTGTTTGATTCTAGCCTAGGTTGGATATTCCGTATCAGTTTCACAGAGTTTTTAAACCCCTTCTTTAAGTTTTGATCAATTTTTAAATGAAAAATGTCATTTTGAACTAAGGAATCAGAAATATTAGCATGAAATGCTTAGGCATTACAAACAATTATTTCATTTATGAAAATGTGAAATTAAAGCTTTGATACTATTAAAAAACCTCTTTTTTTCAGACAAAGCTAGTAGCTGAATTAAACCCAAATATCTTGTATTTCAAATTCTGGCAAAATTACTACTCGCCAAATTATGTCACCCCACTTAATATATTACATGTTGTTTCTTCTTCTCTTTAGATTGCTGATCTGGCAGCAATGTAGTGTTATTTCCACAGGGCCCTGTTGGTTTTGGTGGAATTCTGCACAAAAGTGCTACAAGTTTTATTCTTTCCAGAACAGATCTGTTTGCAGAAGACCATGGATAACAGGAAATTAGGGATGATAGCTTTCCGTCCACACATTTTAATAGGAAGTACTTTTTTTTCTTCTCTTTTACAGAAGGTGGCCTTTCACCCAAACTGATCAGCCCTCCTACACCTGCCATGTACAAGTATCGACCGGCTTTCAGCAACAATCCCAAAGTCCACTACCATGCTACGGCTGAGCAGGTGAGCAAGCCTGGGAGAATCTGCTCCCCGCTAACACCGGGCAACATGGAGCTGAGGATAAATTCACCACAGGGCTCTAGTGAATGTCAGAGTGTAAAAGTAACAACACTTGGCATTGTTGTGCGATAGTGTATATTTTCACTATGCTCCTTAGGAAAACATGTCTGCTTTCGCAGCTTTCCTCTGTTGAGCTTGACATGTCTATCCTGCTGACAGGCATGCGCTGCTGCTTTACCAGTGTCTCGGCCTGATCCTGAGATGCTGAGAAGTGTCACCTCCTGTTGGCTTCTCCTGACAGAGGTGCCAACTCACATTCTCTTCAGAGGGAGCCAGGCATGCTTAGCGCTTTTCTGGATGAGACTCTTTAGCCAACAGACAACATGCTCAGTGGTTCCTTAAGATGTCAGCTTGCAAAACAGAAAGAACTTTTAAAGAATCCCAAGAGATATTTTAGTTAAAATTTATTGAAGATTCCTCATGTGTGACCTTCCTCTGGACCTTCTCAGCACATTTGGGTTATATGGAAGATAACCATAGCTTCCTAAGACCTGGCATCATCTCCTCCTACCAAGAAAACTGAGGTCCAAACAATTAGAGAGAATTCCTCTGGAATTTTGACTATTTTCTATTTTGCTTAGGAGTTTTGAAACCGTTTACACTGTTCCCTCTGGAAGCAGAGTGCAAAATAAGTCCACTGCTAATAGGCTTGTCTTTCTCACTTATTTCTCATGGATTTGTTGCAAATATTGCTTGGCTTCCCAGGACCTGGGAAAATCACTGGTCTAACCTTGTGTATCTCCAATATGTATCCAAGTCTTTGCGCAGCGGTGGAGATACCCTTAAAACACACATACCACACACAATGCAGTTTTTTTACAATGAATTTCATCAGGTCCTCCAATGGCACCCCCGCAATAACAAGAGGGGGGGGTACTACAAGTGAGGAAAGGAAAGTATGGTAGAGATATATAATTGACTACAGCAACACTGGAATGAGACAGAATGTTCCTTCAATGGTGAAGAAAGCTTTTCTAGTATCCTTCTCATTTTGAAAAGAAAGATGGTGATAGATGGTGGAATTCCAGCTACCACCAAGGTCAGTCTTCAGTCGTACTGCAGTAGTTGTAAATCTTATTCTCAAGATTTGTTCACTTAGTGAAGAAAAGATTGGCTTATGAAAGGGAACATAAGAACAACAGTGTGTTCACTGTATCCAAAAAGTTTAATATCCTATCATCTTCACTTTATTACATAAAAAGTGGCCTGACATCCAATTCAAAATATTGTATTTATAGGCATTAGCTAGCAATTTTGAGCTGTGTAAGCAACGGTAGTTTGGGTCATGATGGCGAAAGTCCGAGAGCCATGGAAGGCAAGCTTGTTTTGTTCATTCAGTACATAGCCATAGATGCAATATAGATACAGGACAGGTTCTGATTAGGCCAGGAGACTGAGCAGCGCTATGAAATGATAACAGGGTACATCATCTTCACTCTGAGGGTTGCTGTTTCAGTCCTAACCTAAAAAGATATTGTTATTATAGGCTGACTGCTGTGCATACAATCAGCTTTGTGGACTTGGTCCATTTTATAGTAGTCACAACTTTCTAGTACTCAAGTGGGAATATTATAAGAATGAGTTCACTTGGCAAGCTGATAGGATAGCATGTATTTGTCTGCCAAGCCATATCTAAGTATAAGGTACAGAGGAAAAGAGACTAGCTGGTGTGAGGAATACCGTGTTGTCTCTTCTGTATCCGTTCTTCAGCCTGTCAGTGTAATTCTGCTTTTGAGCACTGAAAGCTGTTAGAAAAGAGGGATCAGAGCACAGGGATAAGTAGCACAAATATACTTACAAGCTACGTCATTGATCTCTCCTCCTCCTTCACAGGCTGTCACTTGGCCTTCTCTGGAAAAAGGAGACCAAATTTAGCACCATGCTCTAGCAGATAGTGTGCTGTTTTGCATATTTCCCTATCTTCTAGCTCGAAGAAAAAAACTTGAAGAAAAATTCAGAATAAAACAGATTTTTTTGCCAGTTAGGCTTTTTCTGGATAATTTTCCTTTAAAAGAAATTAGAGAAAGAACAAACTGCATTGATTGCATTTCTGATTAAATATGTGACTGACAATACTTCTTTGTTTGCAGAGCCAATGTAGCCAATTTATTTGTTCATTATGGCAAACTCTTGCTTAAAAATATCAGCAAAAATTATTTGCTTAGCACAGAATGGCATTTTAAGTGAACAGAACTGTAAGCAATCTTTCATAGAGTAAACCAAAGTCAAGTCCTCTCTGTTTTTAATGCACATAAATAAATTATGGTCTATGTTTCCTTCTCTGATGTGGCCACTCTCTCCTACACAGGCAATAAAAAAGAGAAAATTGTTTCATTTTGTTGTCTAAATGGTAGGAAGAAGCCTCTCTGCTTTAATTAAGCTTAGGTGCTTAATTTTGAAGACCTATGACCAGAAATTCAGAATTACTGAATATTCATAGCTCTGAGTAAAGTGTGCTGATAAGAGTGTGCTGGTCCCCAGTGTGTTGAAATGAAGCCTAAAGTATTTCTGACTCAGCACGCAAAACCAGACATCCCTCAACTTAAGAGCTATTTGTAGAAAATGTGAAGTTAAGTGCAAGAGCAGTATTATCAGATTACAATCTGATTTACCTTGACTGAGACTCGAGTCTCAGTTTAGAAGGTCTTTCATTCTGTGTTTTGAGTGTCCATGTATTGACATCTCTGTTTCTGTCAATATTATTTAGTACTTATTATGAAGAATTCCTTGCTTCTAAGGTGCTTATCCATATGCAGAACAGGAATTAGGACATTCTGTATAATGAACCTGTGTCACAGCTGGGCTGAGAGGCTGAGAGAAGTCCTCCAGCCCTTTTCTTCCCCTGCACTCACCGTGGAGAGCAAACCTGTACTTACATATCAGTGGCTTCTGTTTCTCATTCATCTCTGTTTTAGATCACCATGCAGGAGGGACACAGTCAAGGGGCTCTGATAGAAGAGGATGGCAGGAGCCTTGATTACCAGTCCGAACCCAGCTTGGACATCCCCAGCTACCGGAAGAGCTCCCTCCACAAGACCTATCAGTCTTCCCCACTCCAGATAGATTCCTTTGCCATCAATTCACGATCCCTGAGCCTAAAATCTGCTGGCAGGAGAGGGACAGACAAAGTGCCCCTTCATCCAATAAAGTCTGAAGGGGCGGCTTCCACCCCTTACAAAAGTATCTTTTCTCCCAATTCCCTGTCAAACAGAAATGGGAGTCTTTCATATGACAGTTTGCTAAACCCCATGTCGCCCTCGGGGAGGAAGTGCATCGCCCATTCTGCAGTCAGCTCTGTTGGGTACCACTCCCCATATTTATCAGCCAAAATGTGCCATCTACGGGGGAGCGAGCTGCAACGCCAACCACCGCAGAGCTTCAGCCCAGTGCTGGGGGGTCCAGCTCCACATCAGCGAGACCCCTCCCCAGTCCGCTATGATAACCTTTCCAAAACCATTATGGCATCCATCCAGGAGAGGAAGGAGATGGAAGAGAGGGAGAAGCTCCTCCACTCGCACCCTGATTCAGTGTTTGCAGACTCAGGTGTCTATGACACCCCTAGCTCTTACAGCCTTCAGCAAGTCAGCACCCTCTCTGAAGACCCACGCAGCATGGCGATGAGATATGGATCTAGAGACAATCTGATGGCTGCTACCAGTTTTAGCACAAGGAACCCTATACTGCAGTCCTCAGTGTCTTCACTCTCAAGTGCGATGACAAGAGCACCAAGGACTTCCACAACCTCTCTTCAAGCTGATTTAGCCAATAATAATGTTCAGTCCCATCAAGCACTACAGGGAAGGGTGAGCAATGGCTCCTACAAATCCCCAGGCCACCAGGTCCCGTCATCCCCCACAGGGATGCCTAGGTCACCCTCTTATGGAGGCCCGAAGGCTGTCTCATTTGTGAACACTGTGGAAATTACAGAGGTGCAATCAGTGGGAGCACAAAGGTATGTACTGCTTTAGGCGCTGCTTAGAAATGTGAATCTGTTTGCAAGCAAGCGCGGAGCACTTCGCTGGAGGCACAACCCAGATTACATGTTTGCTGTAGACTAGCGAGGGTGGGAGGTGTGTGGGTGCTCTTCAATTCTGCAGCACCCTCATAGCAACCCATCATGACAACTTGTTTGCACATTTCCTGCAACTTGAACTGCAGGTGGTCAATTAAGTTGTAAAAGTCATAGTGATTTAGTGTCTTCTGAACTGGGTAATTATGTGCAAGATGCGAGGCAGATTATTGCTCCCGTCATGCACAAAAGGATGGAGGTGTTTTAGTTTGCAGCCTAAAGCCAGGCTGGACCCAGCCATTGCTTGGACACAGAGGCAAAACTGGGATCACAGCAAGCATACCCTGCGCTAAGGGAAGCAGGGGCTGAGAGCGGTCCTGGAAATTGCGCTTGGCGTAGAGAGCTGTGTGTTGAGCTGTGTTGAGTGTCCTGTAGTACAGAACTGGTGATAAAAGCACAGACCATCTTGGCATTACCTTAGGGCCTCGCTGCCCCCTTCCTTTCTGTGAGAAGCGTGGGGCGAGAGGATTTGCTGTGCTGAGAGCCTGAGTAAGTTTACCTGAGCAACATCCTCAGCTGCAGCTTCTACATGTGCTTACCTTTCTTCCTCTTCCTGCTGGAGACTATGGGGCTTGGAAAGTCTGAAAAGAGCTACATGATGCCACCGAGGATGCAGTATTTCACCCGAGTTGGGGCCTGGAGAGCCCATCAGAAATATCTAGGTTTTCTTTGCATCTGGCACTTACTGCTCTGTGCTGTCCTCTGGTTAAGGTCCCACGTTTCTCACTCCAGTGTTATTCAACGTTTTGTGTGGTTCTTCAGGAGAATTTCAGCACTGAATTAGGACTTCTATAATATTTTGGTGAAGCAAATGTAGAATTTGGTCCGTGTTTATTTCAGCTGTTTGGGGATACAGCAGCGCTTTACAAAAACACACAGTGCTCTTTTTTATATTTACGTATGTGTGTTTTGCTGGTTCAAATGCCCACGACTCCATTCTCTATCGCAGGCACAGCTGAAAGGCATATCAGAAGCCAGGCTGCTGCAAGCTGGTGGACCTGCTGCTCCAGCTCCAAGGTGCAGGTGTCAGAACAGGTTGCCACATAAAAAGTGCTTTTAGTTTTGGAGCTGTTCTGAGCCTATCAAGACCTGTGTAAAAGTCCAGGGTAGTTTATTTTGTTTTGGAGACACGTGTAAAGAAAGATTGCCTTTTGAATACAGTTAATCCATCATACCCTCTGGCCTCCAGAAAAAGTCAGGGTGGTCTGAAATAGCTCAGGCTGCCTTGGTCTGCAGGCAGACAGAAGGTGTTCGCTTCTGGAAGGTATTTCAGCCCCCGGTCACTGCTGTTGGCATGAGCCAATCTTTAACTTCAGACTGAGGCAAACCCAAGCAGACATCCTCCGTGTAGGAGTAAGATGTGAGAATACAGCAAACCCCAGTTGTGGTGGCATTCCAGAACATACACGAGTTCTTTGGTATGCTTTGATCTAATTACTTTGTGAGTCTTGGGGACGAGACACATTAAGCTTTAGTGTGTAGTGGCCTAGATTTAAAGGATCTTTTGAGGAAAGCCTGTTTTCCATGCTCTCTAACAGTAGGTCATAAGAAAGGAAATTATTTTAAAGAGTCCATCCGGAATACGGTTTTTAATTACAGGCATCCTAGAGTGTTTCCTGACTTCATTCAGTTTGTGTGTTCTGTCAGAAAGAAGCCTTATGCTTCACCTCTCTGTTGTCTTTCAGATGAGCAACATAATTTTGCTTAACTGGATATTTAAGTGTTTTTTCTGAGTATTTTATTTCTGATTGTAAGGCACAGTTTGGCTTAAGGCCGTCAGTGGTGCCAGTTAAACCATCCTGCTTCCTACAAATGCTTAGGCAATTAGTTTGGTTCAACAAAGCATTTAAGGAAGAAATTAAATTAACAAATATTGCTGGGTTCTGATCCACTAACCTGATGGCCAAATCAATTCTCTCGTTTCAGTCGCTTTTCGTCAAGTATATTGACTTCAACCAGGTTGCTTCCATGCTTGAATATTTTTCAACATTGGGACTCAGGGTAACAGGGATAATTGTTTATCCTGAATGAAGCCATTCTGCTATCACACTTTGGTCACTGACATGGCCTCTTTTGATATTTCTTTTAATGCAGGGATGACATGCAGTTGAAGACAGCTCACAGTAAAATAAATGGACAGCCAAAAGGAATATCCAGGTTGGGTTCAACATCAAGTTCCCAGGGAACACCTGTCAGCCCTGCTAGACACTCAAACGTTAAGAAGGTGTCTGGAGTTGGTGGAACAACCTATGAAATTTCAGTGTAAAATAAAATTAATTAAAAATAAAGAGCCATCCACTCAGCCAGCCATGAAGCTAGGAGCACTGTGAAGACTCAAACAACAACAAAGAAGGAGCAGCAGCAGCCGGCCACTCTCCTTTTCTTGTTTTGGGTTTGTTCTGTTTTCGTCTTTCTCTTTTGGCCAAAACCCAGCTGCAGCCTTATTCTTGAGGGAAAAAAATTGTACAGTCCATCAGACTCTTCCTGAACCGACAGGCGGGAACTGGCTACGACCTAACACAACCACAGAGCGGATTTCTTTCATCCAAGAGAGCGCTAAAGCCATTGTGCATGTGTTTGTCTAACAAACCTGTTGTGTACCAGTTGTGCTGTAAAAAAGTACGGTCAATCCAGGATCATTCAGTTTTTCCTATGCCTCTTCCCAGTTCTTCTGGCCAGCAGTGTGTCCGGCAGGAGTCAGAGGCCCAACTGCTGTTTTCCTACCGACGTGGAAAGCAGGCTTCTGGTGCTAGGCAGTCTGCGTGTGCAAGAACTGCTCTGTGTCCCCCAGGCATTGCAGGTCAGGGTCCTCCTCCTGGGAAGGAGCAAGGCAAGGGCACTTGGGCCACAAACACCGTGTCGTCTTTAAAAGCCTCCTTGGTCCCAGATGGGAGCAGGAGAAGGGATAGCAACAGCTTCTCACTGTCTGCCATTCTCCTCCCTGTGTGTGAAATTGTGTGTGTGCGCACGCGCGTGTTCATCTCTCATGGAAAAGGACTGCAACACCACTAAGGATCTTCCACTCTGACCTCTTGCTCCCTCTGTTTTTTAAAGGCTTCTCTGACTCGGAAACAAAACCAAGCAGATAAGAAAGGAAATGTTTGGATGGGAACATATTTTAAACAGCCGACAGCTGCTTTCCCTGCACCCTCCTTATTACCTGTTGGATTTAGGCAATGACATGGTTTACTGCCTTGCCCTGGTGCCCTCTGTGTAGTCCTGCAGCAAGGTTATCATGATCTGTTGAATTTACATTGTGTGTAAGTCAGCCAAGCGTACATCTAAAGGATACAAAATTACTGTCTGCCTAATTACTAGCACATTCCCTCTGGTCTTCAATACTGTTAGACAAAGGATTTTCCATTAGGGTGTTTTTCACCAGGGAGCAACTTTTTAAAATAATATCAATCAAATCTATTTAACATTCTGAGGTTTCCTTTTCCTGTCTCCAGAAAACTACATTTGCTTTGTTGGATTTAAAGACAACTTTACAATAAAAAACTAGAAAGGGGTGCATTACTTTTGCCACAAATACGAGGACTCTGGCAAAGCTAATTTTTGGACAAATGGATTTTTTTTCTTCCTTTCCTTCATTCCTTGTCTCCTTTTCCTTCCCATTCAGTTACCACCTCAGAAGTCAAAAGTACTGAGATCTGGACCAGTGCTAACTAGCCAGATCATGTGTACAATTAAGAATATCCTGAGCAACTGTTGCCAGAGTCATTAAAAATTATTATTATCACTGAGCCAGTCAGCATACAAAACCTCAACTTCCCACCTGGTTCTCCTGATGAATAATTTTGAATAGAGAGCTAAATTCATCTTTTTTCAGGATATTTGTTTCAAGGGATTGAATCTTTTTCAGTCCTTCACTATAATGGAGAGCTTTCCAGATATTTGGTAGCAATTCAGAATGTGTTGATAACATCTTACTTGTTTTCATGTATGTTAAGATTAATTATTCCAGAAGGCAAATAGTGACTTCAGTTTTGCCTGGTTAAAATTTATCTTTTGATTTGATAAATCTTGACAACTGCTGCAATACATGCTTATTATGTTCCTTATATATCACATCATTTTTTGAAGAGGAAGGTTGAAGAGAACATAAGAAAGTTAGTCATCTCTCTGTGTAATGCTCTATGTTACCTGAAGGGAGAAACGTGGAAAGCAATGCAGCTGCAACAGGCCAAAGTTATGAGATAGTGAACTAGAAATCAGTGTGCGTTTTATTGCCTTGGTGATCTTTAAATGCCTACTGTCGGGACACAGCAGAGCAGAGAAGCCATAGTCTTTCTATGCAGATTTGCTCACTGGCATGTAGAAGAATATTGTCTTTAGGTGGAGGCACCACGGTACCAGAACAATGCTGGCAAACTGGATCAGGTACAGATGGGGCATTATCTATTAAAAGACTGGACAGGCTGGCTGATGAGAAGATTTAAAGGGCTGAAAACATGTCACTGGCTAAGCTATGAAGTGGAAATTGAGTATCATAATTTTACAAATACATTAATTAAAAGATGTAAAACCAAAGGTAAATCAGAAGGTTGTCACTGGTAACCAATAGTCTACATTCAGAAGGGGGCAGAAAAGATAGAGGGGAAGGGGCAGTGGAATAGTCTTCCAAGGCAGAGTATTGGACACTAACTACATAGGACAGTCAAACTATATTTGTATAAGTCATTAAAAAAAAAATCTGTAAGAGATGAGCCTGCAGGGGCAAGGGGCTAGACCAGATGGCCTTATAGATTTCTTCCATCTTTAACTGTTATTAATCTGCAACTCTACCCTGATGTTAACTCCTCAGGAAGGTGCAGAACTTCCTCAAGGACTGGAATTCACTCTGGTGCATAGAGTATCACAAGACTTACTCGTTTTTAAAGTATCATGTGTGCCATATGTAAGCCCTGAAAAAGAGGGTATGTGTGACACACTCAGCTTGGGCTAGGGAGCTAGACAAGGGCACATTTTATCATGTATCTTTGAATATGTACATGAAATTCATGCAAGCAAGGCTGGAAATTTGCACCAATGCAGTATTTGAGATTTGCATCCCAGTGATGCTCTACTTTGATCGTTCTTTCTCCTGCATTTATAAACGAAGTAGCTACTGAGGAACTTGAAGGGCCAAAGAGCCTTTGAAGTTAACTACATTAGTTCACGAGAGAATTTCTCAGTAAGACTAAACACAGTATTGTGTGTATAAAGCACTAATATCTAGGGTTATTTTGGCATAGTTCACAAGGGGTAATGGAGGAAAGAATGAATGCACTGTGTCATTGCAGGTTCACATGTAAGGATTATATATTTTCTGAGGAGTTTTGCCCACAGTTGAGAAACATTCAACTTGTTAATAGGTTTACAATGGTACCAAAGTATTTTTATTTTTTTCCTTTCCTTTCAAGGTTCGCGTATAATTCAGTGCACATAGCCTGGAGTAAATTATTCAAATCTTCTGATAGAATAATCTAAGCAGAACTGTTAACAGGAGATTGCATGTAGCAAATCCAGTCTCATTTCCATCCAAGGCACTGAACCTGCAGCTATTTTCTCATAAATGTGTCTGTTTCTATAGCTCCTGTTGTGGGACTGGGGACCTATTTATTAAGTCTAATTTTGGAGCAGAATCCAGCCCATGTTAAAGTATAGTTCTTCAAGCAGTTTACAGATGAGCAGTAAGGTGGTTCTGCCCAGACGGTCTCAGTTTTTACAGACACTGCAGGCCAAATCTTCAGCTGGTGTAAATTGGTGTGGCTCCATCAAAGTTCATTTACGTGATGCTAATTTAGAGTAGGTGGGGATCAGCCATGAAAATCCAGCACAAGTTAACACATCTTGTAAAGTAGCTTCTTTATCCTTGTCATGTTTATTTCATGTTTCAGGAGTCTTAAATCTTTTCAACATGTTTTTATTTTTAGCTGTGGACTGTATTACTTATTTAAAAAAAAACAGCAATAGTTTTTGTTTAGTTTACGCATCAATTTTCATTGCATATTGCATTTTATTAGCCGTTCGTTCCCTGTTCATACACTCCCATTTAGCCTCCAGGTTTTCATTGTAGTACAATCTGCCTTGAAAAGTTGGATCTCTGTATCTTAGTTGTATAATATATGGAGTATTATGAAATTAAATGTACCTTACTACATGGGTGGGAGAGAGAGGAAATATTTTTACTTGAAGCCTTAATATTTTCGTTTTTTACTACTTTGTTTGTTGACCTCATAGGAAAGTCTGAATAGCAAAGACTTTGAAACTCTGGGCCAAATACTGCACTGGTATACAACCAGCATTTGGCCCCCTGTGTCGAAACTGGATGCAGACATATCCTGAAGCGAACAAAGGAAAAAGCCTCAGGGTGGCATATTTTCCTGAAGATCATTAATAAAGTCTCAAAATGTGTCTGTAAGCAAGTACATTAAAGAAGTCTTCAAGTCTTGAATTTTTAAGAAAGGTGATAGCAAGAACTGCCCTAATATCTTACATTTGCGTTTTCTTTTTAAATTAAACAAAGCAAAACAAATGTAATTACTTAGTTTGGTTGAAGTCAGCTCTAAGGGTTGCACAGAGCTATGCGTTGGTAGCCATGTGCAGCAAATGAACTGTGTTGTGTTGCTGTTCTAAAATTGCTAACCAAGCATAATGTTATGTCAACTTGGCCGAAGATAATCACCTCATGGGCGTTATAATGGACGTTCCTCAGATGATGCCTATTCTCCTATAAGCCTAATGTGGAAATTGCAATGTGGTTTTCTTTGGACTATATCTGTGGTCCAGACTAGAGATATAGATATATATATATATTCAATATTTTTTTGTGTGGGGGAAAGATGGGGTCAAGGTTACTGTCTCTGACAGTCTGGAAAGTTAATGTCGAACTGTTTTTATGGTCTGTATTTCACCTGTTCTGCCACCTTGAATTGTTGGAATGTATCCGTGCAGGCTTTGTGGAGCTCTGTCTGTAACCTTTTTTGTGGCTCTCGTAATACATATATATTTTTTAAATCTTTGAGTCACTTCAGTATTTTCAAGTGTCTGGTTTTCCCTAAGGAGTTACACCTCAGATGCATTCATTTGCTGAGATGGTTCATGGTGCGCTGCCCTTTTTCACTTCCACTTGTGCAAACCATGAACTGAAACAGTAGAACTGGAAAGGCCAGTTCCAGTGCAAAATCTGCAGGTGACAAAGTATTAAAAGAAGCGATTGCAGGTTAATTCTCATTATCAAGGTGCTTATGGTAGAGCAGAAAATATGCTGAGTCTTTAAAAGTGTCTTCTAGTTGTGACCAATGGATTGTGCTTGTGAGGCCACGGTACATGAAACAACACTAAATGAAATGTTTTATAGTGGTTTTTATTAAAGGTGTGGGTTTAATAGGGACCCTGTGGTCCATCACAATTGTGAATCATTGCTACAGAATAACTGTGAAAAAAATGCTACATTGGTATTTGTTAAAACGTTCTGTCCAGGATATCTGGATTTACACATCCCAAAGATGCACAATTTTTAATCTATCTTAATCTATCTGTCTGTTTCTGGTCTTTGAACGTATGTCCGTTTGATCTGTAAGACTGGTTTCTAATACGCACAGTTGCCAAGCCCTCCTAGCAGCAGCTGCTGCAGGATTTCTGATGCCGTAATTTGCATATATAGGCTAATTACATTAAGCAAGGATCCATTCAAGCATGTTCGTTATAAATGCCAGTTGTATTTGTGCGCTGTCGTGTCTTCACATGGCAGAGATTACCTTATACATAAAATGTCCAAAAACGTAATCACCAGGCCCCACTGATGCTGGCGACGTCAAACAGAATTATATAAGCTCATGATCTGTTTGAGAACATTTTATTTAAAGATGTCTTGCTTACAGCGATCTTGGCTTTCCTCTCTCTAAGAAATGGATAAATTATCCAAGTTTGTATTGATTTTTCCATTATTGTTATTTTTTTCTTCTGCAGGACAAGTTTCAGTTCACATTTTGGAACATAATAAGGAGAGACAAAGGAAACTATTTATACAGGTGAATATATATCTTTTAAGAGAGGAGCAGTTATATAATAAATAGATTAGAATTACTGTCAAAATAGGTTTTGTTCATCCTGTCACAATAACTTGAATTTTAAAGTAAGGCTTATTTCACAGCTGGTATCTCTGTAACCCCGAAACATTTTAAAAATGTCTCGGTTAGACGTTTCAAATTATATGAAGAAATATGATCTACTTTTACAGAGTAAGAACAGTCCTAGAGAAGTGATGGTACGTTTTACAGTGCCTTATATATATGTGTATATATATATGTGTATATATAATGCCTATATGTATATAATGTGTACATAACTGTGTACATATATTCAAGTCAAACTAGTTACAGGTGCCCCTCTCTGATGTATTTTAAATGGAACTGCTCTGTGTTGACAGAAAAAAATATGGTTGTATTGGCAGCAAAATACAAACCAAAAAATACTTACTAAAACATAAGCAAATAAAATAGACTGGAAACAGTGTTTCTGCCAGTGGTTATGTTCCATCGAAGACTGGTAGGTAGACCCACCATTTTAAGGGATATTCAGAGAGAAGGGAAAGGAATGATGGAAGCTTCGACAAAGTGGAGAACATGTAAGAGCATGAGGGATGCCTGAGAGCACCTCAGTGCCCAGACCTGTAAAGGAGAGGTGCAAGAAGAGGGGACGGGCTGTCTTTCAGGGGAAGCTGAGACCTTAGATGAACCATCAGAAATCACCTCAAACAAGCGGCCTGGAGAAAACGGGCTCTTGGCCATGACAACAAGAATCCTTCAGCCCTGCTGGCATTGATGGTGTTTCACCGGTTCTTTCAAATGGGTAAACTGATTCCGTCTCCCCAAGTCGTGGTTTTTTCCTGCCAGCAGTGATGCAATGCTCGTGACTCTAGCCAGATACGGAACAGGGACATTTGCAGAGTTTCAGACAGTGGATCTTACCTAGAGAGAGAAGAGTGGCTTCTGTGGAAGAGACTCGTCTCCTGACTGTAAGGAAGATTATTAATGTTTCGTTTCCCTTACAACTTATTTCATGCTGTGTTGCCATCCTATTTACCTTTTACACATGCCTCCCTTGTGTGGATTTTTCAGACATTAGTTTTGCCATTTATTTGCAAGGAATATAAAGCACTGATATAGCCTGTCCATATGGTATTAGATCTAGATATATCTGGCTTGAGATGGATAGCATACGAGGCTATGTGAGCACTGTGGGCAGTGCTGAGGTTTACCAGTATTTCTAGAGTGTGTTAAGATATTCTGTCTATCCAGTCCTCATTAATCAAAGTAATTTCTGCATTCGTGGAGATAGGCCGGTTTGATCAGACTATGTGGCAGAAGTGCGCGACGTAACTAATGCCGCAGATTTTGCCAGTTCATGAGCTTTTCTAGGAGTTTAGTTGCATTTTAGAATAACAGGGGTACCACAGGTAAGTCATGTATTTTAAAACTATCCCCTTTCTGAAAGAGAACAATTTTACAAATACAAGTAATTCAAAAAATCTTCTTTTCAGCAGACTTTGTGAAGCATCTGCCACGACCATGAGGGCCGTATACTACGTCCTGAAGTTTATTTCACACCTTTAAACTCCTGGCTTCCCTGTGGGGCCTTACTATCCATCTGTTTCTTCAGTGTGGGCAAAGAACAGGATTTTCAAGGATGTATTTGAGCATTGTGTGTGTGAAACCCTCCCACTGAACTCAGTGGTAACTGAAAGAAATGATGGGGAGGAGATGTCTGATTAGCTGGAGAAAGGGCAATGCCTGGAACACTTCAAGAGAAAAAATAGCCTTCAAAACAAACAAAGAACCATCGTTTAGTTGGCACTGGTTTGGACACAAAGCATACCCATGAGTTTGGGTCCAATAAATCATGTCATTACACACAGTCAGCAATGATGACTCAATGTAGGCCTTTCAACACCGAAATCACAAGCCTTGAATACTTGAGATGAACACCTAAAATGAGAATTCCTGTTTTCAGAGTGGCACAATAACACATTTAATGTAAGCTCATGAATGCCATGCCTAGCTCAAACTGAAACCTTAGCTTCCCTGAAGTCAATGGCAGTTTTTCCTTTATTATTAATGACGCCTTATTATACTCGACGTGCCATTGGGAGTGGCACCTGCGGGAATTAGCTCATTGCTGTAGTTCATTGACATTACGAGTGCTTCAAGCTTCTAACTTGGAGCAAATCAAATACTTGTAATCTGTTTTCCCCCAACAGGGGACAAAGGGGAAAGTGGAATTTCATAAACACATCCTATTTTTGGGCCAACTCTTGTTTCTGATGGAGCTTCTGTCCCTACTACAGAGAACTTAAATAAATAGCCTTCATGTTGGTGTTTTTGAGTGGCGGGCAGCAATGGGGAATTTGAGTTTACTAATGAAGGAGCAACGTGGTGCTCTTCTGACTTATGGCTTGTCCTTTCACGTAGAGTGCAGCTAAGTGGCTCCTGGACAATGGTTTCCTCCTGCATTCGCTGCTTCAATGGGCATGAGGTGGACGGCTCCTGTGGGTGCTGGGTGCAAACACACCTCCCTGCCATGGAGCACACGTCTGGAAAGCCTCTCTCTGTTATGAGAGTGCAGAGCACAGCACATGGGGATCTTTGGATCAGGGATGACTGGAAGGTCATAAAATGGTGTTATGATCTGGTTCTAGTCCTGAGCACAGGTGGTTTAGCGGAATACAGCTTTACTGTCAGCTTTTTCTGTTGTACAGTCATTGGAACAGATGGTGAAAGGGGTTTTGTTGATTTTGTTTTTTTCATAAATACAAACCAGTGCTACATTTTCATAGGAAAATCTCACCTTGTAGAAACTGCAGTGTCTGAGTAAACTTGGTGAGTAACAGCATGATCCTGTTTTTGCAGCCTGAATATTGTGAATCAGTCTGGCCTTGGGATCAGCCCTTACTGTCTCATTGAAAGATATCTAAAATAACAGACTTAAAAACAGAGAGACAGGTAGTTAGAAATAAGTGGTACTTGGTTATGACTAATTTTTCAGACACACTATGACATAATGCAGACAAACGGCTCTGTTGTTGGCCACAGTCTTCTGTATCAGAATGCACGTGCTTTGCACTGCTGTCTTGTTGGCAGTTTCCCAGCGTCAAGCTATGGTTCGCAGTAAGAGATGTACCGGTTAGATGTTCCACTGGAGACATGGTCTGTACTAAAGGCACAGGAATGGGCTTTAGGCCTTCTGGCACCGGTTCCTGGCTCCACTGCAAATTACTGCTGACTCATACGTCTTTCTGTGCCTCTTCGCTCCGTGTCAGATGGGGATGCGACTTCCTGACCTCGCAAATGTGTTGTGTTTGTGAGAGGTTCAGACCCCATCATTCTGTGATCAGCTGTGTGGTTGGAGCCAAGCAGACGCATCCTGTAGCTATCCAGGAGCAACAGGGCAGATCTGGGGCGTGTTTAACCACAGATGAAAGTATCACTCTGGGTCACGTTCTTGGGAAGGCAGTTTTTGGGTGTTTGTGTGATGGGTGTTGCTGACAATAGTCTTGGTCTCTTGCGCTGACTTTGGAGAGATGTTTTAGTAAATATATGAAAGACATTTCTGCCTTGATCCTTCCCTTGACCTCCTGCATATTTCCTTATAATCCAAACCCTCTGCGTAATGCCCACACAGCACAGTCCTCATTCCAAGAGACCACGTGCTTTGTTGCCTTAAGCAATTCCACTCTTCCCTGCCTGCTTATTAGAATAGTTGTACATATATGTAATAATAACTGAAATTACTGCGCAGAAATACAGTAAAAGAAATAGCTGTAGGTTGGGAGTGACCTCAAAAAAGGGGAACACTGCAATGTGCTGTTGCAGCACAGAACAGTGAGAGCTGAGTTTTGCAGCCATTGATGTGTTGTGGGCTGCTGAGGAAATTCAGCCTTTCACGTTTTTCCTTGAGAGCAAGGACTAAGCTGCTATGAGAAAACTGTTACTAATTCCTGTCTTTTTTGTGTCCATTTTAAAGCTGTACAGACATACATATCTCTTTATAATCTACAATACCATATTCATAGGTGAAGATTATCAGACAAGGAATAACGTTGCCTATTAGTGCACAAAATAATTCCTTTGCTAGCGTGATCTTTTACTCAATACTCCCTCTCTAATAAAGGGGCAGGAAAGAGTTGGAAAGTACTAATGACTGGGCTTTTTAACACAGGAAAGCACATCCAGCTTTAAGGGACAGGAAGATTAGGTGTGTGCATGTATAAACAGAAGTTGCATGAGATTATTTAACTGTAAAGGCAAAATACATATAATATTTCCAATTATATTGAAGCCCAGAATAGCTACATTTTTCAAAACCTGTAAAACCTTCATAAGAAGACACATCATAGTAATTTCCTGTATTTCTCCCTCGTTTTTTACAGAATTTATGATATTATTCTTTATGAGTATTTTCCTACATTTTTGAAAATAAATTTTCCTCTTGAATTACATCTACGCAAATCCTAGAGATATCTATACAGATTCTCTTAATATACATCTAAAGCCCTGGATGCTGCAGAATTGCATTTCAGCACTGTGTCACAAATGCTGGAGAGAGTCCTTTTTGGGTACAAGAGACTTGGGGTGTGCTATCCTTGGTGTTGGTTTATTTATGTATGTACCCACAGAGACTGATCACCAGAAGGAATCTGAGCATCCTGCTGTTGGATGGAGCCATTACACAACGCGCGCACCCAGAAATGCTTTGCCTGCCTGAAGCGGAGACCTGTGAAGTGTCTTTCCAGGTGGTGTGCCTGTGCTCCCTCCCAGCTCAAGCACTGGGCAGCTTTAAGCAGTGAGCTGCTCTGTGGTCTTTCTCTTTGGCGATGAGGATGTGTTACCTGCCACCCAGTCGGGATGAGGCACAGACCTGGGAAACAGTGACACATCACACTTGACAGCTGCTATTCCAATATGACACAGAAGTTGAGATCCTCTGGATTTAAATTGCAAAGTGACTCGCAGTGTTGGGTCATGTGGCCATTCCTCGGGGCCAGACCCGAGAGCTGTCGGCAGTAGGGCATTGCTTGGTAGAGGCTGTATGATGACCATATGGACACTATGCCTTGTGGCAGAGGCGTGGGACTGCAGAGGGCGTTCTTACAGTCCCTGGCTCAGGGACCTTTCTCAGGTCAGAGAGAAAACGGAGGTCACGAAAAAGGGAAAAGAAATATCTTCAGCTGACGTGAAAGGCAGTGTCAAAAGAAAGCAAAAGGCAGTTGGGTTTATTGCTGGCAAGAAAAATTTCCTCCGGTTTCTCTCAGCATGAAGGATTGATTGGCTGGGTCAGGCAGCGCACCGTTGGGTACACAGAAGATCTCCTCTTCTGCTCCAGATGGATTTCCATCATTGTTTTGCAGAAAGACAGGAGGTTATAATGTAAGCAAGGCCTTGACGAGGGCAGGGGTATAAGGCAGAGTAATAACAAATCTTCAGAGCCTTATGACAGGTTTGGCTGGGGACTGAAAGCAGGCTGGCAGGGAAAATTTCAAATGGATCTCTGTGCTCGCAGGATAGCCATTAGTTTTTAGTAGTTCCAAACTCCTGCGCTTATCTTGGACAGACACTTTTAGTATAAAATGTATTTTTAATTTTAAGCAGCAGCCAGTCTCTCAATGCCATGTGTCTGTCAAATGCACTGTGAAAAAGCCAGAGTGAAGCATTGTAAAAGTAATTCCCCTCCCCAAATTGTTGAAGTTGACAAGAAGAAAATGTTTGTGTTTTTTTTCCAGGCCAGTTTACAGTTCAAAGTTGCATTTTATATGACATATGAAATTAATTACAAACCAGAAATTCAATCTGGAGCAACAGTAAATTGCTTATTACTCTTCATTTTGCACGTATAAAATGTTATAGAAGATCTGAAACACAGATACAAAAAACTTGCATAACACATGTACTATGTATTTCAGCTATTGCTACAGCAATGGCTGCTTAGTGTGGGGTTTGCTAATATTTTAAAAAGAATTCTGCATAAATTCCTACTCATAGCAACAATTATTTTAGCTAATGAACCTGTACTTCATTTCAACTAAGTAATTTTCTTACATTCCTTTTTTTTGACTCAAAGTCACTGGTAAATCGCACCAGGTTATAACAATAAAGTACTTGTGGCAAATCAGTTAGGATAGAAAAACAATTCTCTTCCAAGAGTTTCTCTCTGGAGCATCTCCCATCACAAACTCTCTCTTGAACCCAGCTGGTTTAAAGCTGATCAATGATATAATTAATGCCATGGAGGAAGCAAACAAGGAATGAGTATCTGTTTCCCACAGTACAAGAAACTGAGTGCTAAGTGAAATTACCAAATTGCCACAGGACGTTGTGAAAGCTGTGACGCTGGACCAAGAGAAAAGCAGCAAAGGTATCCAGCAGCACAGCGCTAACTCTGCTCTGTTGTTTGCAGCCCCCTGCACAGGGATGTGAAAGCAAGGCTCTCTTTAGTCCGGCTTGACGGTGGTTGGTTTTTGAAGCCTAGTTCCTTGGATGCTCCATGGGTGCCGAATGCTGTGCTCAAGAATGAATTCGTCACATGAGTCCTACAACTGGTGACTTTGATTACTTAAACGAATGTGGTGGTCAGACGAGCTCCATGCAGAGGGCCGATTTTCGCCTGAGGGTCCTTACAATTTCCCTAGGAAATGCATGAATACATGAACAGAAATTTGATCAAATTACCTCAGCAACATCATTTGGAAGAGAGAAAAAGCCACCATGCCATTTTGCCTGATCCATATGCATAGCAATTTCCAAGTTGCTATATGCACACACACACATATATATACACATACATTTACACATATATGTATGTGCGCAGATATTTATGAAAGCAACCGCAGCCTTTCAGTGGTGTGTGCTGTGATTCATCAGCAGCAATAGTTTTTGGCAGGGACATAATTTTCAAATCTTCCACTGAGGATGCCTGCCAAAAAGTTGTTGGACAGAGATAGGATGAAGAAAGTTATTTATAAATGGGGATAATTAGGTCCTGTGCTTATTAGTGTTGGGAATGAGACAGAAAGACGAGATGTGTAGTGATGTGTATTGTAATATGAGAAGATGCTCTCCATGATTTTCTACTTGTTGATTGGAAAAAAACATAATTCCCAGGTGAGAAACATCATTACGTGCTGCTGCCAGCCAGGAGCTTCAGACTGTGGGAGCGTGTGTGTTATGCTGTAGGACAGGTTCGACTAATGGAAGTTTGCTTGCGCAGGATCCAGGTGCTGATTGTTGTCACTGAGATTAGACTCTCTTTTCTCAGTCCTGAACTTTGCATTTTGTGTTCAGGCAAAACTAAACTCTAAGCAGACGTAGGAACTGTACTAACTCCTCTTGTTTAGAAGCAATGGCTCTCGACTGTGCTGTCAGGAGACAGCACTGCTTGGTCTGATGCTCTGCTCATCATCTGTCAGCAGAGGCAAGGCTATTTCTGTGTCTCACCAGTCATGTAGATGTATGTCATGTCCCCTTTTTTCTAGAGAAATACTGTCACTGGGAAAAATTCATCTTTCCACTGGTATTCTCCCTAGAAGTACAAACCCAGCGAAGACAGTGTGAAATTCATCCACACAGGGTGAAAGGAACCTGTCCTCATGCACTCTCTGTAGAGCACCCAGGACGATGCTCTCGGGCCGTTTCTACTGAAGTGTTTGTGACACAGTAAGTCAGCAGAATAGCAATTAATATTAAAGCATTCTTAGCTCCTGGCTTTATACCAAGCTTACTAGATACTGTGGCTAATGTGTAATAAAACACTTAAGCACATATCTGTGTTTAAACAGTTGGATATCCCATTAACTTCTCTTACCTCTCAACCTATTTGCACTGATCTCACAATGCTTGGGATTTTTAAGGCCCCAAGCTCCTGACATCTCAAGTAAACACTTGCTTATGGGCGTTTCTGAGTTTTTCACTAGAGGTGGGGAAAAAAAAAATGTCTTCAGCAAAAATGCTATCTCTCCAAAACCTGAAAAAAATGTGTCAAGCTCATTATTTCTCCTGAAAAGTGTAGGGTTTTTAAACACTGGCACAATCTGGACAAGGTCCACTGCCTCCAGAAAGATTATTCGTGCATTTAAAGGTAGGTGCGGTCTAAGCAAGTGCTCTGCTTGGTCTGGGCTTTAGTCTCTCTGGAATGGGGGTGGTGTTCGGAAAGCTTGTCTAGCTAAATCTGAGCTGCAGCTGCTATTTCTGCCCTGTCGCCAGCAGAGAATGTCACCTATGTGGCTGACTAGCCTGCAGGTTCTCCAGACCCGCAGTTAGCATCACTTCCCCAAAAACTATTTCATCCCAGGGTTTTGCCGACACACCCTCAGTGCAGCTTGTATGGGAAAACACTGCATTTAAAGCTTGTTTCCAAAAAAAGGAACAGCAAGGTTTAGTCAGCCTGTGCCAAGCTCATCCCTAGGGTGATTTTTCTGAAGTAAAGCCGGGAATATCTGAAACCGCTCCTGACAGAGAGATAGGAAAGGATATCCATTCTGGGGAAGCTAGAATTTTGCCTTTGTATTTCTTGTAAAGCATTAAATGGCTCATTAAAACTAGAAATCTCCTAAACTGTGGGATTATGTACATTACCATACCTCAAATGATTTTGCATGCAGTGTGCTCTCTTTCCTGCTAAGTGAATTTTGCAGATCAGGTATGTTAATGGTTTGCCTGTGCACCTAAGCGCAGAGCTGGGTTTAGGGCATAGACTGCAGTGCCTAAATATTAAGCACTTAGTAGTGGATGTTACTAGGAAAGGCAACAGAAGCCAACACTGTCAAGTCCGTAACAACTACAAATTTATTTTCCTTTCTAAAACAGAAAAAAACCTAAAGAAAATGGTGTGAAGAGAGATCAGTTGAATTTTGCAAAAGCAGCAAACACTGTTGCAAAAGCAAATTCTCACTTGCTGATCAGGATTAGAAATGCCTGAGTTCTGTCTCATTGCTGGGAGCTATCAGCAGCACCTGTGCTTCGTTAGTAATATAAAAGTTTACTGTTATCGAAGACAAAAACGCTGGGGGGGGGG
>Ga0065711_1027334_pt1 | contig 50749 bp, 41 predicted proteins | sample Hoacrofraction12_FD_59098 | JGI IMG/M metagenome (GOLD analysis project Ga0065711, IMG submission 59098) | Hoatzin crop microbial communities from Cojedes, Venezuela - Epithelial fraction 12 v2 (version 2) | ecosystem: Host-associated > Birds > Digestive system > Esophagus > Crop | place... | reverse complement strand
TAAGGAGCCTCGCACCCGATGTTCGGGTTGAATCTGAGTTGGACGTTCACATGCATTGCGGGTGCAAAGGTACAACAAAAATTTTAACCAATTGTGTCCTACATCCCGAAAATCAAGTCATCTTTGAAAAGCCGTTATTGAAATTCAAGCAGTTACAGTCAAAGCACCCTCAAAAAAAACTAAAAAAATTTTTTGAGGGTTAAAGTTGGGCTAACACTTAGAATTGCAAGATGTATTGATCCTCATCTCGGAAAGCATTGCACTTTTCCAAGTACTTTCGCATTTCATCGAAATCGTCAGAAAATAAAGTACGGCTAAATTGCCTCACGCGCTGCATCGCATGAATAAGCGGCTCAGGATTCTCCTTACGGGTAAGCTGACGCAATGCACTTATGTAATCTTGACGGAATACTGTGGGGATGATGATTTTAGACTGTCCTTTGCTTGTAAATTCCGCATTCATCATTATTCTTGATATACGTCCGTTGCCATCGTTGAAGGGATGAACCTCACTGATGAGAAACAACATAAATATAGCTCTGGCAAAAGGATGTTGCAGACTTTGATAAATTTCAAATCCTTTGCGCAAAGTGCCTCTAACCTGCTGAAAGCTCACAAAATGAGTGTCGCCAGCACGATTGTTCTGCATTTTAAATAGTCCTGGGCTTGCCTCGGGGCGGGCAGACATCATTATTCTGTGTCGGCGCTGTAATATCTCCATCAGGTCATCTGCTGATTGAGGTATTATTGACATTTCTTTCTTGTTCGATACGATGTAATAAGTGCCGAGCACATCATGGCTGTCGGCATTTCGAGCCGGCAGAGGTGTCAGGGTATCGATGATTTGTTTTGCTTCTTCCACCTCAAACTCCGTACCCTCGATATAGTTAGAGAAATAACTTTCAAAAAAGGCGAAATTAGCGAATTGCCTTTCAGAGACATTCGGGTCGGGAATGTTCTCGAACTCTTTTTCCCGCAGAGCCGCCATAAGAATATTAAAGAGGTTCACCCTCTTACTGTCGAACGGCTCTCCAAGTGCTCTTGCCTCTGCCACGGGTGATGTGAGAATTTTTGATGGGCGTGTCCGCAATAAGGCACCGATGATGGCATCGAGTTTCTTAAACTCCGGCTCCAAACTGAGCTGTGTCGATATCGGTCGGGCCTCTTCACGCAACTTATTCAGTTCGTCCTCGCCATTTGTTTGAAGTATATTTTCAAGTTTCTCTTCAATTATGTTTTGAGGCAGACATTTGGATATGCCATTACGGCCATAACCTGCCTGCAGGTTTTCGAGGAACGCCCTCGCCCGGCTGGATATATGCACACCACCCATAAATGGATAGTCACCGGCTATTGCCTCCTTTCCTTCGAGAAGATGTATGGTGATGCCGGGCAAAGAGACTTTCTTCGTGTACTTGTATGTGATGAAAAAATGCCCCTCGCTTGTTGGTCTGCATTCAAATGCGCTACGGTGGCTTATGACCGCAGATGGAAACATTGCTCCTATGATGACAAAAAGATTACGGCGCACTATATTTTCTGCTGTGTCATTGAGGTTGGTCGTATATACTTTTGCCGATATCTTTGCAATTTTCCCCTCCGATATCAATTGGCCTATTGCTTCCGACAGTTTTCTGTCAGAAGTAGTGATTATTATTTCCCTGCTTAAGATATTTTCTGTGTCCATCTTCTGTATTTTGGCTGCAAAGGTAACACTTTTTTCCAAAAGTTACAATTATTTACGTAAGTTTTTTCCAAAAGTTGGGGTGTTTTACGTAATTTTTTTCCAAAAGTTTAGCCATTTACGTAGATTTTTTCCAAAAGTTAGAAAGCAGGCGAAAAAGATTTTTTCTCAAAAAAAATTGTAATACCGACCGAATTTTAGCAGAAAGCTGCATCTATATTGGCAGATACGCCTGAAAAGGCAAGTATAAATCTTAAATTAAGAAACGATATGACACAGAAAGAAAAAAATGAAGAGCTCCAACAGTTGCTGGAGGCAGCAAGCAAAGGTGATGCACAAGCACAGTATGAACTGGGCAATCTGTATAACGAATACGAAGATTACGAAGAGGCTCTTAAGTGGTGGGGACTTGCAGCGGCTCAAGGACACCCACACGCTTTATACTTCATCGGATTATGCTATAAAGAAGGGCGCGGAGTGAAGCAAAGCGACTTCGAGGCAGTACAAAAGTGGCTGCTTGCAGGCCTGTATGATGATGCCGACGCCCTGTATAATCTTGGCTGGATGTATTACTATGGAAAAGGTACAGAATGTAATATGCTAAGAGCGAGGGTTTGGTTTTTCTTTGCTGCTATGTTAGGTCATATAGAGGCAAAGGAAACCTTCGCAAAGCTCATGGCAATGCAGCAATAGCACAACCCCATTCTCCCGCAATAACTTTTCCCCCTTGTTATTGCTTCTAAGCCGGTTCTTAGCGGTAGGCGTGCGCTAAGAACCTTTTTTGTGTGTTCACTATACGGGAGCAGGTCAAGGCAGAAAAGATTTTTTACAAAAAATCAGCTTATCTCTTGGAGGTATGAAATAAAAGCATTATCTTTGCAAAAAATTAAAGAGAAAGCGGAGGTGTTATGGAGAATAAAAAAAACATTTTTATCAGCTATCGCCGAAAATATAGCTTTTATCAGGCGTTGAAAATATATGAGATTTTAAATTTAAACGACGAGTATAACGTAAGCCTTGACTTAAAAACTATGAAAGGCGGACGCTTTGATGAACAGCTTTACACGAAAATTGAGGAGTGCGAATTTTTCTTGCTTATCGTCACGGAGAATACATTCAAGGGGTGTAGGATGAAAAAGAACTGGGTTAGAAAGGAACTGCATCATGCGCTAAAAAAAGAAAAACGGATTATTCCTATTTTATTTGATGATGCAAAATTTCCGGAAAAACTGCCAAAAATTATAGACGATGTAAGGAGTTACGAGAGCATAGAATTAAACCGAAATAATTTCCTGAGCCCAGATGCTATCTTCACCAAGCTGAAAGATTTTATGGACAATTACCCTGATTTCATTGACGGCATAGAATATAGCCATAATGGAAAATTTTTAATCAAGGCGTCAAAGGGCATAAAAGGCCGTGTAGTAAGCATACCTGATGGCGTAACGAAGATTGGCGATGGCGCTTTTACAGGCTGTACTTTGTTGGAAGAAATACTCATCCCTGATAGTGTAACATACATCGGGAACTCTGCCTTTGAAGGATGTACATCCTTAACAAGCATCAATATCCCTAAAAAGATAAGATATATTGGAGATTATGCTTTCAAAGGTTGCATGAGCTTGAATACAATTTACACACTCCATAAATTTTATGAAACACATGCATTAGCTCTCTTTCCTGATAGCAAACTGGAAATCGGGAATGATGCTTTCCGAGGCTGTATAGGACTAAAGAAAATCAACATTCCAAATAGTGTGACGAAAATCGGGAAAAGAGCTTTCTACAGCTGCTATGAACTGAAAAAAGTCACCATTCCAGACAGTGTGACGGAAATCGGATTGGGTGCTTTCTCAGGATGCATAGGACTGACTGAAATCAGCATTCCAAATAGTGTGACATATATCGGAGACTGGGCTTATGAAGACTGTAAAGGACTGACAAAAGTCATCATTCCTGACAATGTGACTGAAATCGGGAAAAATGCTTTCTTAGACTGTACAGGATTGACTGAAATCAACTTTTCAAATAGTGTGTCCAAAATCGGGGAAAGAGCTTTTGAAGGCTGCTATGGACTGACTGAAATCAACATTCCTGACAGTGTGAAAGAAATTGGAGACTATGCTTTCTCATACTGCAAAGAACTGACAAAAATCACAATTCCCAATGGTGTAAAAATTGGTTTGAATGCTTTCGAAGGCTGCACAAAACTTAAATAAATTACTATTCCTGAGCGCAACAACAAACGAATGCGTTCATTTTAATAGGTTCTTAGCGGTTAGGCGTGACGCTAAGAACCTTTTTTGTTATAGCCCTGAAAGGTCGGGCTTGTATATCAGCGGGTTCTCCTGTTTCGGCTGCAAAAACATTGTCATGTAAATTGGGGCGTAAATGATGCGGCCTTCGACAGACAGATTGTCGTTTGTCAGGACGAAAGCCTCGGGCAAATCGTAGACCTTGTTATCCATAATGTTATTTAATGCCCGATGACGGTTGTAGTCTTTCCCCGACTTCACCTCTATCGGCACAACATGGTTATTGTGCTCAATTACGAAATCCACTTCGCCCTGCTTCTTGTTATTGAAATAATACAAAGCATAGCCGTGCGCCCGCAGTTCTTGAGCCACGGCATTCTCGTAAATGGCACCACAATTCAGACTGTTGTCGCCGTTGATTATCATCAGTTGGATATTCCCTGCATATTGCGATGCGAGGAGCCCCATATCGTTTTGGAACAGTTTGAAAAGGTTGCATGAGCGGGCAAGGAGCAAGGGTAGTTTCGGCTCCTCCACGTTATACACAGGCAAGGCCACACCGGAATTTTTCAGCCACAAAAAGCTGTCCTCATAATGAGTGAACTTGGCGTTCTCATTGAGGTTTTTCAAAATGAATCTTTTATTCTTAGCCGACAGCTCCACTGGTATGAGGTCGAAGATCTCATTGATTTTCAGTTTCTCACTCTTGTCATATTTAGAAATGTCGAGCTTGTAAGTGTTCAGGATCGCACGCTGCACGCGTTTCACGACGCTCAAATCGTTGGTTTCCAAATATTTGTTTACCACTTGCGGCATACCTCCCGTTACTAAGTAAATTCGGAAGAAATTCATCATACGGTGATGTATGAAATCATCAACAGGCACACGCCGCTCCCACGCTGACCGCAGATGCTCCAGCACATCATCGTTCACGCCTATCGCTCTCACGAATTCCTCGAAGTCCAAGGGAAACATCTCGACGATGTCCATAGAACCCACAGGAGCCGAACGGAAATCATTGAGTTCCACACCAAGCAGCGAGCCGCTAAGAGCATACCTGTAGCTGCCCTCCTCCACAAGAAATTTCAAGGCTGTAATCACTTCGGGACATTCCTGCACCTCGTCGAAAAACATGAACGTGTCGCCTTTCACAAGAGGCTTGCCGTAGAGGGCAGACAACTGCATAAGTACATCCTTTGCGTCCATGGCGTTCTCGAAAATCTTCTTTGCCAAAGGCTTCTCCAAGAAATTCACCTCCACATAGCACTTGTAGTTATTCTTGCCATAGTTTCGTATGGAGAATGACTTGCCCACCTGGCGTGCTCCTGTAACAAGCAGTGCCTTGTCGCTCTCAGCATAAAACTTGCTGATATAATCGTCTATCTTTCTTCGTAACATAATACAAAATTTAATTCATACGCTCAAACTATTCATTTTCATGCTGCAAAGATACAAAAAATTCCGCTTTTCCAAACGAAAATCAATAAATTTTTCCACTTTTCTAAACTATTTTTATCATTTTCTTCCTTTTTTCCAAATAAAAATCCGCCTTTCTGTCTACTTTTTACGGAGCAACAAACAAGCAACAACTTTTTAAGGAGCAACAGCAACAAGCAGTACAGTCCTCTTTACGGGAGCGATAAAAAATCATCGCATTTTTACACTTTTTTCCCTTTTTTCTTGCACATTCCCCAAGAAAAATGTAACTTTGCAGCGAATATTCCCCAAGAAAAGTGTGATTTCATGTCGAATATTCCCCAAGAAAAATGTTGAACAGGGGCTGATATTCCCCAATAAAAATGTTGTGGTATGAAAAGAAACATATATGAAAAGTTGTTGAAATGGAAAGACGACCCCTATCGCAAACCCTTGATTTTGCAAGGTGCGCGACAGGTTGGAAAGACGTATATTCTAAAGGCTTTCGGAAAAGCGGAGTTTAAGGATATGGTGTATGTGAACTGCCACAAAAATAAATTCATCGACACGTTGTTCGCCCAAGACTTCGACGTGCGGAGGATTATAAGAGGCTTGTCGGCATACTCTTCCAAGACCATAGTTCCTGGTGAGACGTTCGTGTTCCTGGACGAGGCTCAAGATTCGCCGAATGTGGTAACCTCATTGAAATATTTCTGCGAGGATATGAGGCAGTTGCATATCGCCGTCGCTGGTTCCTTGCTCGGTCTAATTACCCACGAGGGCGAATCATTTCCCGTAGGCAAGGTGCATATTATGCATTTGCGCCCTATGACTTTCGAGGAGTTTCTAAGTGGCCTGCACAAAGACCAACTCCTTCAACTGCTGCAGAGCGGCGACTGGGCTCTTATCGACACGTTGAGAGAGCAATATATCGAATTACTTCGACAGTATTATTTTGTGGGAGGAATGCCTGCGCCAGTGTTGATTTACCGTGAAACTCAGGACTTAAAAAGGGTGAGAGCCGAACAAAGGGACATTATCGGCTCGTATTACGACGACTTCACGAAACACGCTGCACAAGAGGCTCCGAAAATACGGGAGGTGTGGGAAAGCATTCCGTCGCAGCTCTCGCGCGAAAACAAGAAATTCATCTTCGGGGCAGTGCGCAAAGGTTCGCGTGCCAAAGATTTTGAAACTGCCATTCAATGGCTTATCGACGCAGGGCTGATTTATAAGATTTGCAATATCTCCAAGCCTGCGCTGCCACTGACTTTTTATGCCGAGCGGGAGGCGTTCAAACTCTATATGCTCGACTGCGGACTGATGGGCGCAATCTCTTATACATCGCCTGCAAACATCCTTGTGGGCGATGATATTTTCGTGGAATACAAGGGTGCGTTCACAGAGAATTATGTGGCACAGCAAATGGCGGAATTCACCGATATGCCTTTGTATTATTACAGCAAGAACAACTCCACGATGGAGGTGGATTTTGTGACTCAAATTTCCGATAAGGTAGTGCCTGTTGAGGTCAAGGCGGAAACGAATGTGAAAGCGAAGTCGTTCTATAATTTTATAAATAAGGATTTCAAGGATTTAAACCTCAAAGGTGTCCGCTTCTCCATGCTCCCCTATTTAGAACAGGAATGGATGCACAACGTGCCACTCTATGGCGTGAGCGCATATCTTAGAAGTATCGGAGCTGAATAAGACAGACAAAGACTGCATCCTTTTTTAAAAGTTGAGCGATTTACGTAGATTTTTCCCAAAAGTTGAAAAAAGCAGGTGGAAAAGATTTTTCAAAAAAAATTACCATGCCGACCGAAAAATAGCAAAAAGCTGCATCTATATTGTCAGAAAGGCCTGAAAAGGCAAGTATAAATCTTAAATTAAAAAACGATATGACACAGAAAGAAAAAAATGAGGCAATCCAAAAGTTTCAGGAGGCTGCAAACAATGGTGATGCGCAAGCACAGTTCGAACTTGGCTATTTGTATTATGAGTGCGAAGATTACGAGGAGGCCCTGAAATGGTGGAAACTGGCAGCCGAGCAAGGGCACGCACGCGCATTAAACTTCATAGGAATATGCTATAAAGAAGGGCGCGGAGTGGAGCAAAGCGACTTCAATGCCAAACAATCGTGGTTGCTTGCTGGTCTGTATGATGATGACGACGCACTGTGGAATCTTGTCGAGGCAATGCAGTAATAGCGCAACTCCATTCCAAGCAATAACTTAGCCACCTCGTTATTGCTTCTAAAAAGGTTCTTAGCGGCACGTTTCCGCTAAGAACCTTTTTTTTGTGCCCACTTTATGGAAGCAGTACAGTTGAGCGCTGGACTCTAATTCTCAACTTTCAAGCCAGTAAACTCTATTGTGGTGGTGTCGCCATTGGCACCGATAATCTCCAGTTTGTCCACAATAGACGTTTTGGGGTTGAAATACATTTTCATCTGCTTGAACGCCTTTTTCATCATAGCCTTCTTCGGACTGAGCCACACCGACACCACATTGCCGGAGCGATACACCTGACAGTTGAAATTCTTCGTGTCGCTGAGGCTCTTGCCATTGAAAGCGCTCATCATAATATTTGCCAAGCCCTGAAACATCTTCGCGCCAGGAGCTGACGACGATTTCTTGGCGCCACTGCCCTGCTTCACGCTCACCTTGTTGTCTTTCATCTGAAAACAGCTGTAGAAAGGCGACACATACTCCCATTTGATGAAGTTGGCGGCAGAGCTGTATTCCAGATTGCCCTCGCTCACCAACGGCTGCGAAAGCATCGCCGACTCCTTGGTCTGCTTGAATTTCGACTTTATTGTCTTCACTCTTTTATGAGCCGCACAGATTTTCGCCACTTGCTCCTTGCTCTGAGCATCATTAAGCAACTGCCACGACTGCGCCGAAACCATGGCAGTCATAAAAGTAAGTAATACTATTACTGATAAAACCCTTTTCATTTCCTGTTTATTTAATGTTTATTTTCTTTCTTGAATCGCCGAAAGGCGATATAATTGTCAATTGTCAATTGTCAATTCCAATCAGGCAGCATCCCGCCATTATCAGCCCTACCCCGGCCCATCTTGTCAGTGGCACCTGCTCGTGGAATACCACTATCGCGGCGAGCATTCCAAATACATAGCTAAGCGAAATCATCGGATAGGCCATGGAGAACGGGAAATTCTTCACGATATACAGCCATAGCAGTGTGGCGGCGAGATAGCACACACCGCAGAGCAGAAACCACCAGTTGGTGAGGTTGCGGGCGAAAAAAGCCCACGACCACGAAAAAGAGCCCATGGCATTCAATGCCAGCTTCAATGCCGTCTGTCCCCCGGCGAGCAAAAGGCTCTGCAATATACATATCAATATCAGTCTCATATCAATCGTCCTCCATTATCCATTATCCATTATCAATTATCAATTGTCAATTATCAATTATCAATTATCAATTGTCATCTCGCTCACTGCGATTTTCATCTCTCCTTCTGCAATCACTTCCTCCCCTGCCCTCACTTTGGCATTCACCAATGTGATGCCCATGGCCTCGCCCAGCACTTCTATCGTGGTGGTGAGCAGCTCGCCCACAAGAGGTGAACGGCGGATGACAAGGTTGCGCATGGCTCCTATATAGCCGATGGTTACAGGACGCTTATAGATATACACGTTGATATACCCGATGCGCGCGGCACACGTCTGCGCGATGTTCTCCAACAAAGCATAGCGGCTCATCGTGCCGTCGCCCTCCGCATAGATATTGTCGCCGCTCACCATAAAATCGGTCTCGGTGCGCTCCATCGTGAAATCCGTCAGGTGGTCAATCATCACGAACGGAGGCTGTTGAGGGAGCAGCGTAGAAACTGCGATGTCTTTGAAATTCATCTCGTTATGCTCCATGTCTATTTCCAAAAATCGTAATAATTAAACCACTGCTCCGGATACATGCGCACCACCCTCTCCAATTCCGTGGCGTAGGCCTTGCACAAGGCTTTCTCACGCTCCTGGCGGGAAGAGACGGGCGACTCATCGTCAATCCGTTTTATCATCACGTCGTAATCGTGCACCGACTTCTTCATCACCATCACTGTCATCACCGGCACTCCTTTCATCGCAGCCAACCGGAAAGGGCCTTCGGGAAAGGAGGCCTCTGAGCCGAAAAAGCTGCAACGCAAGCTCTTGCCGGAGCCAAACAGACGGTCGCCGGGCATGCTCATCACCTCGCCATTCGACAACGCCTCATTGATGGCAAACACGTGCGACATGTCATCGCTGACCGCTATCATACGGATGTTGGTGCCAGAAAACATGCGGGCGCGGTTGGTCATCACCTCTGCCTGCTCACCTCCATACACCAAGGCGTTAAAAGGTTTCGACTGTGCCACGAAAGCATAGCCGGCAAGCTCGTAATTGCCCACATGCGCCGAAAGCACCATCACACCGCTCTCACCGCTGCACAGACGGCAAAACTCATCGTAGCCCTGCAAAGAAAAGCGGAAACGGCGGCCGGCATAGCTCGCAAAACGGTCAACCACCACCTCGCCCATTCGCAAATGATTCAAATACACATACGCAAACGACTTCACACGGCCATAGCCCATGCGGCGACGGAAAAAACGATAGGCCGACAAATACCCCTTATGCCCCACCAGCATCACCACAGGGATGCCGAAGACTGCCATAATGATATAAGCCAAAGGCAAGGGTATCCAGCGCAACAGCCACTGCAGACAGCGGTATAAAAACGGCGCTCCCTCCGTGCGGCCATGCCAGTCTTCTGTCGCTTGCCTTTCCATTCGTTTCCCTTTTATTATAACATCTTAAGGCCTTTTATTACATCTTAAGGCCTTTTATTACATCTCAAGGCCTCCATAGCCTTTCTTCCTCACTTTCAATATACTGTGCCCCTGACCGAGGTTATCGTGTATCTCCTCCACCTCCATGCCGGCCTTTTCTATCAGTGCCACAAGGTCGTCGCCACGAAACATCTTACTGTTGCCATTGGCCATCGCCGTGAAATAGATGCTCGTCATAGTAAGGCACAGCGATGCCGGCTCAAAACGCTGGCGACCCCACAGAGTCTCCATGATATACAAACGGCTGTCTGCCGACATTATTGAAGCTGCCTTGCGGAGAATCATCACCACCTCATCGTCAGAAAAGCAGTCTAAAAACTGACTCATCCAGATGACATCGAATGACGACGCTGATGCCTCTGCCATGCCGGCCGCTGACGGCGACAAGGGCAGCGACGACTGCGGGTCGAGCATATTCACGCCATAGCCGGCGATACGCTCGCTGCCAAGCTTGCCCGACACTGCCTTGCGCATCATCTCAATCTGTTGGGGAAGGTCGGCGATGACCACACTCACATCACTGCTGCGCCCCACGCACTGCAATGCCCAGCGGCCTGTGTTGCCGCCAACATCCAAAAGGGTGCGGGGATTGGAGGCAAACACCACATCTAAAGCCTCATCAAAGGAAGAGTCGGAATAGAAATGGTCGAAGGCGAACCAGCTGCGCTGCGCATCGGCAGGAAGCGACGACAACCCCTCATATATTGTGGGCCAGGAGCCGAAATGCTCCAGTCCGGCCGGACGACCCTCATGCAGACTCTCTTCCAAGCGGAACAAGCCCTCATAGCACACGTCGTTAACAAAGTCGATGTTCACGCGTGTGGCGGGGTCGTTGAGCAGAAACCAGCCCGTTTTCGACAGGCTGTAGCGCCCGCTGTCGGCATCTGCCAACACCGTGCCTACAGAGAGCGACGCCTCAAGCAAACAGCGGGCGGCATAGTCGGAAATATCGCAAGCCTTTGCCACCTCTGATGCCGTCAGGCCCTCGGAAGCGTCGCGGAGAGTGTCGAGGACTCCGAATTTTATCATCAGCCGCGACACCTGAAAAGCCACCGGCCCCCAGGCGATAAACTCCGCCAACCTCTGCGCCTGGCGCGCGGAAAAAGGCTCGCGTGTATATCTTTCTCTTACAGAATCAGACAGTTCCATTGTTTTATTTTAATTCTCCATTTTCCATTATCCATTATCCATTGGATTAAGTATAAAGCCCTCCATTAATCTGTATCGCCTGTCCGGTGATATAAGCGCTGTCTTCGCTTGTGAGGAACGCCGCGAGGGCAGCCACTTCCTCCGGCTTTCCGAAACGTCCGCAAGGGATGTTTTTCGACAGCTCTTTCTCGTCTAAGTCTTTGGTCATGTCAGTGGCGATGAAGCCCGGGCAGATGGCATTCACTGTGATATTCCTTGCCCCCACCTCTTGTGCCAAGGCCTTGGTGGCAGCAATCATCGCGCCTTTCGCAGCGGAATAGTTGGTCTGACCGGGCAATCCTTTCACACCCGAGAGCGACGCCATGTTGATGATACGTCCGTGGCGGTGGGTAGCCATGCCTTTTAGCACACGGCGGGTGATATAGAACAGCGGTGTGAGCGATGTGTCGATGACGCTCTGCCACTCTTCATCCTGCATAAACAGCATCAGGTTGTCCTTGCGGATGCCTCCATTATTCACAAGCACGTCGATATATTCATCGGGGTGTGCCTCTTCCCAGCTGTTGAGGGCTTCCTCCACGGCGAGCGAGGAGGAGATGTCGAAGCGCAGCAAACTGGCGCTGCCTCCTGCTGCAGCAATGGCGTGCACGGCCTCGTTGGCTGCCTCGTCATTACGCAAATAATTGATTATCACATGCATGCCCTCTGCGGCGAAACGCTCTGCTATGGCACGCCCTATGCCTCTTGAGGCTCCGGTTATAAGCGCATATCTCATAGTCGTATTCTTTAAAAATTCAAATTAATATCCGTTTTATTTGTGCAAAGTTACACTATTTTTTCAACATAAAACGGGATATGGCGAAAAAAAAGACTTTTTTGACATAAAAAAGGATTTTCTATCTCAAAAAAACTTTGGAAGGAACTGAAAAAAAACCACAAAAGTTCTGCAAGGAACTGAAAAAAAACACAAAAAGCTCTGCATGAAGCTGAAAAAACCCCGCTCTTGTGGGGCGGGGTTTTTAAGACCATACTTGCATCAGGATGCTTGCAGGTCTTTCTTAGTAGCCCTGCACTTGCGGTTGCAATACCTCTCGCACTGCACGCAAATGTCGTATCCCAAGAGTGCCCCGAGGATAAAGTCCTCTTCCGGGGTAAGCTCGTTGAGCGGTCGGGTTACCATCAGACGTATGGTATCCAAACAGGCTTTCTGACCGAAAAAGAGATTCAAACGGTCGTTGCCCACCGGTTGGATGATATACGGGATACCCTGGTGCTCCAGACGGGTTATGGCTATCTGCTCATACTTCTTGTTGAATGTATAAAGCACCATCCTTCTCACACCTTTCTGGTATTCGTATATGTGGTTCGATAGAACCTTCATGTCAACTGATGTCGATAAGTTCTGCTGCATACCTTACGCCGGGGTTAAAATCTATCAATTAAAATGCAAGAGAAAAATATGTCTTTTGTAGAAGCATTAGAGTGCAGGTGTGATTTCTTTCACCCATGCGTCAATGCGGTCGGGAGTCTTGTCGCTCTCATTCACCTCATCGAGTGCGAGTCCCACGAACTTGCCGTCGATAACAGCGTCCGACTCACTGAAGGAGTAGTCTGAAGCGTCCACAGCTCCCACAATGTTGGCACCAGCCTCTTTAGCGGCATTGTAAATCTCTGCCATTGCGCCGCAGAAGGTGTCGCCATAGCTCTCTGCGTCGCCGCAACCGAAGATGGCCACGGTCTTGCCGCTCATGTCAGCGCCTTTCAATACGTCAACACCGTCATACCAGTCGTCCTGAAGCTCTCCGGCACCCCATGTGCTGCTGCCGAGGATGAGGTTGTCATTCTCTGCGATGGTGTCAGCGGTCATGTCGGCCACGTTAATTACTTCTGCTCCACCAAGAGCCTCTGCTATCTTACCGGCGAGATCCTCGCAAGTACCGGTGCTGGAACCGTAAACTACAACTGTTTTTTTCATTTTGTCTTTACCTTTTTTATTGTTTATTACTTTTATTCGTTCAAACGGCATTTTTTCGTTTGCCCGGTGCAAAGGTACAGACTTTTTATATTTCTTGCAATACCTAAAATTAGGGTTTTCGACAAAATACCTACTTTTAGGTAGATTTGTTTTTCAAAGTTAACACATTGGTTATCAGGGCTTTACTTTTATTTACCCTAAATTTCACATCATATTGTCCGAACTGCATTCCATACTCTCTTTCGGGGTCGTCGTGGTAGTGTGGCCTCGGATCTTGTGCCACCAGACTTGCTATCACGGGCCAGTCGCTGCCGGCCTTCTCCTTCACCCCTTCTGCCGCCTCCACCTCCAAGGGTTGCCATGCCACCTGGTCGGTGAAACCTCCTCGTGCCTCCTGATGGGCGTCACATGAGGGCAGATAGGGTTTGATGTCAAACACGGGGGTGCCATCCATAAGGTCAGCCCCGGACACAAAGAGCCTCACGCCGCCGGTGGTCTCCACCCTCTCCAACTTCACGCACGAGAGGGCGAGGTTGTTGGGACGGAAAGAGCTACGAGTGGCAAAGACCCCCATACGCTCATTGCCGCCAAGGCGTGGCGGGCGCACCGTGGGATGCTTGCGGGTCTGCTCATTCTCGGAAAACGACCATATAAGCCACAGATAGTCGAAGCCCTCGATACCGCGCACAGCATCGGCGACGGCGAAAGGGCCTTGCAACTCCACAAAACCCAAAAGTCCGGACACCACACCACTCTGGCGCGGCAGTCCGAACTTTGTTTTTAAAGGGCTATGAAAAATCCCTATGGGGCTAATTTCCATTAGTCGTATTTTCGAGAATACTTATCCTTGAGAATGGCTGTCATTGCCGAGTGGCTGAACAATCAGTCGCAGTTTCCTCTCGGAAGGAGTGCGAACGAAGTTCGCCTAATTGTCAATTATCAATTTACTTGGCATACGCCACAGAGCGTGTCTCCCGTATCACGGTGATTTTCACCTGACCCGGATAGGTCATCTCTGTTTGTATCTTGTTTGCAATCTCTCCAGACAGTGCCTCTGTCTCAGCGTCGTCCATCTTGTCGGCTCCCACGATTACGCGCAGCTCGCGTCCTGCCTGTATGGCGTAGGTCTTTGTAACGCCGGGATAGCTCATGGCTATGGCCTCGAGGTCGTTGAGCCTCTTGATATACGCCTCCACGATTTCTCGTCTTGCGCCTGGACGGGCACCGCTGATGGCGTCGCACACCTGCACAATCGGGGCCAGGAGTGTTTTCATCTCGCACTCGTCGTGGTGGGCGGCGATGGCGTTGCAGATATCGGGTTTCTCCTTATATTTCTCAGCGATTTTCGCTCCATAGAGTGCGTGGGGCAGCTCATTCTCCTCATCAGGCACCTTGCCGATGTCGTGGAGCAGTCCGGCGCGTTTTGCTTTCTTGGGGTTCAGTCCCAACTCCGATGCCATCACAGCACAGAGGTTGGCGGTTTCGCGTGCGTGCTGCAACAGGTTCTGTCCGTAGCTGCTGCGGTATTTCATCTTACCAATGATTCTTACGAGCTCCGGGTGCAGACCATGCACGCCAAGGTCGATGGTGGTGCGTTTTCCTGTCTCTATGACCTCGTTTTCCAGTTGTTTTTTCACTTTTGCCACCACCTCTTCTATACGTGCGGGGTGGATACGTCCGTCGGCCACGAGCTGGTGGAGTGCCAGGCGGCAGGTCTCACGCCTGATGGGGTCGAAGGCGGAGATAACGATTGCTTCCGGGGTGTCGTCAACGACGATTTCCACTCCGCAGGCGGCCTCGAGGGCTCTGATGTTACGTCCCTCTCGTCCGATGATACGTCCTTTGATGTCGTCATTGTCGATATGGAACACGCTCACGGAGTTTTCCACTGCTGTCTCGGTGGCCACCCTCTGTATTGTCTGTATCACAATCTTCTTTGCCTGTTGGTTGGCATTGAGCTTTGCCTCGTCCATAATCTCGTTGATATAGCTCTGTGCGTCGGTGCGTGCCTCGTCTTTCAGGCTTTCCACGAGTCTTGCCTTGGCCTCGTCAGCACTCAGTCCGGAGAGTTCTTCGAGCTTGGCGCGCTCTTGCTGTTGCATTTTCTGCAATTCCTCCTGCTTCAGTTGGAGCGCTTTCTTTTCGTTGTCGATACGCTGCTGCATCTGCTCTGTCTCCTGGCGTCGGCGGCCGATGTCCTCCTGTTTCTGGTTGAGCTGTATCTCCCTCTGTTTGAGTTTGTTCTCACTCTGCTGGATTTTCTGGTTGCGCTGTTGCACCTCCTTTTCGAGTTCATTCTTTTTATTGATGAACTTCTCTTTCACCTCCAGCATTTTTTTCTCTTTTATCACTTCGGCCTCTTTTTCAGCCGATGTTACAATCTCGTTATATTTGCCTTTCACGACTTTAGTGAATAGCAAATAACCTATGGCCACTCCTATAGCGAGGGCGGCCACGGCGATGATCAAAGAAACTATTATATTCATTTTATTATATTTAAAAAATTATCTCACCACGCTGGAGTGCGGGGTGTAATAATATGGAAAAAGGTGGATTGGACGGGCTCGCTTCTTATATAAGACAGTTTTGCTACTTATATATATTTATTCTTCGCTTAGCGCCTTCTCAATCTCCTCGGTGATTTTCTTCATCGATTTGACAAAAGGTGCTGAGTCGCTTCTGAAGCGTTCTCTTTCATACATCAAGCCCACGTCAATGAGCGCCATATAGTCAATCTCCGTCTTGCCCTTCCTGCCGTTATAGTAGTTGGAATAGGCGTTGAGACGGTCGGTGGCTAATTTTGCCGACCTTCTATATAGCGCTTCGTCATCGCGGTTGATACGCACGGAAATCTCCGTGTCATATACGTGCAGCTTGATGCCAAATTTATCGTTTTCTGCCATTCTCCGTATATTACAAATCCCCGCCAAGAGAAGCCACACACTTATCTATAGTGCGTATCATACTGGCAATCTTCTTGCGCAAGTCCTCAGTGTCTCCTTGTGAGACGGTAAGCAGTTTTGCAGCCTTCATTGATTCGTATTCACCGTTGATACGGTTAATCTCCTCTTTCAGCAATTCTATCTCTGCCTCCTGTTCGGAAATCTTGCGCCGCAAGTCTGCCAGCATTGTCTTCTGCCCACGATAAGCGATGATCAGCTCGCGCACTCGTGTCTCGAAAAGACTTATAGTTTGCTCCTCTGCGGTCATATCATTATTTTAATCGACCGACAAAGGTAAGGTGTTTTTATGAAATACACAACTTTCGCGGTCGTATTTTTTAGTTTTTTAATTTATATTAGCGGCATTTAGCACTTAAAGCATTACTTTAAGAGAAAAATCGGTCTTCAAGTCAAACCCGACCCAGTCGGGGCAGCTCCTTGCGGAGGGCGATTAATACCCATTGGTCTTCAAGTCAAACCCGACCCAGTCGGGGCAGCTCCTTGCGGAGGGCGATTAATACCCCATTGGTCTTCAAGTCAAACCCGACCCAGTCGGGTCAGATCCTCGCGGAGGGCGATTAATACCCCATTGGTCTTCAAGTCAAACCCGACCCAGTCGGGGCAGCTCCTTGCGGAGGGCGATTAATACCACATTGGTCTTCAAGTCAAACCCGACCCAGTCGGGGCAGCTCCTTGCGGAGGGTTCTTGCACCGGAACGGTGCATAATTGTCAATTGTCAATTATCAATTGTCAATTATCGAGCTCCGCTCGCCTCTTTCTGCTTCGGCTCTTTCTTAGCCAGCATAATCACCTGATAGGCGAATTTGGTAATCCAGTCTTGCGAGAAGCCGAGTTTTTGAGAATATTTCCTCACTGTCATTACAGCCTTGACAGTGGCAGGGTCGGTGAAGTCATTTTTTGTAAATATTTGCGACACTGTTTTTTCTGTCATTGAATAGATGGCACTCTTAAAGAACGACGGCAGTCGGAGTTTGAGTTTCATCATATTCGAAAGCAGCATAATCAGCTCTTGTGTAAAGTCTTGGAACTGTATCAGGTAAGTCTGCACATCCTGCACTTTACGGCAGTTTTTATGTATGCTTTGGTCTATTTCCTTGAAAAACACGTCCTCGGTATTGTACAATTCTTTCAACATTTTTTTACAGCGTGCTTTCTCCCCCACTCCGAGCTTATTGTTCTGTGTAGGCACTTTCAATGTGGTTTTAAACACACGCAGGTCGGGCAGCGCCGCCAGATTGGTGATGCCTGCCTCTGCCGCTATAGCCGCCTGGAAATACACGCGGATAAGCGTCATATAATCTTCCATGCCGCCAGTCTTCGGTTTTGACTCACGGCCAAATAATTTTGAAAAAAATCCCATATTCTAAATTTATTATCTATCTATTCTCTCCTTTCCGGTTAAGCGAGGGCAAAGGAAGCTTGCTTACTTTGCCGAGCGTGAGGAAAGTCGGCCGCAGGCCAATTCTCTCCCTTCCGGTTAAGCGAGGAGCGTGGGGAAGGTCATCGAAACCAAATCTCCCCTTTCCTGCTTAGTGGGGGCAGATAAAGGTCGCTGAAATCCTCTCAAATCCTCCCCCAATTCCTGAATTGCGGTGCAAAATTAACTATTTTATTGTAAAAATCAACATTTTCTTTAAAAAAAATAGCTATTATCAATTTTTTTTGTATCTTTGCACCCGATTAAGAGAGTGAAATGATAAAAACTTTTAAATAGAGCAGTGGTATGAGGCAATACGACAGGAGCAATGAATTTATCCGGGATGCCATCATTTTTCTGGATTTTATCATAATGAATGCCATCCTCTTCGTGGGGTTTGTGTTCAAGGGGCATTTTATCATCAACGCCAGCAACGTGCATTTCCGCACCGTCTTCTTCGCCGCGAATTTTGGAATGCTCTGCGCCCAGTCGCTCTTCTCCACCATCCTCCACCGCCGCCGGCTCAACGTTGACAAGGTTTTGGCCAACACGTTCCGCCTCGCAATAACACAGGTGGTAGTGACATACGTGCTGCTCAAATTCCTGCAGTTCTATTCCGTGCCTTTCAAATGGGTGGTACTCTATGGCGTGCTTCTCTTCTTGTTTTTAGTAATCAGCAGGCTCATAGAGCGGTTCTTAATCAAAAAGATGCGCCGTTCGGGCAAAAACACCCACTTCGTTACCCTCGTGGGCGACGACCCGGTGATTAACATGCTCTACAAGGAGCTCTCCACCGACGCCTCCATGGGATACAAAATCAGGGGATACTATGCTGACAACAAGATAGATGGCGCGCCCGAAGAGCTGAAAAGACTTGGCTCCCTGCAAGACATGTTTAAAGACATGGAAAAGGGTGAAGACGGCACTCTCGCCCACAACCACGACATCTTCTGCAGCCTGTCGCACACCCTCGACGACGAGATAAAACAGATAATGAATTTCTGCGACAAGCACGTGATACGTTTCCTCTACGCACCGAGGATGGTGGGTAATTTCGCACTCAACCTGAAGCTCGAAAGGCTTGGAGAAATACCGCTCTTCACAAACCATGAGGAGCCGTTGCAGCAAATGGGCAACAGGGTGATAAAAAGATGCTTCGACATCGCATTCTCATCCGTGGCAATAATCTGTATGCTGCCCTTCATACCCATTATCGCGCTGATTATCAAGATACAAAGCCCCGGGTCGATATTCTTCAAACAAGAGAGGACCGGTCTGGACGGAAAGAATTTCAAAATGATAAAATTCAGGTCTATGCACGTCAACAAAGACGCCGACAAGGTGCAGGCGACGAGAAACGACCCGAGGAAATTCAAGTTCGGCAACTTCATGCGAAAATCGAATATCGATGAGCTGCCGCAATTCTTCAACGTGCTGATGGGCGACATGAGCATCGTGGGGCCAAGACCGCACATGCTTAAGCACACAGAAATCTACTCAGGGCTCATCGACAAATACATGGTGAGGCATTTCGCAAAACCCGGCATCACCGGTTGGGCACAGGTAACAGGCTTCAGAGGCGAGACGAGCGAGCTCTGGCAAATGGAAGAGAGAGTGAAAAGGGATATATGGTATGTCGAGAACTGGACTTTCTGGCTCGACCTCAGAATTATATACCTCACAGTGAAGAATATGCTTACAGGAAAAGACGATGCGGCATACTGACAACCGCCCGACGATATAATAAGGTATAAATTACAAGAAATAAAAATAAATATAATATGAAAGGTATAGTACTCGCAGGAGGGTCGGGCACACGCCTCTACCCGATAACAAAAGGCATCAGCAAACAGCTGATACCCATCTTCGACAAGCCCATGATTTACTACCCCATCTCCGCGCTGATGCTCGCCGGTATTAGGGAGATACTCATCATCAGCACACCTTTCGACTTGCCCGGGTTTAAAAGACTTCTCGGAGACGGAAGCGACTATGGAGTGAGATTCGAATATGCCGAGCAGCCAAGTCCCGACGGACTGGCACAGGCATTTATCATAGGAGAGAAATTCATCGGCGATGATTGCGCCTGCCTCGTGCTGGGTGACAATATCTTCTATGGCAGCGGGTTCACAGGACTCTTGGCAGAAAGCGTGAGAAACGCGGAGAAAGACGGGAAAGCCACCGTGTTCGGATACTACGTGAACGACCCAGAGAGATATGGAGTGGCTGAGTTTGACGAAAACGGCAACTGCCTGAGCATTGAGGAAAAACCGCAGAAGCCCAAAAGCAACTATGCCGTCGTGGGACTCTACTTCTACCCCAACAGCGTGGTGGAGATTGCCAAGAACATCAAGCCAAGCGCCAGGGGAGAGCTGGAGATAACAACAGTGAACCAGGAATACCTCAAACAGCAGAAGCTCAAGGTGCAAACACTGCAGAGAGGCTTCGCATGGCTCGACACCGGCACTCACGACTCACTCTCAGAGGCCAGCACCTTCATTGAGGTGATAGAGAAAAGACAAGGGCTCAAAGTGGCTTGTCTCGAGGAAATCGCATACAACAACAAATGGATCGACGCACAGAAGCTCGAACAGCTCGCAAAGCCAATGCTGAAAAACGACTACGGCAAGTATCTTATGAATCTTATCAACAAATAATTTAGCATGGAGACAAAGGATTTACAGAAAGACATAGAGGAATTAAAAGAGACTATGAAGCAGCAGCAGGAAGAGGAGACATCATCCATCAACCTGGCAACCATAATGTCAACTATCATTCTCAACTGGCAATGGTTCGCACTGTCATTCATTATATGCATGTGCCTCGCCTTCCTATATCTCAGATATAAGTCGCCCGTGTATCAGTTGCAGACGAAAATGCTTATCAAAGATGAGCAGAACCCCAACTACAGACGCACAAACCAGATGCTCTCGAATATGACTGACCTCGGATTCATGACCAACTCCGCAGGTATAGACAACGAGGTGGAGATACTGCAGTCGCACATACTTGCTGAGCAGGCTGTGAAAGACCTGAAACTCAATGTGCACTATAAAATGGAGGGAAGGGTGAAAGACCGTGAGGTATATAAAACCAACCCCGTGATTGTGGAGCTTGACGAGGCGCACACAAAAGCACTGCCCGAAATGACAAAGGCCATCTCTATGAAGATAAAGCTCAATAAAGATGGTAAATACGAGGTGAAAGGACGCTATTATATGCTCGATAAATACCAGCTGATAATACCCGAGCCGTTCACGTTTGAGGCGGAATTCGACAAACTCCCGGTCACGCTGCACATCGGAGCCGGATATCTCACGTTCAAAGAAAACCCGGCTTTCCCAATGGAAGACAGATATGAGAAAGTGTATATCAACTCCATTAAGGTGGAGGGCATCAGCTATGTGAACAAGCTCTCCGTGGAGCCGTCGTCGAAAATGACATCCATAGCTGTCATCTCACTTAAAGAGAAAGACGTGAAGAAAGGTATTGACTACCTCAACCAACTCGTGGAATGCTACAACAGACAGGCCAACGAGGACAAGAACGAGATCGCCGTGAAAACAGAGGAGTTTATCAACGACCGACTCGTGAAAATAACCAATGAACTCGGCGCGACAGAGGGACAGCTCGAAAGCTACAAGAAGCGCAACCGAATGACAGAGCTCAAAATAGACGCCACAAGCAACATACAGCAGACAAACGTCATGGAGCAAAAGCTCGCAGAGGCAAACACACAGCTCCAACTCTTAAACCACCTGAAGTCTTACGTGGAAAATCCGGCTAACAAATATCAGGTAATACCATCCAACGTGGGACTCACAGACCCCTCGTCAACAGCACTTATCAACGCCTACAACCAGGCTGTGCAACAGCGCAACAGACTCCTTGTTACATACTCTGAGAACAGCCCCAATGTGGTGCCACTCACTGAAGAGCTCGACAAAGGACTGGCATCAATAAAGGCGGCCCTCAACCAAGCCTACCGCTCGGCAGAGATAACAAGAAACAGCGTTCAACAGCAATATAACACCTACCAGAGCAGAGTGGTAAGCACACCAGGACAGGAAAGAGTGCTCACACAGATAGGAAGACAACAGGAAGTGATGTCAGACCTCTACCTCACACTCTTGCAGAAGAGAGAAGAAAACTCTATCTCACTCGCTGCCACAGCAGACAAAGGAAAGGTTATCGACGACCCGCAGTTTATGGGTAAGATAAGCCCGAAGAAATCTATCATCGGGCTCCTCGCACTCATCTGCGCCATCGGTCTGCCCTTGCTCGTCATCTACCTCGTCAACCTTCTCAGATATAAGATTGAGGGACACGACGACGTGGCGAAACTCACATCCATGCCTATCATCGCCGACGTGCCAGTGGCCAACCCCGACGCACTCAACAAAGCCGGCATCGTGGTACACGAGAACACCAACAACCAAATGGAAGAGATCTTCAGGTCGATGCGTACCAACATACAGTTTATGCTCAAGAAAGACGAGAAAGTGGTGCTCTTCACGTCATCCACGTCAGGAGAGGGAAAGACGTTCAACGCCGCCAACCTCGCCATGTCGTTCGCTCTCTTAGGCAAGAAAGTGGTGCTCTGCGGTCTCGACATCAGAAAACCGCGACTCGGTGAGCTCTTCGGCATGCGCAACACATCGAAAATCGGTATCACCAACTTCCTGAATATGGAAGATGGCACCAAACAAGATCTCTACAAGGAGATTATACCTTCGGGAGTGAACGAAAACCTCCACCTGCTCATGGCAGGACCGATACCGCCCAACCCCGCCGAGCTCCTCGCAAGAGAGACCCTCGGAAAAGCTATCGATTATCTTAAAGAGGACTACGACTATATCGTGCTTGACACAGCGCCAGTGGGACTCGTTACAGACACATTCCACATCGCAAGGCTGGCAAATGTCAGCGTCATCATCACCAGGGCCGACTACACGCCAAAGGACAATGTGGCAATGATGAACGAGATTGCCGTGAAACAAGGCAAGCTGCCCAACGCTTGCATCGTGCTCAACGGTATCGACATGTCGAAGAAAAAGTATGGCTATTACTACGGATACGGAAAGTATGGCAAATACGGAAGATACGGACATTACGGCAAATACGGAAGATACGGCAACTATGGCAACTATGGCAGCTACAGCAACAGCCATTATAGCAACAAGGACGACAATTCTATTAAAACAAAGAGAAAATGAACATAGCAGTAGATTTCGACGGTACTATAGTTACACACGAATACCCCAAAATAGGCAAAGAGCTGCCTTTCGCCACCCAAACCCTCAGAATGCTCCAGGAAGACCATCACAGGCTCATACTCTGGAGCTGCAGGGAGGGAGAGCTGCTCGAAGACGCCATCAACTGGCTCAAGGAGAGGGGTGTGGAAATGTATGCCTACAATAGAGACTACCCCGAAGAGACCACAGACAGCAAAGACTGGTCGAGAAAACTCAAAGTGGATATGTTTATCGACGACCGCAACCTCGGCGGACTGCCCGACTGGGGCACTATCTATCAGATGGTGAAAAACAGGACTAAGTGGGAGGATGTCATTGACGAGGCACACAGCAGCTCTATGTATGGCGACAGCCATCATCAAGAACACCAAAAGAAAAAGAAAAAATGGTGGCAGATATAATAAAAAAGCGAACCTTGCGGTTCGCTTTTTTATTATTTAATCCTTAGTTCTTTAGTGGCTTTCTTGGTTGTCTTCTTCGACGTTGTGGTTTTCGCTGTTGTGCTTGTCGTGGAAGACGAGCCGCCATTGTAATATTTCATTGCCTCGGGCAACCTCTTTTTAATTTGCGCTATGCGGGTGGCGTCAGAGGGGTGGTCGCTGAAAAACTCCGACTTGCTCGATGTGCCGGCCTGCGACATACGCTGCCAGAAGTCAACGGCCACACTGGGGTCATAACCGGCCATGGCAGCGAAGATAAGACCCATATAGTCGGCCTCGCTCTCATTCTTGCGGGAATAAGGAAGCATCACACCATATTGCGCACCAAGGCCATACACCTGATTGGCTATCGTCTGCGTGGCGCTGCCCATACCGGCGGTGCCCATAAGCACCGACAGAGCCTGCGCACCATACTGGGTCTTCATCTGCTGCGAGAGACGCTCGGCACTGTGCTTTGCCACGGCATGGGCAATCTCATGACCAAGCACGATGGCAAGGGCACTCTCCGTCTGAGTGATGGGAAGCAAACCCTCATACACCACAATCTTACCGCCAGGCATACAGAAGGCGTTGGCACTGTTGTCCTGCACTAAATTAAACTCCCACGCATAGTTCTGAAGCTCAGAGGCCATGCCATTGTTGCGAAGGTAGCTTTCCACTGCAGAGGCTAATTTCTGACCCACACGCTTCACCATGGCCGAATTTGCGGCATTGGTGGAAGGTTTGGCTGTCTGCATGTACTTGGAATACTGCTCGTTGCTGAGACTCAATACTTGTTGATCGCTTACCAATAAGCGCTGTTTACGGCCCGTGATAGGCACCGTGCTGGTAGTACCGCAACTGCTGAGCATCACGGCACCCAAAAGTAAAATGCTGAAAAATTGTTTAACCATTGTTATTTGTCATTTAATATAATTTGTCCTTAATGTAAAACGGAATAAGACAAGTTTTATTGCTTGTTTTTATCCAAATATCATTTTTTTGGCGTAATCCTCGGTCAGTTCAAAAAAAATTATTACCTTTGCACCAAATTAAATTTTTTATATATGGAAAATATCGCAAAAAACAAATTCGTAGCCGTATCGTATAAACTCTATTCTATCGACGGTGATAAGAAGAACTTGGAAGAAGAGACAACCGCAGACCGCCCCTTCTTCTTCATCAGTGGCTTCTCGCTGGCTCTGCCGGCATTCGAGGAGCAAGTGGTAAAACTCAAAAAAGGACAGTCGTTCGACTTCACCCTCACCCCGGAAGAGGCCTTCGGCGAGTTTGAAGACAGTCATGTGCTCAACCTCGAAAGGGAAATGTTCTGCATCAACGGACATTTCGACCACGACAATGTGTTTGTGGATGCCGTGATACCCCTGCAGAATGAGGACGGCAACCGCTTCATGGGCAAAGTGCTCGAAATTACCGACGACCACGTGAGAGTGGACCTCAACCACCCGCTTGCAGGCAAGACGCTGCAATTCACAGGTACCGTGGATGAGAACAGAGACGCCACAAACGAAGAGATTGAAAGACTTATAAACATCCAAAATGGGCACGATGACGAGTGCGGTTGCGGATGCGGGCATCATCATGACCACGAGCACGGCGAGGGTTGCTGCGGAGGACACCATCACGACCATGAGCACGGCGAAGGATGCTGCGGAGGACACCATCACGACCATGAGCATGGCGAGGGATGCTGCGGAGGACACCATCACGACCATGAGCATGGCGAGGGATGCGGATGCGGGCATCACCACGACACAGAAAAAGAATAAACAAGAGCTGTATAATAGGTTATGAGCAATATTTTCGGACAACGGTTCACACTCACCACGTTCGGTGAAAGCCACGGAGAAGCCATAGGAGGCGTCGTGGACGGCATGCCGGCGGGAGTGTTTATCGATGAGGATTTTATACAAAGTGAGCTGGCAAGGCGCAGGCCCGGACAAAGCAGTATCACCACAGGAAGGCAAGAAGGCGACCACGTGGAGATACTCAGTGGGGTGTTCAACCAGCTATCCACAGGGGCTCCGATAGGGTTTATTGTGCGCAACACCAACCAGAGGTCGGGAGACTACGACAATATGCGCGACCTCTTCAGACCCTCACACGCCGACTACACCTATTATATAAAATATGGTATCCGCGACCATCGTGGAGGCGGACGCTCATCGGCACGCATCACCATACCAAGGTGTGTGGCCGGAGCACTCGCCAAACTCGCTCTCGCAAACCTTGGCATCTCTGTCAAGGCATATACCTCGCAAGTGGGAAATATCGCCTTAGAACGCGATTACAGGCTCTATAACCTGAATAATATCGACGACAACGACGTGAGATGCCCCGACCCGGTGAAAGCAGAGGAGATGAAACAGCTCATCATGCAGGTGAAAGCCGAGGGAGACACCATCGGAGGCGTCATCACGTGCATTGTGAAAGGATGTCCGGCAGGGCTTGGAGAGCCGGAAGCCGGAAAACTGCACGCCATGCTCGGAGCTGCCATGCTGTCGATTAATGCCGCAAAAGGTTTTGAATACGGCGACGGCTTCGACTTCGCCACAAAAAGAGGCAGTGAGGTAAACGATATCTTCACCAACGAACAAGGGCGCATAACCACCAAAACCAATCACAGCGGTGGAATACAGGGAGGTGTGAGCAACGGACAGGACATAGTGATGAGAATAGCATTCAAACCCGTGGCCACGCTCCTGCGACCACAGCCCACCATCGACACGGCAGGCAATGACACCATCTTGCAAGCCAAAGGGCGGCACGACCCCTGTGTGCTGCCAAGGGCAGTGCCTATCGTGGAGGCCATGGCGGCAATGACAATCCTCGACGCATGCCTGCTGAACAAAACAGTGCATATTTAATAAGCAAAAAGAGTTCATACGCATCTGTATGAGCTCTTTTATATTAACTGCAAATCGGCTCGCCGATTTGCCACCTATTCCGCTGCACCTATTATTTCTTGCACTGAGCGGCAACTATGCCGGTCGAGCCAGTCGTTTATACCTTGTATTATCTTAGGACATACCATCGGGTCGATGAAATTCGCCGTACCCACCTCCACAGCCGTCGCTCCGGCCATGAGAAACTCTATGGCATCCTCTGCAGTCATAATGCCTCCTAAGCCCACCACAGGGATTTTTACGGCGTGAGCCACCTGCCACACCATCCTCACTGCCACAGGCTTCACAGCGGGACCGCTGAGACCTCCAGTGCGAATGCTTAGCAATGGCTGGCGGCGCTCTATGTCGATGGCCATACCCATGAGCGTGTTGATGAGCGACACGGCATCAGCACCCTCATCCTCGCAAGCCCGTGCAATCTCAGCTATGTCGGTGACATTTGGCGAGAGTTTCACTATAAGTGTCTTGCCGTATGCCTGTCTCACGGCCTTAACCACCGACTTGGCGGCTGTCGCCGACACCCCGAAAGCCATACCGCCATCCTTGACATTAGGACAGGAGATATTAAGCTCTATGGCGTGGATGTTCTCAAGCTCGTTCACGCGTGCCGCGCATTCCGCATAGTCCTCCGGACTGCTGCCACTCACGTTCACAAGCATCTCCGTACCTATATTCTGTATCTCAGGGTATATGTGTTTGCAGAAATAATCCACGCCTTTATTTTGAAGTCCCACGCAATTGAGCATGCCGTGGGCGGTCTCCACCATTCGCGGGTAGTCATTGCCCTCACGCGGGTGCAGGGTGGTGCCTTTCACGATGATGCCTCCCAACTGCTCCAAAGGGAAGAAGTCGGCATATTCCAGTCCGTAGCCAAAAGTGCCAGAGGCTGTGAGCACTGGGTTTTTCAAACCCAAGTTGCCTATTTTAACATCTAATTTTGCCATATATCGTTTATGAATTATCTTTACATTTTTTATTGCTCATAACGGCAGCTGTCTTGTACTTTCTTCATTTTCTCCTACTGCCGCCGGCCACCTTATATTATATAGTTTTCAGTTAAGCCAGAGCAATCTTTTGGTGTTCATCACCGGTCCTTCCGTACACACGCATACATTGCCTTTTGTTGTTTTCTCCACGCAGCAGAGGCAGGCTCCTAATCCGCAAGCCATTTTGTTTTCGAGCGACACCTCGCACTCTGTGGATGTCTTGTGGCTATATGCGGCCATTGCCTGCATCATAGGTTTCGGACCGCAGCACTGTATGATGTCGAAGGTCTCCTTTTGTAATACGGAGTGGTTGGTAACAAATCCTTTCTCTCCCTTGCTGCCGTCTTCAGTGGTGAGCATCACCCTTCCATATTTCTCGTATTCCTCAAGCAGCAGCAAGTCGGTGTCTTTCCTTCCTCCGAGCAAGAACACCACTTCGCCTCCTTGGTCGTGCACTCTCTTTCCTTGGAAGAGCAGCGGGGCCACTCCCACGCCTCCTCCCACGAGCAGGTGCTTGCCAGAGGTGCCGGCCTCCCACTGGTTGTCGCTTCCCGACACAATCGAGAAACTATTGCCCAATGGCAGTACACAATTGAGCCTGTCGCCGGCCTTAAGAGCGGCGATGGCCTTGGTGCCTGGCCCTATCGCAGCCACGAGGAGCCACATCTCATTTCGCTCCTCATCGTAGAAATTAATAGAGATAGGGCGGCGTAAGAACGTGGCTGGTGAGTTTTCCACCTTCACCTGCACAAACTGCCCCGGAAGCATCTCCGGAAGTTTCTCTTCACTACCCAGTTTCAGATGCACATACTTGTCGTTCAAACGCTCGATGGAGCTGACAGTTAAATCCAATTCATATTTTCTCATACTTCATCCTTTTGCGATATTGCCGCCCTCGTAAGTTGCCTGAACAAGGGTTTTTACGGGTATTTCTAACCGCTCAAAACTCCGATTTTTCGGGCAGATATGCGAGTGCGCCGCAAATATCGTTTTTTTCAGCTTGCAAAATTACACATTTTTTTTGGAAAACTCGCTATTTTAAAGGAAAAAATAGCAAATTTTCTTCTTCACGATTTTTCACCAAAAAAAATAATAAACGAGCAAGCTCGAATGGAAAATGGATAATGAAAAGCGACTACGTCGCATGGAAAATGGAAAATGGAAAATGGATAACTGCGGCTTCGCCGCTATCGCCGGAACGGCGATATAATTGTCAACCTTCCGGTTTAGCGAGAGCAAAGGAAGCTCGCTTTCTTTGCCGAGCGTGAGGAAGGTCGGCGTAGCCAATTGTCAATTGTTAATTGTCAATTATCAATTATCCACTGGTCTGAACGTCTCAAAGGTCTGGTCGTCGAAATAGACTCTGATCTCTGCGATTTTCCGTGAATGTTTGTCAATATTTTTCACTACCACCAGATTTTCATTTTCCGTCTCATTTGAACCGAAATCGAGCATCAGCTCCTCTTTTTGGGGAGTTGGCTTCGTATTTGACTTGATGGCTGGATGCGCTGTTACTGTATCCTCTTGATGCTCCGCCTCTTCGTCTCCAGTGGGGTGGAGAGGTGGTTGTGCGGCATCTCCCTGAATCATGCTTCCATTTCCGAAAAGCAGCCAGTCGGTGCTAATTTCGGGTATTTTCGCCTTTATGGCTTCTACTATATTTAAGGTGGGACGCGTGCGCCCGTTAAAGATACTACTAAGGGAGGCAGGTGAAATTCCTATGAAATTTGCGAAATTTATCTGGGCCATCCCTTTGTAGTCCATCACCTCTTTAATCCTGTTCTTCATTGCTAAAATCGACTTTTTTCGTTTGATGTTACAAAGGTAAACAAAAAATTTGGATTTACAATCAAAATTGCAAATTATTTATGATTTTAAAGTTTATATTTAGAAATTTAAAGATTTACAATTGTGATACGTCCGACTGGACAGGTGGGGTCAGGTATGTAAATCTCAAAAATTAATGAATTTTATTTTACAAAGGTTTTCTATAGGTAAAACTTGTAAAATATTGGTTTTTAGTAATGTATGGTCGAAATATACAGTTTTGGTTTTGCAAATTTAGGTTTTTACACCTGAATTCACCCCTATATTATGGGGTTTTGGCTTTAAGTAAACACTACAAAGTACTGGGTTTTAGGTTTTTACAGATATTATCAAAAGTTGCATATTTATAAAATTCAGTTTTTGAAATTTAGTTTTATAAATTCAAATCGATTTTTACGAATTTAAATTCTTGGATTTTATTTAGTTTTGTAAAATTTACAAAATATAGCCTTTCAGTTTTATAAATCTGAATAGCGGGTGTTTTTCGGATTTGTAATTGTTAAAAAATAAAAAGTGCCTTTTTCGGGGGTCTGAAAACGGTCAAAAAAAAGCGTTTTGCGAATATTTTGGGCAGCGGTTCAGGAAGCCACAAAATATTTGAGTTTTGAGTGATTAAAAAAAGTGGCAAACACTCTATTACTCAAGTGTTTACCACATTTTTTCTTCTCCGCCACGAAGGTCTTTTTTAAAGCGTTCTATAAGTTAAAAAGTCTTTAATGAAGTATGTAAAATACCAGTTCTTGCAGTAATTGCCCTGCATCGGTATTCGGATTATCCAAACCTTTCATCTTTGCATCTGTTTCTCTGAGCTTATTTATAATTCCCATGACTTTCGTGCCTGTGAAGTTGCGCATCCCGGTGAGATAGTCCTTCGTCTGCCATGACGATTTGAGTTCTAAAAAGTCGGCGAGTCCCTCGGCGTCTTTTCTGGGTGAATAGTATGCCATCATCAGATTTTTGAAATAATTGAAGAGCAGTGGCACCGACAGGAAAAGTCCCTGCCCTTTCGGATTGCTGATGAAGTATTTCACGATTTGGTTTGCTTTGTAAACATTTTTCTCAATCAAAGCATTCTTCAATTCGAAGGTGTTGAAGTCCTTGCTCACCCCTATTTTCGCCTCCACCATTTCCGGTGTCACCCTTCTGTTGTTTTCATCCATGCCGATGAGGAGTTTGTCGAGTTCTCCTGTGAGTCTGCTCAGGTCGCTTCCCACGAAGTTGGCTATCACCTCTGTGCTTTTTGGGTCGATGCTCACATTTTTATCCTTGAGGTATTTCTGTATGAATTGCGGCAGTTGCCAGTCTTTGATCTTTGCGCTTTCCAACACCACTCCCCTGCTGTTGATGGCTTTGAAAATTGCAGAGCGGCGGTCCATGGTGCCGTTTTTATAGCAAAGCACGAGCATGTTTGGACTGTTTTCCACCTTTTCCAAATATTTCTGCAGCGGCTCCCATTGTTTGATGCTTTGCGCCTCTTTCACTATCACCACCCTTCTCTCGGCCATCATTGGAAATTGCCTTGCCATGTCAGCTACGGATGCCGCATCCACAGTTTTTTTGTCAGATGCGAACACCACATCCTGATTAAAGTCTCTTTCCTCTGGCGAGAGCACGTTGTTGGCGATATACTCGCTCACCTGGTCGATATAATAGTTTTCCTCGCCCATAAGCAGATACACGGGCTTATATCGTTTGGCCCTAAGGTCGGCCATCACGTCGGCGAATGTCGTTTTTGTCTTTTCTGCCATGTTTTTATACTATAATTGTCATCTTTATATAATAGGGCATCTTTGCCCCTTTAAGCTATTTTTTCCTCAGTTTTTTCTGTTTTCTCGTTAAAAATCGCTACCTTTGCACCCGTGTAGCGGGTATGGTTTCGATTTCCGCTTGCAAAAATACAAAAATGTCTCGATTAAACCTACCAAATTTTGAAATAAAATCAAAAGAAATTGCCGGCAAGGCATATATTTTTGATATTTTGCGCCAGAAATACGTTGTTCTGACGCCGGAGGAGTGGGTGCGCCAGCATTTTGTGCATTACCTTATAGAGCATTTAGACTACCCTCAAGGTCTTATGGCCAATGAGGTGGAGCTGCAGGCCGGCGAGAAGCGTATGCGATGCGACACGGTGGTTTATGACCGTGATTTACGGCCCCGGATGATTATTGAGTATAAGAAGCCTGACATACCTCTGACCGAAAAGGTTTTCAACCAGGTGGTGTCGTATAATATACTCCTTCATGTGGAATACCTTATCGTGTCGAATGGCATCCAACATATATGCTGCAAAATCGACTATGACAAGCAGAGTTATGAATTTCTGCCTGACATTCCCAAGTTAGTTATCGACTGATAAAAACACGAGTCTGGAAAATCATAGTTTTCCAGACTCGTATTTTATGCTTATTAATATAATTACTCAGCCGGGGTCTCAGCTGGGTTCTCAGCCAGTTTCTCTGCAGCCTTTTTCTTTGTGCTGCGTTTCTTCTTTGGTTTTGTCTCCTCCGCTTTTGCCTCTTTCACTCCTGCGAGCTCCGGGTCAATGAGTATTCTTCCGCAATATTCGCACACGATGATTTTCTTGTGCATCTTAATGTCGAGTTGTCTCTGTGGCGGTATTTTGTTGAAGCAACCTCCGCAAGCATCTCTTTGCACATACACCACTCCGAGGCCGTTGCGCGCGTTCTTGCGTATGCGTTTGAAAGAAGTGAGGAGCCTGGGCTCTATTTTCTGTTCCAGCTCTTTTGCCTTCTCTATGAGTTTGTCCTCTTCGGCCTTGGTCTCATCGATAAGTTCCTGAAGCTCTCCGTTCTTCTCTTTGTAATCTTCTTCTTTTTTCTTGAGAGTCTCCTTAACCTCTGCCAGACTTTTTGTTTTCTTCTCAACATCATCCTTTGCCTCTTTGATTTTCTTCTCGCAGAGTTTTATTGCGAGGTTCTGATAATCTATCTCCTTAGTGAGAGTGTCATACTCGCGGTTGTTTTTCACGTCGTCGAGCTGCTGTTTGTAACGTTCCACCTGTTGTTTGGCAACAGTCATTTCTCCTTGATTCTTATTTGAAGCAGCTTTAAACTCAGCAATATCCTGCTGTATTTTCTCCACTCTTACCTTGAGACCCACAATCTCGTCGGCGAGGTCTTGAACTTCCAAGGGCAGCTCACCTCTTACGGCCCTTTTCTTGTCGATTTCTGAAAAATAAACCTGAAGCTGATACAAGTTCTTCAGTTTGTCCTCTACTGGCATTTCTGCCGGATCTTTTTTTGCCATAACTCAAATAAAATTTAATATTGTTGCTTTAATAAAAATCTTTACAAATAGACGATTGGATTTGTGCTCTGCTCCGTTATTATCGCCTTCACCTGCGGGAAGTGCTCATTGATGATGCTTTGGAATATTTCGGGTGTGAAATGCTCCGTCTCATAATGTCCTAAAACCACGAGTTGCATTTGCTGCTCCATGCCCGCATATTCGTGATATCTCATTTCCCCGGTGATGAATGCGTCGGCGCCTTCTTTAAGTGCGCTGGCAGCGAGGAACGCCCCGGCCCCTCCGCATATCGCCACGGTCTTTACCGGCCGCAGGAGCAATTCGTTGCAACTTGCCGTCTGCGCCTCAAGAGCCTTTTTCGTCATTTGAATGAACGCCTTAGCCTCCATCGGCTCTGGCAGCGTGCCAATGGCACCCTCCCCGCCCTCGGCTCCTTCCACCGTGCGGGTGTTAAACAGTCTCACGTCTTTCAGGCCCAGTTTCTCGGCAATCTTGAAGTTCACACCACCCCACGCGGCATCCATATTCGTGTGCATCGACACCACGGTGACATGATTCTCGATGGCCAGCATCACGGCACGCTCCACCGGATTGGAGCCGGTGATATGCTTGAGGGCATGAAAAATCAATGGGTGATGGGACACAATGAGATTGCATCCTTTCTCTACTGCCTCCTCCACTATGGAGGGGGTAACGTCTAAACACAATAATACCCCTGAAACTTCCGTCTCTGTTAATCCGCATTGCAGGCCGGCATTATCGAAGCTCTCCTGCAAGGGCAGAGGCGCAAAATGGTCAAGGGCATCTATTATTTCCCGTATCTTTACGCTCATATCGGGTGCAAAGGTACGAAAAAATTCCGAAGTTGATACCCCAAAATCATTAAATTACATTTATTTAACTAAAAATCGACACCATAAATCCCAAATTGCCGTTTTTTGATTTATAAAGGTTACAATGCGCACGCTCGCGCGTCCTTATAAGAAAGTGTGTACAAATCAGCATTTATGTAAAACAAATTATACTACGAAAATGAGAAAGGAACTACTTTTAGGATGTGCTCTCCTTGGCTCTATAGGAGCCACGGCACAGAGCATCGATTTCAATTTCGCCAACAAGCAAGACAATGAGGTGCTTGAGCCCGACTTCATCGGATGGGCACCGGCACAGGTGAAAAGCGAGACCAAGTCGTTTGATGACTACGGACTCACCATCACCGTGGAGGCGACAGGCAACGCCGACGTGATGCGCACGCAGTGGCACAAAAACACATGTACGGCAGGTAAGAACGGACAGACAGGACTACGGCTTCTTGGCGATGGTGTGGTGGCATTCATCGCCGACGGCACCGACACGCCCAACCAGACGACCACAGCGACATCCCTGCAACTCATCATCAAAGGATTTGAGGCAGGCACCCACTCCGTGATGGCATACCACGTGTGGAAAGACCCCAAGACGGGCGAGATGCCGAAAATTAATGTAGAGGTGAACGGCACAATGGCACAACAGGGAGTGGAATACTCGAATGTGCAAAGCACCGCCTCTGACCTGAAAATGTCGGACGCGTCATACTCTTACGTGGAGTTTAACGTCGCTGAAGGCGACTCCGTGATCATCACCTACTCCACAGCCCCCGAGTCGGGTGTTGAGTACCAGACTACCTGTATGATGCTCAACGGCATCATCATCGACGAGTCGCCATACCGTGCCGCCGACCCGGAGCCGGCAAACAAGAACTTCCACTACGACGGCGACGACGGCATCGTGGACTTCTCCTGGACACCAGCATCGGTAGCCGCGAGCCACAAGCTCGTGTTCACCACCGACTCCGCAGAGGCAGCCACATCGACAAACTATGTGTATGAGGGCACCGACGCCGCTTATCAGGCAAGCGGACTCACCACATCACAGTATTACTACTGGAGAGTGGACGAGATTGACGCCGAGGGCAACGTGCACACCGGAGCGGTGTGGAGCTTCCGTCCGCGCCAGCTCGCATTCCCCGAGGCTGAGGGATACGGAAGGTTCGCACAAGGTGGTAGAGGCGGTATCGTATATCACGTTACATCGCTCTCCGGTGCCAACGAGCCGGGAACACTCACCTACGGACTCTGCTCGCTCACAGGACCGCGATACATCGTGTTTGACGTGAGCGGCATCATCGAGCTCGACTTCAGCTCATACTTCACAAAACCCTACGCCACCATCGCCGGACAGACAGCACCGGGCAAGGGCATCTGCATCAAGGCTTCCAACATCAATATCGGAAGCGACGTCATCTGCCGACACATCAGGTTCAAACGCGGACTCGGCGTGTATGGCGAGAACACCGGCAACGCCATGGGTATGTCGGGAGCCGACCACGCTATCGTGGACCACTGCACGGCAGCCTGGGGAACCGACGAGACAGTGTCGGGACGCGGAGCACTGAACATCAGCTTCCAGTACTCGATGATTGCCGAGGCTCTCGGCATCGCAGGACATAAGAACTACGCCGACGGCACCAACCACGGATACGCAGCAACCATCGACGGACAGGTGGGCTCATGGCACCACAACCTCCTCGTGCACTGCGCAGGACGTAACTGGAGTATGGGTGGCGGAATGGCTGCCGGCAACATTCCTATCGGAGGCCTCGACCTCTTCAACAACGTGGTGTATAACTGGAACAGCCGCACCACCGACGGCAACTGCCACGCCGTGAACTTCGTGAACAACTACTACAAGATGGGAGCCGACACAAGGAAGACCATCCTCTTCACACAAGACTTCGAGGACGTGATTGGCGAGGGAGGCGTTGACCAGGCATACATCAGCGGAAACATCCGTGAGAACAAAAACCACTCGCTCTCCACCGACGCTAAAAACGACACCTACAATGCCACCGGCAACATCCCCACCACCTACGAGTATGTGGTGAGCGAGCCGCTGCACGAGTCATACGCTACCATCCACACAGCTAAAGACGCAATGAAAATCGTTACCAGCTATGCCGGAGCAACAATGCCGACACGCGACGAACAGCACACCCGCGTGGTGAAAGAGACACTCGACGGAACATACACCTACACAGGCTCGAAATCGGGCATCAAAGGTGAAATCGACAACGAGGAAGACCAAGGCGGATGGGAGGAATATCCCGAAGAGACACGCGCCGCTGACTGGGACAGCGACCAGGACGGCATGCCCGACTGGTATGAGAAAGCCATCGGCAGCGACGCCAACACCGCCAACCAGAACGACGACCCCAACGGTGACGGCTGGACACTCCTCGAGGACTATATGGAGTTTATGGCTCACCCGTATATCATCATTGAGCCGGAGACAACAGGCACCATCGACGTGGAGCCATTCTTCAAAGGCTTCTACGGACAAAACGGCAACAGCGTGACTCCGACATTCACTATCGACAACACCTCCGACCTCTTCGACGCATCTGTGAGCGGCTCAGTAATCACTGCCACAGCGAAGACAAACCCGGGCATCGGAGTGGTGAACGTTACCGTTACCGACAGCGAGGGCTCCACATTCACACAGAGAGTGAGCATCGCAGTGACTGGCGACGCAACAGCCATACGAGAGATTTCCGACAGCCAGAACTACACCGTGGTAAAACGTGAGTTCTTCACCACCGACGGAAAGAAAGTAAGCAAAATGCAAACCGGAGGCGTGTATCTGATGAAAGCCACCGACACAGAGGGCAACATACACACCACCAAGGTAATCAAAAACTGATAATTTCAGCACTGATTTATATTCGGGGAAGACAGCTTTCGGGCAGTCTTCCCCGAATTGTATATGTTAAAGTAATGTTAAAGTTTTGTTAGTGGCCATTTTTACCAAAATAATTTATTACCTTTGCAATCGAGATAATAAACTACTAAAATTTTAATGTAATACCATTAAAGTATGAAGATTAAATTTGGAATTAACTACAGCAGTAATGCCTACGTGGACCTTAAGCACCATGAAGGCGGAGTGATGCTCAATGCCGAAGTGGCAAGCATCGACACATTGGTACGAACACTCGAGCAGTACTATGGATTGCACAATGGCGAAATGAGCGAAACCGACAGGCAAGCAGAGTATTTCACCGCCATGAGCAAAGTGATGAACAAAGGCAAGAACATCCTCACTAAGTCGTGGGACATCAACAGCCTCGGCGTGAGCAACGAGTGCCTCAACTGGAGAGACACACTCGTGGCAGCAGGATGGAAAGCAGGCATGAGCCAACCATCAGAAAGGCTCAAAATCTTAGCCGAAACAGAAGAGAATTTCGACTGCCCTACTATCGCAGACAGACTGCAAACAGTGCTGAAACTCTCGGAAAGCCAAAACCCGCTGCCGAAAGACACGGAAATCCACGTGGCGGCACAGTCGAAAGAACAACTGCCTCCACAAATCGCACAACTCTTCGACAACCTCGAAAAACAAGGCACAAAAGTCACTTATGAGGCAGCCGAGCCGACTGCACCGGAAGGCACGGACCTCAACAAAGTGCAACAGCTGATACTGAAAGGCGATGACAACGGGAATACCGAAATCGCTGGCGACGGCTCCTTCGAAATCTGGCATTTCGACACAGAACTCGACGCGCTGAGATATATCGCCACAGAAAAGCAGGACGACTACGACCTTTATATAAATAGCAACGGCAAACTGCTCGACAACGTGCAGCGCATGCTCGGACAACCCTCATCGGGCTCTACCATGACAAATTCCGCACCACAGATAGTGCAGCTCTTCAGACTGGGCCTCAACCTCTTCGAGTATCCTCTCAACATCCGCAATATCTCATCGTGGCTGCTACTGCCCGTACACCCGCTGAGCGGCAAACTAAGATACCCCTTGGCAAATGCCATACTTGGAAGCGGAGGCATAAAGAATGAAGATTACAATAAAGTTATAAGCAACTACCTCAAAGGAATTGAAGACCCCAAAGAGAGGAAAAAGGAAGAGCAGAAAATTGCACTCTTCCTGCCAGAGCCAAAAGAGGAAAGAACAGACAAACTGACACTCATCACCTTTATCGACGCACTAAGCACGTGGAGCAAACAAAGAAGCATCAACGAAGAGTCGCCTGTGAGGAAAACACAGCTCAACAAAGTAGCGGCACTATGCACGTCGCTCACAACCATCATCAAAGCCGACGAGACTGACGTCATCGAGTTTAAAAAACTCGAAAGTTGGACCGGCACGCTGTCTGCAACATCTGCTTTCCCGCTATACGATATACAAAGCGGCTCAAGGACGGTGACAGGCGCGAAAGACATCGCCGACAACATCGGAAAGTGCCTCTGGACTGACTGCTACAACTATCAACCGGCAACTCTCTCCATCGACTTCTTAAACAACGATGAAAAAGACGCACTCGCAACAGAAGGGTGCATATTCTGGGATGCCGACGACTTCAACAGGGCATACAGTATGGCTGAAATGCGGCCTGTTTTGAAATGCACAGGCAAAGCCGTGGTCGTTACAGCTGACACCGTAGCTGGAGGAAAAACTGCCAAGCATCCCCTACTCCTCCTGCTTGAGGAAACATTCAAAAAACAACTTGAAAAAATCACGACAACACCCAAAATAAGCGATGATAAGAAAGAGAAGGTAACTCCTGTGGATAATTTAGACCTTTCGCCAGAATTACACATCAATAACAGCAAGTTAATCAAGATGCGCGAGAGAGAAAGCTACTCTTCTTTGGATAATCTCATACAATTCCCGATAGACTATACCTTTGAAAAAATATTACGTTTATACGAAAGGGAGTCAACGGAGATAAGCGCCCTGCAAACAGTGAAAGGAACAGTGGCACACGCAGTTATCGAAAAACTTTTCAAAGGCAACGCCGATGACATTGAAAAGGCTATAAGCAACCGGTTCGACCAAGCCTTCGATGAGGCGGTGCAAGAAAATGGAGCACTGCTGCTGCTCAAGGAAAATATCATCGACTGCCGTCTCTTCAAAACTAAGGTGAAAGAAAACTTAGAAGTTTTGCACGGCATAATCAAGGAAAACAAACTCAAGGTTGTAGCAAGCGAGATGCTGATAGAAGACCATATCCAACTGCTCAAAGACGCTGATGCCGACCCGATGATAAAAGGATTTATCGACATGGTACTTGAAACACAAGGAGGCAGCACAGTGATATTCGACTTCAAATGGACATCAAGCAAGTCATACCATAAAAGACTGTTGGAAGAAAATGCTTCCATACAGCTCGCCCTATATAAGAAAGTTCTCGAGATTGAAGGGAAGAATGTGGCCGCGACAGCATATTTCACCATGCCACAGCATAAACTCTACACCACCGACACAACACTCACAGGAGAACATGTGAATATCGTGGAGGCTGAAGATGAGTCGCCACTCATCACAAAGGTTATCAACTCCTACCGCTTCCGACGCCAACAAATTGAAAACGGCATCATCGAAAACGGAGAAGGCAAAGAGTTGGATCTGCTCGACTACGCAAAGAACACAGAAAGCGAAAACCTCGTGCCGCTGAAACCTGAATACGGCAACGAAACAGCACATGCGACTAACGGTTTCTCAAATTATCAATGTTTTAAAGGATTTTTAAAATGAAAAATATAACATACTACAATGCCGGCGCAGGCAGTGGCAAAACATACACGTTAACCCACATACTGGCAAAATTAATCAAAGACGGATTAAATCCGTCGCAAGTGATACTTACCACCTTTACCGAAGCGGCTGCCGCCGACTTCCGCGAAAAAGCGCGGGCGGTGCTTTATGAGGAAAAACTCTACGACAAAGCAGTGCTGCTCGACCAGGCGGAAATAGGCACCGTGCACTCCATATCATACAACTTCATCAAACGATATTGGTATCTCCTCGGGCTCAGTCCTCAAGTGGACGTGCTCGACGAGGAAAGCACAAACTTCTATATCAACCAGTCGCTCGCATCATTGCCATCAGAAAAAGACCTGAATGCGTTCAGAAATTTCCAATGGCAATTCAACATCACATACGATGATGGAACGTCATATTCAAGACCTCACGATGACTTCTGGAAAGGCCTGCTCAATGATATAATCAGCAAGAAAACTTCTTTCCGGGTGAACGACCTCGATAAAAGCCGGGATATGTCATTGGAGAAACTCAAAACCTTCTTCCAACCCATCGAGGGGCAAAGACTTAACCGTGAGGCGATATTGCCTGTTTTAAGAGAGGTGAAAGACATCGCTCAAACAGAAACCTCTGCAAGGGGGCAAGTAAGGTTCGACAGTGCTAACACTCTTCTTAACACACGCCGCTGGAGAGTCAAGGATTTCGCAGATGCAGGAAAACTGCTTAATGGTCTTCCTGGAAAATACCAAGGCATCGAAGGCTTTGAAAACGCGAAAGTGCAACTCGCTGATGTATGGCGCAGCGAGGATGTGTTCAACCTTATCAAAGACGTGGTGGAAAGGCTCTTCGCATTAGCGAAAAAATGGACCGACGAGTACGAGCAGTATAAGCAGGACATGCACATCATCGACTTCGACGACATGGAGAAATACATGCTCAGGCTGCTCTCAAACGAAGATACCAAAGAGTTAGTGGAAAAAGAAATCAAAGGACGCTACAAAGTACTGATGGTTGACGAATTCCAAGACTCCAGCCCCATACAGGTGGACATCTTCGACCGCCTGAGCGAATTAGTGGAAGAGTCATACTGGTGCGGCGACGCGAAACAGGCCATCTATGGCTTCCGTGGCACCGACACACAGCTCACTGAGGCCGTGGTGGGAATGATACCAAAAGAAAAGGTGAAAACATTGGAAACATCATACCGCTCACAACCCGAATTAGTGAATTTCTGCAACAGCATCTTCTGCAAGATATTCCAAAATTATAATCCGGAATTGGAGACAGAGAAGATTGTTTTAAAACCGCACAGGGAAAAAGAAGAGGGAATAAACAACCTTATACACTGGGCGTCAGACAGCAGCAACCAAGGGGATTTTATCGACTCCGTGGCACTGAAAATGCGCAAGTTCGTCAACGACAACAACATCGACTATAAAGACATTGCAGTGCTGGCACGCACCAACGGAGAGCTCGCCATCATGGCAGATGCCCTCAATAAATATGGCGTGCCTGTGAACCTCGGTTCCGGCACCCTAGCAGGACAAAAGGAGACTGAACTGCTCAAGGCTGTTCTCACATTGATTATCGACGAAAACAACCTTTTGGCAAAGGCCAAAATCGCATATCTCGCAGAGCCCGGCAACCCGTTGACCAAGCTCATCGACAGCCGCTTAGAAGACCTGGCAGCACTTAGCGACAATGAGGAGGCGGAAAAAAGCCAATGGCTCAACTCTTCGCCACTGGTACAACAGGTTATGAGCCGCAAGGAGCAATGGACCGACCAAAGTGTTAAAGCACAAGTGGAGAGCGTGATAACAGAGCTCAACCTCAGGGGCATCGTGAAAAGATGGGGCAACTGGAAAAACAGGGAAGCCAACCTGGAGCAAATCATCAGCATCGCTGACCAATACTGCCAATACTGCGACACGATGAAATTAGGCGCCACCACCAATGGCTTCTTAGACTACCTCGACGACCATGACGCAGATGCCGCCGGCAACCCCGACGGCGTGGTGCTGACAACATATCACAGGGCGAAGGGACTGGAGTGGAAAAACGTGGTGCTGCTGTCGATGGACAACAATGTGGCAAATGAAAAAAGAGTAATCTCAGGCTCCATCTTCGGAGTGCATTTCGTGCGAACGGAAGCGCCCACAAAAGACAATCTCTTCCCCGACATGCAAATATCGCTGATGCCATGGATATTCGGAAAGAGCAAGGTGCCTGAGTATATAAATGACGCTGTCATAGGAAGCGAGGATTACAGGAATGCTATAAGAACAGAGCTTGGCGAGGCCGCACGCCTGCTGTATGTGGGTATGACACGCGCAAGAGACCGCCTTATCATCACATCGAAGAAAGATTCCGGTTCTCTCAAATGGCTTGCTAATCTGGGCATCAGGGCGACAGAAATACCCGCTGGCGGCAGCATCGATTTATTCGGCACAGGCATCGGGTCGTCAGTCGAACAAATTGCTCCTGGAACGGATAAGGACATAGAAACTCAGGACGCTGTTTTGGAAACTCACGAGAGCGACCTCACTCCTGTTGTGCCAGGTGAATATGCGCCAAAATACATCTCTCCAAGTCTTTCGGGCAAGACCGAGGCCGGAAAGATTGGCGAGCCTTTGCGTATAAGCAGTCGCATACCGGTGAAAGGCAGTCCGGAAATGGATCTCGTAGGCACTTGCATCCACAACATCTATGCCGCTTGGACCGCCGACGACGCTGCCAATGCCGCTGTGGCTCAAAGGCTCGTGAAAGCATTCGGATTCGAGGCCGTTCTGCCCGACACCAATGCCATTCTCGCCGCACGAAAAGCCTTAGCCGACAAATTGACCAAGGACTACGGCCCGTGCGTAAAAGAGTATCACGAGTTGCCTTTCCAGCACCTCTGCGACGGCCAAATCGTGAGAGGCTCCATGGACTTAGTATGGGAAACTGCCGAGGGCTGTGTGCTCATCGATTTCAAGACTTTCCCGGGCTCAGTGGAAAGCATCACCAACCCCGAAAGCGACCACTACGCCGGGCTCTACAAGCCCCAGTTCGACTTCTACCGCGCCGCCCTCACGGCAGCCGGCAAGAACGTCCTCGCCAGCCACGTCTTCTACCCCGTTGGCGGTATGCTCGTCTCCATTTAATCTCCTATATGCAAATCGAGTGGCGGGGCTTCCTCAGGCCTCGCCACTCACATTTTTTATGTTTGCACTATCACAAAAAAGATGTCATATATAATGGCAAATATGTTATGCCATCGTTTACATACAGGTCTCTGTCGCACAGCACAAAAGGCTCATTCATCTGCTCGGCATATTTTTGAATGCACTTTTTCAGCGACACGATAGAAAGACTCGCCCCCGATTTCACCTCCACTGCCGATATGTTGTGCCGGCTTGTTATCGTAGGTTTGGAAATAAGAAAATCTATCACCATTCTGTCCTCGGCCTCTTTGGAATAATTACTGTAGAAAAAGAGGTTATGCCCTGCTGCTCTTAGCATCTGAGCCACTATATTTTCCACTAACATGCCCTCGTTCACCTCTAATTTTCCAAACATCAATTTATTATACAGGTCGGTATTGGCTATTCCTCTTTCATCGAAAGCCATACTTATAAGAAGCCCGGTATCGCCCATATAACATTTTAGGGTTGTACGGTCCTCATTCAACCGCAATCCGATGCTCGGCTCAGTAGAATTATAGCAGCAGTTGATGATTTTGGCATCGTTGAGCCAAAAGAAAGCCTCGTCATAGTCTCGCATTCTCGCCTCATTTTCAAGCGATGCAAGTTTAAACTTTTTCTCGTGCTTCTGCAACTGCCCTGGGATGCTGTCGAAAATTGCGAGTACCTTAACCTCCTGACTGTCTGCGTAATTATAGATGTCGTTGCGATAAAGACTGATTATTTCCCTTTTTATCTCATCCACCTTTTCAAAGTCTTGCGTCTCCGCGAATTTTTTCACCGCCTGTGGCATGCCTCCCACAATCATATACTGCCGAAACAAATTCATTGCCTGACGATGGAATGCGCCTGCAGGCTTTCTCTTCTCGAACTGCTTTTGGAGATACGGCATCAACATATCCTCTCCCATCGCCCACAAGAACTCTTCAAAATCCATGGGATACATATCCAAGGAATGCTCTTCACTCGGAATGAGGATGCCTTTCACATTTTTCTTTATCGAAATAAGCGAGCCAGTTTCGATATAATCATACCTACCATCGGCAACAAGATATTTTATTGCAGCTCTCGCTTTGGGGCAGAACTGAATCTCATCGAAGATTATCAGCGACGAAGCCTCCTCACCCTTACCTGCCCGAGGGGTAAGACGTTTATGAAAATAAGTCTCAAGACTCCACAGCAGCGTGTCGATGTCATCCAAGTAAGCACTGAAAAAATCCTTTACCGTGTCTGGAGTCTTGGCGAAATCCACAATGATATACGATTCATACTCCGCCTCTGCAAAAGCCTCAGCAATGTAACTTTTGCCTATACGTCTTGCACCCTGCAGCAGTAATGCCACCTCTCCTTTCCGCTCCCGTTTCCACCTTAGCAATTTATCATAAACCTTACGCCTCATATTGCATAGAATTGAATTTATTTTACACTTTACACTTTTCCGAGGTTTTTAGAAGTCGAATTTTACACCTTTCCTAAGTTTTTAAAAGTCTTATTTTGCACCTTTCCGAGGTTTTTGAAATTCGATTTTTACACCTTTCCGAGGTTTTTACGGTGCAAAGGTACAAAAAATATGGAAAAGCGACAACTTTTTGCCGAAAAAAAATAGTATTTTTTCAAAACAAAAAAAATCACGACAAAATATTTACTCGCTGCTTTCTAAAATAATACAAATATACATTAAAAATATAAAAGACAACGAAAATTTTTCTGTTAGTCCCCGATTTTCCAATTTAAAAATATTACCTTTGCAACTGGAAAAAGATTTCTATCCCTATAACGGCTTCTAACGCCACTTAGCCGACAATAATATCGGTGAAAGAGGAAACGATGAAAAACAGTTAACATATAAAATTATTAAGAAATGAAAGTTTTGCACACATCAGACTGGCATTTAGGCCAGAAGTTTTACGACTACGACCGCAGTGAGGACGACGAGGAAATGTTGCGCCACATCAAGGAAATCGCAATTGAAGAGAAACCCGACGTGATGGTGGTGAGCGGCGACATATACCACATCTCCGCCCCATCGACGACAGCACAGAAAATGTTCAACAGGGCCATTCTTGAAATAAGTCAGAAATGCCCCGAAATGACAATCGTAATAACCGCCGGCAACCACGACAGCGCATCGCGATTAGAAACCACAAAGGAACTTTGGGAACTGCACAACGTAAGCCTCATCGGAACCGTGGCACGCACCGATAAATCGAAACCCCTCTACGACTCTCATATCATCGAGGTGAAAAAGGAGGGAAGAACAGTGGGATACGTGGCAGCCGCACCATACTGCTATACGCATAATTTCCCGATAGCCGATGAGGAAAATCAGGAAGACGCTCAGCCCGACAATACAGAAGGTGCTCAGCCCGATAATGCCGACACGACACAAGAGAGAAATATCGGCGCTGAAAAGCAGCGACGCTGGTTCCAAGGCCTTCTAAACGAGGTTGCATGCCGCAACACAAATAATCTGCCTGTGGTGCTGATGGCACACCTCGCAGTTACCGGCAGCGACATAACCGGACATACCATCAACGGTGTCGGAGGAATGGATTTCACGCCACTCGAGGAAATGGGTCAGGGATACGACTATCTCGCCTTAGGACATATACATCGTCCGCAGACCTTGGAAAACAGCGGTGGCAAGGCACGATACTGCGGCACTCCGAAAGCAGTGAGTTTCGACGAGCAATATGCTCACGGGGTGACAATCGCAGAGGTGGAACACGGACAGGCACCTGTGATAACTCCCATTAGGAAGAACTCGTCAAGGCCGCTCATCACTTGGCCGAAAGAGCCCAAACCTTTCCAAGAAGCACTCGAGGAAATCAAAAATTTCACGACAGAAGCCAAGCGTGGGGCTTTCCTGAGACTCAACGTGCTTATGGACTCCCCGCTGCCCACGGACGCCATGGCAATTGCTACTAAAGAGGCAGAAAATCACAATATGAAATTTTGCGATTTCAAACTCAACAGTCCAGAAAAGCCGGAGACTGAAAAGGAAGAGCTGAAAGCCATCACTGTGTCGCAACTTAGAGAGATGACACCGGTGGAAGTGGCCGAGAGATATATAAAACAAACAGGCAGAGAAATGCCCGAAGATTACCCAATTATGATTAACGAATGTATCACAAAAATTGAAGAGGAGGAAAGAGCATGAAATTCAAAAAACTCACAATTCACAACATCAATTCCATTGAAAACGCAGAGATTGACTTCGAAGGTGACATCCTGTGCGACGAGCCGCTGTTTCTTATCACAGGAGACACAGGAGCGGGAAAAACTACTATCCTCGACGCCATCTGCCTCGCACTGTATGGCACAACACCGAGGATGAGCAATTCAACAAGCGGTTCATATATAATTGGAGAAGATAATATGACCATTAACAATGTTAAGCAGCTTATGAGGCGCAATACCGCAGAAGCATCAGCAACATTGGTTTTCACCGACAACGATGATAGGGAATTCACAGCAACCTGGAGAATAAGAAGGGCACGAAACAGAATAGACGGAAGGATACAGAACGTGGAAAGATCGCTCACCTATCCTGATACTACGATACGCACGAGAGGAATTACAGATGAAGTCGAAAAACTCTTAAATCTCACATTCGAACAATTCTGCCGCACCACAATGCTCGCACAAGGGGAGTTTACCCAATTCCTAAAAAGTAAAGAAGACGAGAAATCAGAAATTCTCGAACAGCTCACAGGTGTGGAAATCTACACAGAGATAGGTAAGAAGATATATAATTTAACGAAAGAAAAGGAGACGGCATTAACAAACGAGCAGGTGAAACTTGAAGCCATAAAATTGCTGTCCGAAGAAGAAAGAGTACAGCTCTTTCAGCAGCAAAAGGAAGCGGAGGAAAAGTCTGCAAGTATGACGGCGCAACAAAAAAGCACTGCCGAAAAAATAAAATGGCTCAACGACGGACTGGCAATCGACAAAGAGGAAAAAGAGACACAAGAGCTGTTGAAAAAAGCCGAAGAGGCGACGCAGACCGAGGAGTTTAAAAACGAGGCTCTCACTATTACACAGTGGAACACCTCTGCCGATGCCCGGACTGCGATGAAAATAATCAACGACGAAAAGGCCGGCATCGAGAAAAGGCAGCAAGAGTATCTGCAACTCTGCGGGCAGGCAAAATCGTTGTATCCCTCGCTAAGAATGCTTAGGACACAAATCCAACAAGACGAGCAGAAAGCAAGTGAGCTGATCACATACATCAAGGACAACCAAAAGCACAGCGGGATGCTCGACAATTACAAACTGCTATGCCAGCATCTTGAGAGCGCAGTGAGCAGCAAGGATGCGGCCGAGAAAAATGCTCAAAAGAAAAAAGACGAAGAGGCGAAACTTCCCGAAAAGCAGGAAAAGGTAGAGGCACAGACAAATGAATGCGAACAACTGCAAAAAAACCTCGACAAAGCGAGTCAGGAGGTTGAGATTCTTCAAAACCAATTGAAAGAGAAAGAGCCGGAGCAACTCACCAAGCAACTGTCGGAAAACACTAATCAGAAAGTGATGCTCAACAAACTGCAGAGTGAGGGGCAGTCGCTTGCCGAAAAGGAAAAGACATTAAAAGAAAAGGTTCAGGAGCGCAACCAATATAAAGGTCTTTCAGAGCAATTGGAGAAACAGGCTGCGGATGCGGCCCAAAAAGCAGAGGCGGCAGAGAAGGCTTTCCAAGCTGCCGACGATATGTACAAGATTGCGTTGCAAGCTGCGTCGGCAAAGGAAATGAGAAGCAGACTGAAAGAAGGCGACGTATGTCCTGTGTGCGGACAGAAAGTTGGGAATCTTCCAGAAGAAAAGCATCTACAGTCTATTCTCGACAAGCTCAAAACCGAGAATGAAAATAAACACAAAGCAGAGGACGATGCAAAGGAAGCTGCAACAAAGGCCAAAAGCCAAAAAGAAGAAAATGAGAAAAATATCTCAAAGGCAGAAAAAGAACTCGCCGAAGCAGTGAAAAACTATAAGAGTCAGGCATCGAAAGTGACCGAAAATTGCGAGGCTGCCAACATCGTCATCGACTCCCTTCAGGCCTCGCAAGACGAAATCGCTGTCGCTGAACTGTCTGATATCATCTGCATCTCTGTCGCAAAACTAAATGACACCGTCAACGCCAAAATTGAATCCGCCGCAAACGAGGAGAAAATCCTCAAGGAAAAAGAGGCAGAAGTGAATGAAATCAGAAAGAAAATCGAAACGGTAAGGAAAGACAAAGACGGGGCACAAAATCAATTAAACAAAGCCAATGAGGCGTTGAAAAAATTACAGGATGAAGTGCAACAAATTCAGACTGAGATAAAGAGCTATACCGCTGTGATAGAGGAAAATAACAGCCGTATGGCAGAGAGTTTGACGAGTGCAGGCGAAATGATTACTTTTGAGAACTGGAAAGAAAAATTCGACAACAACCAAAAGGGCTTTATCTCTTATGTAAAAGAGGAGGGAAGCAAATTTATCAATGCCAAGGAAGAGGTGGAAAGACTTGCACGGAGAATCGAAAAAGACAAAGAATCAGAAAGCAATGACAAAGACATCATAAAATTACTAATCGCTAATGGCAAGGAGGTTATGTCTGTAGAAAGTCCTACAGATGGAATTACTGATGGTTTTGATACTGCCAAAATGATAATCGATGAAGAGGCTGAGGCAAGCTCTATCGACCCGCAAATGGAAAAGAAATGGGAACAAATGCGCGACAACAGCAACAAAATAGCCAACAGCATCAAGGAAGGCCGTGAGAGTATAGGGCTCAACAATCAAACCCTTGCAGACTTCTATGAAAACAATCCAGAAATCAAAGAAGAGCGTCTGCTCGCCCTCTATGCTTTGTCGCAAGAAAGGGTGAATTCGATGAATCAACACCAGGACAAGGCAATAGGAGAACTGAAAGTGGCGACAGGCAAAAAAGAGGCTCTTGACAACCGCCGGAAAACCCACGAGGAGACAAAACCACAATTTGAGGAGAACGAGACTCTTGAATCGCTTGTTGAATTAGAACAGAAGCTTGACCAAGACATAAACGAAATCAACCAGACGCTCGGAGGCTTAACAGAAAAACTTAAAGCCGACAAGCTCAACCGGGAGATGTCGGAAGAAACAATGAGGAGCGTGGAGCAGAAAAGGCAGGAATTTGAGAAATGGAATAGATTAAACGTCGATTTCGGAAACGCCGACGGAAAGAAATTCAGGAACATAGCTCAAAGTTTCATACTTTCAGAGTTGCTGAATATGGCCAACGGATACTTGGAGATGTTCACCCGCGGACGCTTCAGACTTGAGTGTCAGCCCGGCTCCTTGATAATCCTTGTCAAAGACCTCTTCAGCGGCAGCAATCCGATGTCGTCAGCCACCCTCTCGGGCGGAGAGAGCTTTATGGTTTCTCTCTCCCTCGCACTCGCCTTAGCTGCAATGAACAACAGCAATTCGAGCTCCAACACCCTCTTCATCGACGAGGGCTTCGGCACCCTCGACACCGAGTGCTTAGACACCGTGCTCAGCTGCCTCGACGCCATCCACCAGAGCGGTGGCAAAAAGGTGGGAATTATCAGTCACGTGGAAGAACTCAAAAACCGCATCCCCGCAAAAATTGTAGTGGAGAGAATTGACAAGACGAAGAGCAAAGTGGAGGTGAAAATGGATTAAACCAAATGACGTCATTTCCCCCTCGGATTCCACCCTTTCAACACGTATGCTGGGTTTCGGTATTTTTCGATTAGCTCGGCGTCATCCGATGTCAGTTGACGGCTCCACTCGTGCCGTTTGCTGACATCGATTTTCTCCGACGGATTGGCGGTGGAGCAGCTGTTGTATTCGAGCATTGTGGCGGAGGGGAAACCGATGCTGCTCCAGCCCTCGGGACGGATATTGCCGAGCAGGCAGTCGATGACGACAAACTCCGCATCGGGATAGCCAGTGCCCTTGTTGGTGTTGGTGCGTCCGAAATCCGCCATTGCCCCGTTGTCGGTGTCGAAAGAGCATTCCACAAATACATCGCCGTGGTTGCCCTTGGTATTGCGAACCCACGAAAACGGACCGCCGTGATTTATCAATTTGCATCTGTATGCGAAAACGCTTCCGCGGCCGAGGAAAGTGTCGCCTCCTCCGATGACCTCGCACTCCTCCATATAAATCGTGCCGTTGGCTTGTATGGCATCGCCGTCGCCGATGATTCGCACGCCATAAAGTGCGATGCGCTCGCCATTGAGCAGCAGTCCTTCGGCTTGGCCCCTCAGGTCGGTGGCACACGTTAAATTCCGTATCGTTATGTCGGTGCAGTTGTCAAACATCACTGGCGAGCGTCGCGAGGGGAATGTGCCAGGCCATTCGTTGGTTTTCACGTTCAGCGGATGCGGATTGAAAACCTCATTTTGAGCATAGTGTATGCGCGTGGAATCTGCCCCCTCCCCTATTATCGTAATGTGGCTTTTGTTGCGCGTGTAAACTATCTCCTCGTAATCGCCTGCTTTCACGAGAATCACGTATGGCACGGAGGAGAAATCGGGGATGAAGTCGAATGCTCCCTGCAGGGTGTTGAAGTCGCCTCCGCCAGCTGCATCCACGGTGATTGTGTCGCCCTTCGGAGCCGTCTTTTTCGTCTGAAACTCCCATCTGCCGATGCCGTCGAATTGCGATGCGATGACGACATCCTTGTCGATGGTCGCAAAATATCTGTGGCCGTATTCGAGCACATTATTATGCGGATAAATCACGGCCTTGTTGCCTCTGACGATTACGGGGTGGAAGTGGAATGCGTCAGTGAAGCCGCCGATGATATTCAGCTGGTACCGGCCCTCATCGTATGTAGGGTTATTGGTGCCGGAGGGTGTTCCTGGGCGCACCGTTCTGTTTGTCGCCATCGATGTCCTCGAATAGTTATACGGCACTTTGGTGTATGTGCATTCGGGTCCGTAGGTACGGCTTTCCGTCGGTCCCGCGGGAATGCTGAGGTCGAGGCTGTCAACGCACTCCATAGTCTCTGCGTCGAAGATTCTCACCATTCCCTTGTTGCCAACCTCCGGAGTGTCGGAAAACGTCAGCGTCAGGTGTGTGTCGATATTCACTTCTGTCGAGCCGTTAGCCGGAAACAGCCCGACTGCTTCCGATACCGCATTTCCCGACCCTTGCGCTGCAACATCCGCGCTTGCGATGCACAGCAATAGCAATAATAATGTCCTCATAATCTTATAATTTCAATTTTTGTGCAAAAATACGAAATTTATTTCAAAACAACGAATTTTTCCTTAGATTATGTATTTATGAACCTAAGATGACCGCAATATGACCCCAATATGATACCAATAATGATACCAATAATGATACCAATAAAATCAAGCATAAAATGCTGAATTTCAAGGAGATTATAAAGTTTATCCAAAAAGAAATGAGCCAAAGGATGATACTTAGGATGACCGCAATATGACCCTAATGTCCCCAATAATGTCAGGAAAACCACAAGAAAACCGTATAATGAGCAATTTTTTTGCAAAAAAAGAGAGGGCATAATAATTTTTTTGTATCTTTGCACCCGAAAATGACAGTTAAGTGGGGAAAAATCGA
>Ga0065711_1027333_pt1 | contig 50750 bp, 31 predicted proteins | sample Hoacrofraction12_FD_59098 | JGI IMG/M metagenome (GOLD analysis project Ga0065711, IMG submission 59098) | Hoatzin crop microbial communities from Cojedes, Venezuela - Epithelial fraction 12 v2 (version 2) | ecosystem: Host-associated > Birds > Digestive system > Esophagus > Crop | place... | reverse complement strand
AAAAAAAAAAAAAAAAAAAAAAGCAGGATCTGTTCGATCATCCAGAGGGGGTATGGACTGGACAAGTCCATACCAAACAGGTTTCTTCACCACTCGCAGAGCGTCCCAAATGGCACTGTTCAAACTCTTGCACCACCCCTCCTCACACAAGGGAAGGAGTTGGTGCCTGCAGGAGGCCAATGTCCCATGACCCGCCCCGGAGTCCTGACTAACACTGTGTCACATCCCCAGTCTCTGTGGTTTGATACCTTTCAAGAAACAGGTTTTGCAACTCCAGACAGAGTGTCGCAGCAAAACCTCCACAGAGCATGGCTGCCCACGTACACTGCCGGCGTCGGGCTGCCGCACAACACTGGACCTGGCCACAGACCCCTGCCAAGACCACAGGACAGCCTATGCACATGCTGTCATCCTCTGTCACTAGCAGACCATTTGGCAGACATATTCGTGGCCTTTCAAGATGCAGTTAGTGTCCTTTAATCACTACAGTAGCTTCAGCTATTTGTAATAATACCTGGTAGTGGGACACGATCAATAGCCAGCCAGTCACCGGGCATTGCAGAACATTTACAAACAAAGCTAGCACAGGCAAAACCAGCCAGCATGGCTAGTCTAAAGCTCCTTGGTAGACTAGATAAAATGATTTACTCCCCCTAAAATATCTTTAAAGAATGTAAAGGCCTTACTTGAAAACTTTAAACAAAACCAAACACCCAACACTTTTTAAAGTAAGGCTTTTAACAAATGAACCACTAGAAGGTCACCATACTCAGCAAAACTACATGGTCCTTTTTAATTATGTTTTTCCTTGCCTGAAGGCTAAGGCTTTGCTGAGATGCTTGTGCCAACCCCTATCCCTTGGCACAGCCATGTGAGGAAGGTGTACTACTGGGATGGGATTGCGGAGGGGACTCACCCTGGACCAGGTGAGGAAAGTTCATCTCTGTTGGACCATGACATGCCTACCCAAAGGACCAAGTGGCCCTTTCTTGCATATTCTCCACAAAGCATGGTGAACATGCAGCCCTGACCACCTTGCTGGGTCCCAGCAGTGCTGTGGGACTCTGGTCCCAGTGAAGTCCTCAATAAGCCCAGATCCAGTGTCCTGCATGGAGGTAACTGTGAGGAGCACAGAAGTGCCTCCCGGTGCACGGTCCAATGGAGATGTAGGAGCCTGTGGCTGACAGCTATTCCATGGAGTTTCCTACCAAATCTGAACGGACCTTCACTGAGTCTTGTCCATCATGTAGCAATGAATAGGGACCTGTCTTTCTGGTTGCCATTCCCACCTGCAGCACTAACAGCAGTCTGGCTGCCCTAAGCCAGGAGCAGGGGGGAGAAAAAAGAAGAGAAAGAAGAAGACAAAAAAAACCCACCTCCAACAGTACCTGAGGGTGCTTTTGCCCATGTGGCTGGCAATGTGCAGAAAGCAGAACACCAGCTCCACTGCTTCCTTAGCCTTTGCACGGAGGGGATTACTATACAGACACCCTGACACACATGAATTTGGGGGATCCCAGCAGCCTGGAATCAATACATTTTCTTTCCACTCCTCAAACTACGTCACTCTCAAAATGCCACTATTTTTTAAATTAAGGGAATACAGCTTTCAGCAGCTTAAACAAGGAAAAGACCAAGCATCAAACTCTGGAAGTGAGAGAGGAAAACAGGGCAGGGGCTCTGTGCCCCGAGGGATGGAGGAGGCAGTGAGCATCGCACTGGGCTTAAGCATCTGAAGGCAGACGCTGTTCACTCTGTTCACTCTCAGTGATCGCTGTGGTTTGGGCTAGATCTGAAATGATGCCCATTCTGGGCACAAGTATTACTTCTCTTGCCCTAAAATAAGTCCACAGTTTTTATATAAAACCTTCTAACACCTTGTTTGAGGGTCCTGGGACAAAATGACCTGAACAGATCAAAAACCTTCCCATGCTGAGACAGGCAGTCTAGGAAGGAGGCGACTCCATATGAACTGTGGTCAGTTGTGCTGCCTCTCTACTAATGTTAGCGGACCCTCATTAGAGTCATCTGCTGTGCAGTGTTTGGGGGATGCCATCTGAACTCCTGGGGTTCTCACACAGGACAACCCATGGAGGTTCTCCATGGCACCTTCCTATCCAAAGGCCTCCTCCAGTGCTCTGCAGCAGCAGCACATCTGGCACACTGCAGCACAGGGCCAGGAGAACGGCCTTCATTTTCCTTCATTTTTTAAAATTTGTGTATATATGGTCCCCAAGCATTGGGCGGGCTGCCACAGTCAACTGGCTGTCCTGCCATACTGTCAAGATACATGTTTCCCCCCTCCAAAGTGTTCAGCTTTTTCCCTGAAGAGCTCAGCAAGGCAGGTGGTCTCATGCATATGTCGTTCTGCATACACAGAAGACTTAAGCTCACCCTTCCTAGGCTGTGATTAGCCTGCAAGATTGAATCCAAGCATGAAAATGGACGAGCTAATAACAAAGGGGGCTACAGAACAGTCAGTAGGACTTTTCAGGGCAACAGTCCCTAAATATGAAACCTGGGTTTGTCAGACTTTGGTGATAGTGGAGCAATCACAAATTCGGATACTAAAGACTTGTACAGTCAAACTGCAGCAATCTTATTTACGATTCACATATATATTTTATCATCATTGGATATTTTTCTTCAGTTTTCACACGCTAAGAAAAAATGCAGGCATTCTTGCTTAGTTTTACAACACACCAGGCATTCATGAAATAGCTGAAGTAAAACGCTCAAAAGCCAATGCATGTTAGCCGTGCTCTGCAAAAATCAAGATTCTCTTCATACCTTAAGATCTAAATGTTACAAAGGGATCCCCAGAGCCTCCATTTAGAGATTTAAATTATCCTCTCAGCCTTTCAAGGTATAAAACTCAAAATACATAAGTAAATACATATTTTTAAATGTACGTGAGAAATCTCAAGCCAACATGTCAGAGACTTCTGTATAGAAACATAATGCTTAGCATATAATATGATGATACCATATAATATCACACCACCTCTTTGTCTAACAGCAAAAGAGATATAAGAATAAATTGTCGCACATATTTGTTACTTTTATAAGAATACCTGTCCCAGTCACAGTGTCCCATAGAGGTTTAACAAGGATAAATAGCTAGGTTTCTTAAAACACGACATTAGTGCATACCAGAATATAATTAGAAAAAGTATGGATTAGCATTTCTTGACCTTTTACTATGACAGGTATTCACTGATAATCTTGAGATTACTGAAGCGCGCAGTTATTGAAATATAACCGGACTAACCCCAAAAGCTACAGTCCTAAATGCCTCAGCCTTAAAAGATGGGTTAGTTTCCTGAATTGTTTCATTAGATACACTGGATTACTAAAGATTAAAAATTAATACTCCCCTTCCCCAAATGTGGTCTGGATTATGTACAGTTTGCTGTCTAGAATGGTATTCCAAAGGAACATTTAAAAGGACAAACAGAACATGAAACAGCTGTTTAGAAGTCTTGTAATCTCAGAACAAAGCACATTATTGATCTATTGATAAAACCAGCATTTACATTAGTTTAAAAACAAAAAAAATCAATCACTGTAAAGGAGACTTCTCTCCATTCACACTCCTTAAGAGAACATTAACAAAAATAAATGACAATACAAACCAATTAACACGGATGTTGGTTCTTACCCTGGTAACTTTTCACTAGTGTCATCTTGTTGTAATCTTCTGATAAAATGAATTCCTGAGGGAGGGAAAAGAAAAAACAAAAGAAACAGTGCTTAGAGATGTAAAGCGTTTGAAAGTGTTTGCAAGTGTTTTCATCTGAATTCCTTACCAAGGTAAGCTCTCCCTTCTTTGCAACCACAGGCCTGTCTATAACTTTTGCTAATTCTGAGTGCCTCCATCAAAAAACCTATATTATTTCACTTTTTAAAGCTGCCTAGGGAAAAACATCACGAGTGCTTCTGAACAGAATGATGGAGATAAAAGAGGAACTATTAAAAAAAGAAGTCAAAAAAGCTGACAGAAATGGCTGGCTGTGAGCTGAGGTGCCACGAAATGAGAGACCTGAGATCTGGCATGTAGCAAACACTTCTTGCTCACGGCTGTCTGGGCAGAAACCTGCACATGGACACAGCTACACTCCACTACACTACACTCCAACCTGAACACTCAGGAAACTCAATATAAATATGTCAGAGCCCCCTGAAGTTGCTCTTTCCAAACTAGGTGCCAATAATCCATGATGGGAATATATTTCGGGTTTCTATTTGAAACTCTCTCCATTCTTCAGACAAACAGAAACCCAGACTTTCCCCTCCCCCGCCTTGATTTTATCCCACTGCTGGTTAATATTTATCCTGGTATCTCAGAGGCAGACTGACTTGCTTTGCTACTGCTTCATTGTGGCTAACAAGCAGTTGAGCATGGGATGGAAGGTGGCTTAGCAGGGGCTGTGGCTGTCTGGGGAGAGTTGCGTGGTGTGACTGAGCCGGGCTCGCTCCGGCAGCCAAGGAAGAGCCCACCCATGGGCACTGCTCTGTGGTCCTGCTGCCTTGGTGCTGCTGTTTAACCGCCGAGCCAGCTGTCGCTCGAGGAAATGATGAAAACAGCAGCTAAGAGTCTGCCTTGGCTCCTGGAAAAACCCCGTGTGGTTAAACTGACTGAGCACCTGGGCATCCCTGCTGCTGGTTTTGAAGAGCAGAGGTTGCTCAAAGCCGGGGAACCAGAGTGACCTGAACAAAACTCCTGCAGCATCTCTGGAGGAAGCACTCGGGCAAAGGGCAGGCTCTGCAGCACCGCCGCAGGAATTAGCTTTCAAACTGCTGTCAGGTATCTACATGCATACACCACATACTCAGAGAAACACAAAGGGAAAATGAGGAGTGTAAAAACGCATCATATTAATAATTTATAGCAAACTACACAGAAACTCCCTGAGCTAATCTAGCTTGGGGACAGAAGCAGCAGAACATAACTCATTTAATCTGGAAATAGGATGAAAATAAGAGAAGCGTTATAAACAAAAAAAAAGCTAAATTTTAAAGCATACAGTTGTGAAATATTCATGTGTAAGCACTGCCAAAAGCACTGTGCAACAGTAGAGAAGACTGAACTTCAGGACCCCACAGACTATACTATATTTAAGGCAAACCAAACATTTAGTGCAGAAGAGCATGAGAAGACATTCTAACCACTGAAAAGCCGGTATTTACACACAGTTTCCAAACAGGAATTAAAAGAAAATAATCACTCTGTATTTTCTATAGGGTCACCATAGCAAATCTGCACGGCTTTCCAACACCAGGATTTCCCCAACACATCATACCTACTGCTTGGCACCAAGGTGGAGAGGCTACAACACTCATATGTGGAACATCTACAGTGCCCAGCTTCCAGGAAAACAACTGCAAGTTGAGGCAGCTATATGTTTCACTGTTTCCAAGTCTCTGTTCATAAGTTAGTTATAAATACCTTCTCCTGAATTGCTCTACTTCATCTTCCTTCCCTTAATCTGCTCCACCTCCCATTAGCTTTTCCCTGGCAGCTAACGACAACAGTGGGGAGTGTTATTTAAACAGCAGTAACAAATCAACTAAGTCAGCTGGATTTCTATACCAGGGTCACCTTAACTCTACAAACCACAGAACGTTAAAAATCTGCTGTACCTCCCTAGCTACCTACAGGGGAAGTGGTTTCCATTAACCACTGACTGAACAATGCTAAATCACCACATGAAATGCTTTATTACAAAGCCTCCTTGAAGCCAGGCCCTTTGCTATGAATGCTAACTTTCTGCTGTCTTAACTGAAAAGAAACGGCTTCAACTTCTGCAACACATGGTGGGACAATACATCTGTCTTTCCCACAATACATCTGTCTTTCCCACCAATGTGGCTGTCCTGGTACTGACCCCAGCTTTCACTGTGGTGGGACACAGACGCTGGTGACTTCAGGTGGGATGAAGAGCATGCTTTGCATTCTCGTTTTAAGTTGCATTTTTCCCTTGATAAATGTGATGTGGCCGTTGTCATCTGAACAGTCCCACAGTTGCAGTGGAAGACTGAAAAGGCATTTGAGTGTCTCCATTATAATACAGTGAATCAAACACAACTGCACTTCGTAAGGTTTACCCAAGTATTGATTTGCTCTGTATGCTCTAACACAAACCACAGCTGTGTACTATTAATACACCGCTCCATCCAAAGAGATAAACACAGTACAAAATAAATACAATTACATTAACCTGAATACTGGATATATTTTTTTTTTTTTCTGAAGACATCTTGCTTCCCGTTTTTTTCCTTTGAAAGTGTATGATAATTTGCAATTCATTTTCTTGTTTTACATTTTCTAATCTTTCTCTAGGTCTTTTACTCCCTGCTCCCCTTTGCACTATCACATGTTCTTCCATTGCACTCATTCCCCTCTTCCTCTCCAGGCCAAATGTATTAGTTGCATCAACAGACAGAAATTTTAGCACAGGGCACCTTGCTCAAGAAATTCATGCCCTATTGCACACACATTGTGTCATCTGCACTACAAAAACACCGACTACATCTCTTTAACATTGTACCAGCTGAAACTGTTTTTTTTATCCTTCCATACGTATATGTTTTGTTCCTCTCAGAGCTGCTGACACTCATTTCTCATTAGGCAGCTTTTCGGCTCTTCTTAATGAGCTAGAAAGGCTGGGGTCACCCACACAGCTCAGTCAGTGCTTGTTAACAGAACGAAGAAAGATGTCTGAGTCCTGTGAGAGCCCTTTTGCGCAGGAGAGGCTGGGATATGTCAGAGCGCTCAGGATGGCAAAACTAAAACCCTTCCTTACAGAGAGTAAAAACATTTTTTTCTAGCAAGATTGCTCTTTGCTCTTTAGAGGGCTTTTTTGGAGCTACTTTACTACCTTTTTTGCCATACTGAAAATGTTAGCGATCAGTCTTGGCTGTTTTAGGTAAGCTTATTATTACAAGAGTGACTTGGTACCATGAAAGCTTTCACAAAGCAGAAAGAAGTCTTCAGCATCTGAAAAGACTGTCCAATCTAGTGCCCACTGTTGTACGAAGACTCTCAACTGTACCTTCATGGAACACGCCTCCCTCACACTGAAATACATCCACCACAAACTTCTCTTGAGCCTAAGACCTTTGAAAATCCTCACCCTGGGAATATTATCAGCATTTTTCCAAGTACTCTTGTTAAGGCAAACAAACCCCATACTCAGGTGGGTGCCATTTCAGAGTCCTTGGCCGTGGCGCTGGCTGACATGGCCCAGGGTCTGAGGAAGACCCATGCCTTTCCAGAACTGCAGGTGGATGCCAACTGATGTATCCCAAATTAGCACTAGAGCCCTCTGCTTAGGCAAGTAAATCCATTTCTGAGAGTTAATAATCTTTATGTACTAGTTATATGTTGACAATTCACAACCTAGTTCCCATCCCAGAGAATTTACAGTTTGTACTCTGAGAGATTATACAACTTTGACAGCACCTTGCGGATCTCATTAAAGGCTTGGCTTTGTCAGTACTCTCAACACGTCTTGCAGAGAGCAACAAACCCACTTCCATAAATGGAAGAAAATGAAGACTCTTAAATCCACTGTAAGGCCCTACATCTATGTCTGTTGCAAAGAAAAGGCTAGAAAATTATTACAGTGTTTTCACTTTATAAAGTACAAAAACTGGGAGGGGACAGAAACCATCATGTAGTTTTCCTGAAGCAAAAAACAGTAAGCTTCCCACAGTGCCAGAGAGCAAGGGTGCATATCAGCAGGTACAGCCTGACTCAGTCTCAGGTATTCAAAGTGCTGTTTACGGCTAAACCTGTAGACACCTGCAAGATCAAATGATGTGGAAGATGAATCTATCGTAATAAGTGCCATACTCAAGGAAGAATTCTGAAGGGGTTATTCTGATGCCGTGTTTTCCTTGTGGCCCTGCTCGAAGTGTGTAATTACTTCATCTAGACACAAGCACGGTCAGCAAAAAAGATCAATTTGATTCAGCTTCAGCTAGCTGAAAACTAAATCCATCATTTAAATCACCCCAGAAATGGGGAGAGAGACGTATGCCATTCTAAGGCAGTTTCTACGGTAAGTAACATGGGTATCTCCAGAGGCAATTCACCTCTCCTCTGCTGGCTGCAGAACCTTATGGTTAACTTTATCTAGGAAGTTAACTTTCAGATGGATGAAATTAGGTGAGGAGTCTCATCTCAGCTGTGGAAGCCTCCTCTCTACTGCAAGTAATAGACCTTTCCTCTGTTTCTTCTTGTAGTGGTATCTTGAGAGACTTGCACCGATTCAAACATGTTTTTTTCCACTTCAGAGCAAGGAATTTATGGCCATGATAAAGTCTTTTGGCTTCCAAAATGGACCTCAGGCAGTACCCAAGACATAAAGTAACAGAAATTCCATTTCTTCTCAAAAAAGCTTTGCAGAATGTAAAAAAAAAAAAAAAAGTCTTAGAAACTTTTTTTTACTTTAGGTACCACTGTTCTTCAAGCCAGATACTAGACAATCTTTCGCTCAAGAGAATGGTCTATTGTGCTGCACAAATGTTTGTGCAGCCTTCATGTTGAGAAGTTACAAAACTTTGAAAACAATCTCTTCATCCTTGTAGAACCAAAAATTGTCACCCTGTTTCACAAGGAAAGGTGGCCATACAGCTCACCTCATGGTGGCTTTGCTGGAATATCTTTCTTTGACGATAGCATTGCTGCCCATCCTTTTCTCAAAATGCCCTTTCTGAGGTGCCAGGCTTATAACCAAAATCCCTAGAGTTTACAAAATTTTCACGTAAAAGAAAAAAGGCAGTTCTACTTCTCATCCCCATTTACATCTCAAAGTAAAAGCAGCACTTCCTTGTACTGCAAAATGATTAGTTTGAGACTATGTGGCACTCTCATGAGTATTATATCAGCTTACAGCCCTTGCCAGGAATCCTTTCCTTCTACACAAAGTGAAGATGCAGAATGATTTTCAGAAATTTTTTTGGTCCTTCACCCAGTGTACACAAGGGTGCTGGGCATTACCACAAGTCTAACATGGAACAGCTGACTCACTCCCAAATATTTCAAGCTGCTCAAGTAAATTGCCTGTACTTTGCCATTGAGGGCCACACAGTTAAAAGCAAGGGCACTACAGTCACCTTGCTGCACTAAGTTCTCTTAATTTGTGGTCAGTGTGCCCTGCTTGTATACTCCTGTGCTAAACTGGTCATCATATCTCTGCCCAGGAAGGAAAATTTATCCCATCTTCCAGAGGGTGGTTGTAACCCGCTGTCAAGTACCCGGGGATTTTTTCTAACACCCCAATATTGCTGGGACTTAAATATGGGGCTACCCTTGCTCTTCTTGCATTCCCACCTCCACCACTTCTTGTAGCACATTGCAGTTGTGACTTCTCTTACAAGTCTTAGGTTTGCTATATTTCATTGCTCGTGGAAGTTTGTGCAGCACATTTTCTGCACAGTCCTCTACCACACAACTGCTTGCAGCTACAGGGGACTAAATCAAGCAACACAGACAAGCCCTTCCCCTCTCCCACTTGTATCCAGAAGACTGAGAAAAGCCCAGCCTAGCAACAAATAGAATCTACCTCAGACCTGGCAGTATATACCTGTAAGTGAGCAAAGCCACATGTTGGTTTACCACCTGCATATCTCATTTACCTTCTTTAGCTTCAGAATGGAAAATATTTGACTCCATTCAGACTCAAGCACCCTCTGACTCCTCAAGGCAAAATGCCCCAAAGACAAAGGACACATCTCCTCCATCACGCTGGAGTATTTAAATACCTTATTTACAGTCGCCTTCACATTCCTCAAAGGCCTGGTGGAAACAAAAGTTTCTCCTAGGACTGGCAAATTACAGCTATTTCAGAGAGTGGGAAGGAGGGAATTTCAGAGGTTCAGGGAATTCTCTGGCATCTCTCCCATCTCCTAGATACAAAAGGAGAAATCTCCTACAGGCACAAAAAAAATCTCTGCTGCTAGCTAGCCGTTAATAGCTTTATAGGTCAAAACCTTCACATCTTTGACACAGCTCACAGGCAACAGCTAAAAGGGTCACACAGCTTTTCCCAAATACGATCTTGGCTTTAGTGCCCTTCACGTCAACCTGCCAACACTCATTCAGTTACAAAGCCCATAAGGCAGAGACAACAGCAGTAAAAATCTGAAATGATGGTAAAATGATCTTAAAACTGGAAGAGAAGTCTATTGATGAGGCATAGGTGAAAAACACCTCTCTGACCCAGACCCTTCCACAAAGTGATATAGCTCTTTACTCATCATCCCACAAGAAAAATCCAATTAATAAGGTCAACTGCTACCCTCTGTCCCGGATCTAAAAGACAGACGCTTCTTTTAATACCCTGCTTCCTTTCCAGGCACGTAGATCTCTCTTAGATGTTAATGAACCAAATCTTTCAGCAAAAGCACTGCCAGTTAGGAGAAACTCCTCTGAAGGAAGTGAGAGGAAAACAAAATCTGAACCCTGACGTTTGGAAAAGCAGCCAGATATGGAGCATAAATCCACCTTCTGCCTCTCAGAAGATGATTTCTCCCCTCTTAATTGTTGCTTTCAGGAAACTTTGGTATGGTATGATTAACAAGGCACTCCAATGTAATAAAACAACAGCTGTTTTTCTGCGTTGTTATTTTTTAGAGATATGCAAATTAAGACAGTTTGTTTAGTCGCCTAATAAATATTGTAAACCCCACTCAATCTCTTTGTGGCAGTTGGAATGAAATTTGCAATAATCTGCCATTTTCTACACCACAGCTTTGGTTCCACTAGTAGTACAAAGTCTCTCTCCCAAACACTAGCAAAAATATCCTCACCACAACATCACACATATACTTCTCAAAAGGGAAGCATTTCAACTAGAAATCTTTGGATGTACTTACTGAGATTGTACCATTGTCTAGACCTATGGACAGCCTTCTGGTTTCCGGGTTAAAAGACATGCATGAACATGGAGCTGAAAAAAATGAACATGTTGATGAAGTTAACAAAACTGCGATTCTCATTTTCTTGAAGTTCTGGAAAGCCTAAAACTAGCTAACATGCTTTATGATGCTGTTCAGCATTTCTCCCCTTCTAATAGACAAGCATTAAAAAAGAAAGTGGTCTTGCAGTTCATTCAACCCTATCCTATTAGGACATGGAACAGTGGCTATTTCTCGCTCCAGCTCCTTCATTTTTTCTTACCAGTCATCTGAAAACAGGCACGTCATTTAAGAGCAGTGATGGTGTTTTGATATTAGACACCTGATATTTCAGTATAATCTGAGATTACTTAGCTGAATAATTTAGATTTTTACGTTTGCCTGAACTTTACTGACAATAGAAGAAAACACTGTATTATGTCAGAGGCTTCTACCCTATACCTGCAGTAAGCAAGTTAACGTGTAGGAATCAACATATCAGCCAATATTAAGGACTGTGCATCCAGCTGTGCCCTGTTCTAGTTTCACCACAGACAATGCTATGATGGTGTCACATACTATGGCCAAAATAAAAGATTGCATTGAAAACCAGCCATTGTTTTATTATATCAATAATACTCTAACAAACATCAGGATATAATCTTAAATTGCACACAAGTCAGTCACACTACGCTCCCTCGAGGATCTGGCAGGGTTCGCATCAAGGGTAAATCCAAAATTTTCTTGCAAGAATTCAAGAGCTATGCTTGGTTGAATGGAGAAATTGTGAAGCTGCATTCAGAAGAAGATTGTTTTTAGTGCTGAACACAGCAGTATGCAGCTGGGACTGCTGCTGTCACAACAGAAACCTTCAGGAACCATTTTTTAGCAGCAATTGCAAGCTGCAGCTAGGGGCAGGCATTCTTGCTCCTTCGATAGCGATAAGACTGTTTTTTAAACCATATTCTTGTGATAAATATAGAGTACAGTCAGATGTGCTTTTTGTTCTGCTTTTTTCCCCCCCTCTTGGTTTCTATTCTCTGTTGTGATTACCCGTAGTGGTTTTATCACTAACAAGCTCGGAGTCCTCTCTTTTGCAGTACTGTATATCTGATATATTCTCAATTTGTGTAATGTCTCACCTAGGATTAAACAGTCCATAGCTCAGCAAGTCTTCCTCGATAGTTTAGTTGGCGGCAAACCTAGATGAAGCAGAGTCTATGTTGACTGTTTAACAAAACTTGTTCTACCTTCAGTATTGATTCCCCCTTGAAACATTTCCTAAAGACCAACCAACCTCAAGCAGAAAGCCTGCCAGATCCACATCCAGGCAGGCATCTCAATTTATTTCTTTCCTGGAAGGGCCAACTGAATTAAACCAAAGAAAAAGCTCCAGTTCAAGGAAACTGCCAGAAGGGAAACACTTAAAGTAGCGCTACTAGCAGTGACAAAACGGCTCCTTCCTATACCTCTCCCTCAGAAAAGGCATTGTCCCTTTGGATGGTGGTGCATTACTATTATATTGAGGCTCCTAGGGCTGTGGTAGGATGAGACAGTTGTAGGAAAAACAGACAGAAACAAAAGCACTTCCAAGCAGAATAAATATCAAATCCTTTTAAACACACTTAATGCCAGAACAGGCATATTCTACATATCAGCTTTCAAACGCTAGACACTGTGCATACATTGAAAGAGCTGCTAGTAACTCTGAAGGCAATAAACAGCTAGCAGAGACGTTGTCTCAGGTAAATCAGCTGTTTGAAGTATGTTTTTCTCAAATAGCCTGAAACACTTCAAATACAAAAGGTGCAAGCAACTGCTTGACACGGGTTGATTACAGAAAAGTCACTTCGAAATTCCAGACCCATGTGTACACAGTTGTAGCAATGTAAAGATACTTATTTTTCTGTAATCATTTTCCTAAGGGAATTCTTCAGTAATGTGCTCTCAGAAAAATCGTTATGTCAGCACTAACATTATGTCCACACTAGCCACACTAATGTAGTTAAAGTGATGCCAATTGCAACAAGACTGCAGCAGCTTATGCTGTAGTGAAAATAAGATGACATTCAGATAGTTAAGCACTTGGGCTCATTTGGAAGAGTGAGAGAAAACAAAAAACAAAAAAACCCAAACAAAAAATACTCAAGCCCTAAGCTTCTGAGATTTTTAAGATCCTTTGAAAATAATAGGAAAAATATCAGTGCTCTGAAGGCCCTCTACTCAGTACCTAGCTATAATTTGGATTTCAGAGTGGAAAAAGATTGATCTGAACTATCCTGATGCAGAAGTCTGGCTGTAGCCTTTATCCTAAACACAGAGCAAATACACACTGATTTTAACCTTTGGAATATTCACTATGGAGGAAAAGCCGAATTACGTACTTCATGCTCTCAACAGTGTGTCACCTCTATTAGAGGCTGACAAAAGTAGAAGAGAAACACAAACTTTAGACCTGCAGTTTTAGGGACCCCTCTTTGAAGCACCTAAAAGTGGCATAGTTTAAGACAGAAGGAGCATGTTTTTCCTTGCAGTTTTTTTACCCTCTTGATCAAAGCAAAGTGTTAGCTACGAAAAACATGCTGTGACAGACAGTGTATTATCTGCCCCAAAGACTGGATACTCCACTGTTCCTCACTACAATAAATCCTTTACTCCATTCCACATCTGTGAGAGGTTTTTGTTTGGTTGGGTTTGGGTCTTATTGGGTGGCTTTTCTTTTTGCAAAGCTTACTTCTCTTGACTACAGTTCCTTTCCCTATGATAAATTTGTGTCTGCTAAGTTGGTTTCTTGCTCCTACATAGACAATGCCCAAAAGTCACACATCTAACCATGGTTACACATCTATAATCTGTGTTACACATGTGTAACCAAGGGCACACATCTAACTATGAGGAGGGTGAACATGCTTGTCAGAGGTCTGTTGTTAATACAGTTATTGAGACAATGCTGGCATGAAGGAGACACTTTAGCCAGGTTTCCAGCTTACCTAATTTGCCTTACTGATGATATAACTGTGTGTATAACACCCACAGCTCGCTCTTTCTCATGAGCTAGAGGAGACGATCAAAAATGTGGCCACAGTGTTGTCCAGAATTTCCCAGCCACAGAAACATCCATAGGCAGGGCATAAATCTTTGCAAATGGGGAAATCCCACCTCTAAACAGCAGCAAGTGTCCCTACTCAGAAGGGATCTACAACCTTGATCTGTTTTCCCAGGTATTTAATGGGTTTCACGTTCAGAATTCATTGATGGCCCCATCTAGGTGCAGAACTTGACCAAAGCACACGGCTGACTTGGCCCAACTCCTCATCTTCCTCATCATAAAATGGTGTGGGTCATGCACCATCGTAACCAAAGTCACGAGTCATACTAATGGGGTATCTACAGGTGGGACTGCCACTCACAGCTTGCTAAGTAGCACAAAGGCACCATCATGCCTACTACATTTTTAAACAGAGAACATCAGGATAGTTGTTGTTCTCTAGACAACAAAAACCAAGGTGAACCTAAAGCAGAGGAACATCAAAAAGGCGATCCACACAGAAACAGACAAAATGATCTTTTCCAGTCAAGTGCAGACCTGTGCAGAGGCTGACTCAGAGCCCTTCCTACGATTTCCAAGCTTAAAGCCATGGCTGATAACAATGTAATTGGTATTGCTTCAGTCATAAATTAAACCTGATCGTTCTTGAAATTGGTGAATAACACAGTATAATTTTAATATCTCATGGCTCAAAAGCTTACCAGCCTTCCAAGTGAAGGAGCAGTGTCAGGTGTTCAAATTTATGAAGGAGCTTTAAAATAGTCCCCTTTGACCGGATCTGGATCTATTCCATCATTTCCAGTGAAGCTGTTATTACTGGCAATAATTCATCTTTGCTAAGACCAGAGAAGGACTTAACAAGATTTTAAAATGTAAATGTATGCAAAAGCACCACATGGAAAAAGAGAAGTATCAATGCCAGACTGCTAGAATAGCCATTTCATAGCAGTTTGACCAGTGAAAGCAAACCTCTTAGGACAGGTCAAGGGAACTCAGGCCACTGTCAGTGATTGTGACAGAGCTCCACAGACTGCCACCTCATTAGCTGGTTTCCAATATCTTTTTGTGCAAAATCTTGAGCAGAAAGAACCTTTGAGGCTTGACATTCTTATGAGCTAGTCCATCACCAAAGGAAGAAGAGAGATCGTCCTCTCTACCAAAGGAACACCTGCTTAGAGCAGGCAGTCAAACACCATGGCCACGCTTGGGTCCTAAGCTGATGTTGTGGTACTAAAACTCATGTCTATTAATTATTTTACATATCATGGAGACAGATGTCTCTTCCAAATCTAGCTATCTTACCTTAAATAACTCTTGCTCCAGACAATAAGAATACCTCAATGGGACTTGATAAATGCTCTTCCATCTGTGGATTTATGGACAGCTTCACAAGCTTTCCAAAGACCCAGCACATCTGAAGCTGACTGAGGAGCATCAGCATACCCCTGCTGCTGGTGACCTGCAGAGTTATACTCCTGCACTCAACACAGGGGTTATGACAAACAGCTAGAGCTGTGATTTCTTCAGCTCTCTCTTGGAATAATCGACATCGAACTGCAGTTTCTTTTAAAGCATGAACACTCTCTTTGGGAGAGGACACATACAGCAGATCATATTGGAGGGAACCACCAAGGAGACTTGGGTTTCCACATCTAATTGCAGGGTTAAAATGATTCTGCTTCTTCACTGGAAGAGCTGCCTTCCCTGTCTAGTACGGTCTCTATCATATTAGCTGCCACAGGATATTAAATTCTTATCAAATAAAACCATTTACCATTACACTCTAATGGACTGAGCACATGCAGTAGGAAGGGCAGAGTGATTTATACTGGAGACTTACACAGCTTTATGGACTCCATTAGTGGCAGCATGCGAGACTACACTTTGAGCTTCCACTTTTTTTAATCTATGTTTGCATTAAATGCTCATCCCTTGCTAGCATATCTGTATCCTTTTGCTGCTGTAATCCCTTATGCCTCTCAGAAGCATTAGCACACAGCTTGGTAAAGCTTCACAGAAACCAAAAGGATTGTTCAAGAGTAGTATTTAATATGGAGTGGTAAGCTTGCAAATGGTCATAAACATGAAGCTTAATCAAAGCCAGAAGAGCAATCTTGAAAATACACAGTAGACAGCGAACATCTCCTTATACTTACATGGCATTGCATGGTATATGCTGGGCCAGTACTGCCCACTGTCTCTCTTCAGCCAGACACGAACTGTTCTACAAAAGAAAAAACACAACACACGTGAGGAAGAATGAAAAAATAACCAGGAATGAAAACAAAGTGGTGATGACGAATGCACAAGACCATCTTTGAAATTGAATTATTTTGCTGAGAGGGAAAATAAGCATGCAACCTCCTACAGCAGCCCTATACATCAACCTGAGTTTAACCTGTGTAAAGGGATGAGAGTAGCCCATTCATTGGTACCGAGTAGTACTCAACACCTCAGCTGAACACATCACAACAGTATTTGGAAATTGGCATGGCTTTTTGTTCTTTGCCTTTCCCAAGGAGTGGAACACCACTGTTCATTCAACGCCTCACATAAGGATTTGGGACACCCTAGGTAGCCCAGAAAAGCACTCCTGTACCGGCACTTCCAGTCCACCCCACTGCAGAAGCCTTCCCCCAATCTCAGGGTAGGCCTTGGTCCACCTGCTGCCTGTTGTTTTGTTGTTCTGCTTCAGAAAAACTTCTTAAGCAGGGGAATAAGGTTCTGAGATTTTCAGGTTCTACTTACTAGGATTATATCCATTTGTGCCAACAACGAGCTCTTCAGCTTCAGGACCTTCCCGTCTCCTCAGTGTACTTGAGTGTTACTAGATGCCCACTGAGCATGAGGCTGAAGGAGCCAAACTCTTACTCTTCTCTGAAGAGGATGATCAAGGCAACAGGCAGCTTGGCAGTCCTCCTCTATCCCACCAGTTTGGAGTTGCCATCCTCGAATAGAGGCACCTAGAACCATGCAGTGCTCCAGGGCTTTCCACAGATACACCAGTGGTTTCCTCTCTGCTAGAAGACCTGCCTGATGTATCTCAGGATTACTTTTGCTTTCTCATAATCATATTATATCGGCAGCTCCCTATCACTCAATCCATGCCCTTCACACACTTGAGACACTTGTTGCTTGATTCCCGAGCCAACGATCTGGACTGATGTACCATCTAGGTTATTAAACATTTATTATTTCAGTCCTCAGTGTATTTCACTTGTTTTGGTCCACTCTCTGAAGCTTTTTTTTCTAATTGAAGGTCTCTCTCAACTTTAGTTCCTCAGCTAATTTGATCAAAACATGCCTAGTAACAGTGTCACCAGTTAAAGCAGCAGGCAATCAGTAATCTCCTGCTTGTTTCTCCACAGCCCACCGTCACCTCAATTGTGGCCAACCCTTACCTGCTTTACTGCTCTTCAAATCCTTATCTCTAGCTTTAACTAGTAAACTCTCCGTATAACACTGTATTCCATGCGTTACTGATTTACACCAAATATATTAACCTTCTCTAGAAGATTTAATTATCCCAAGATTTAGTTAGTTAGACAGCATTGTGTTAGCGTAGCACAACACATTTCAACCCGTCATCCACGTCTTTTTGTTCTTTTAGTTAAGTTAGCACGCAACAGTAGCTAATAGAGGGATCTAAAAAAATATTGTTAAACATAAGCCTTATTTTCCTGCAGCAAATCTATAACTTGCACTTGATAATATTAAGGAAAAAAAAAAAGCAACTTTCCAGTTCCTGAAATGTGGAAATACAGCTTATGGAGAAGATCACATCGTCATTCCTACTGTTACCTCGTTTTCATGGAAGAGCAGATTTCAGCTCTTTTTAGCAAGCAGACATTTAGAGCAATATATTAATGTAATACAATATAATACAATGTAAATTGATCTAAGACGTTACATACACAAATCGAATATGAACAGAGATTCCATGCAATATAACAAAGCAATTCAAGAACTAGTTATTAATCCTGCAAACTTCAAGCTAAGAGCTGCACCACTCTGTGTGAGTTCCAGGATCGCAGGTATCCAAAATTAGCTTTCTGCTCATCCTGCCCTGCATCCAAACTCATTTTTCAGCAAATAATCCAGAGCGCTGCGTATTTGGGCATTATACAAGCGGCATCATCTTAGAAATGTCTCATGCGTACACTGTGACACAGTATGTTGCTCTAAAAACTAACATTTCACTGAGTCAGCAAGTCCCATGGTTAGAAAGCTCTCACAAATTACTCAAAAAAATACAAAATTCAGTATAACTGCCTCCTAAGTCTAATGGCTTTTTTGCAACGAACACATCAGTAGCTCTTCAGCAGATCTGAAGCAAAACCAGCAATACTTTTTCAGGGACAATTCACCAGCTTGTACCAATGCTATCGTATTGTCGATAGTGAAAGGGCCAAATCCTCCTGCCATTACTGGCTGTAGCTAACTGTAGCTCTTGTCAGAGAGGAACTCTGCGTCCAGACACCAGCACACAGGTCTGCGAAGACACCCACAGCCACGGGGCTGTACAGCAGGTTTGGAACAGGGTCCAAAACCTCTGAGTCCACCCAAAGGTGTCCATCTTTGCTAAGAAGGTGGTCAGTGTAATTCTGGAAGCAGATCCGCGGCTCTGTTTCCCAAACAGGTGAGCTCTTACTAATATGTTTATCCTCGACAAGTGAAGTTACTGTGGGAATGAGTGAGTGTGCAAAAAAAAATCATGGGATGAATCACAGGGAGCTGAAATAACTCAGTACGGAACAGCCCTGAGGAGGTGCACCAATGTCCTGTGAGAGACTTGTCTTTATTTGCCATCCCAACCTACATGTTCAGTGCTACCAACTTCAAAACTCCCAGGCTTCGAGAAGATTGCCTCTCCTCTCCACTTTAAGGCTCTGGCAAATGATCAATCCAGTACAACATCTTACAGATAATTCAGCTTGTTAAAAAAGGACTATGTACAAGAAAAGATCTGTCAAAAGCTGGAGAAAATAAAAACCAGTTTTATTTGCAAAAATGGCAATAATTTGGATGCTTTGGTTGTTTGGTTTTGTTTTTTAAACTGTACCCAGTTCAGACTTACTAATTAATTTGACAATTATGCCAATGTAAAGACTGTCAGATGAATGATATTGAAACAAAAAATGTTTTCTGCTTCAGCTTAAAAAAAGAAATAAAAAAACTGGTAGAGGTTCCTATTCAAGAGTGAAACTACTTTTACTAGTGTAGGCCACTTCTGTAGGTACACAGTATGCTCATTTCTTTACGCTGTCAAATATATTTCCATTCAATGACTAATTCATGCAAAATACAAAACAAAGCATTCTAAGAATAAAAAGACAATGAAAAGATGTTATCTAACTCTAAGGTGTGTGAAAGGGAACATAACGAGCAAGTCTGTTCATGTAACTCACTAAAGAAACACTTATCTCCTCAGTAAATCATTTTAACTAAAGGAAAACAAAACCTTTTGTAGACAACTTATTTTAAAATTAAGGATGATTACTACACATATCTTAAAAGTAAGCATTTAAAAGTTATGTTAAGCATTATAATGGAATTCCAGTATCTATGTATAATCTGATGTAAAAGCAATAAATATTCTTCCTTATGTCAGAAACTGATGATTCATGATTTTTTGTCTCTTAAAATCACTGGATTAGATAAGGCATTTTACTGAAAGAAGAAAAACTGACCTCAGCTCGTGCAACTTTTCTGGGTAACTTTTCCTCAAAGTAGATTCAGGCTGAAGAACAAACCATGCCAACAACTGAACTTGGGAGAAGCTAAACGTTCTTGGAAGAGAGAATATTTTTCAGCTGCAGTTCTGCACATTTTTGTATACTTCTTAACACAATACTACCCACCAGACATGAAACCCAGAGCTTTTGAGGCTTCTGAAGAATGCAAATGAAAAAAAAAAACAAGCATGAATGAAAATAAACTTTTTTTAATGGCTATGTAGCACGAAGAGTACTTGTTGGTTGCATAGTTACTGGACTTAAACACAGCACCCACCCAGGTCAGGATCCATTCTTCAGCTGCTCCAGGGGGATTCAGCTGGCATCACCACGGAAATGAGTTGTCCCTTCATTTTGTTGCCAGTGAATTGGCTTGGAAAGATCTTTAGAACCTGTCAAATCAATGTCTATTCTTCGAGTCTTTTCATAACAGAGATGATTTATTTTTAAATGAGACAGGCTATACAGAAATCATTCTGCCATGCAAAAGACAGGCTACATCTTCATATATTAAGGGGATGTGAAAAACGTGTATTTTAAAAGAAAAATTGCTTCTCTCTCTTCTGCTCAAGAGTATGTGTCTCACATCCAGGTGGCTGTGGTTGTACCAGCAGGCCTCAAACACGCTTCTAGGCTGTGCACGTGTGCAGGAGGTGGGCTTCATCTGAGCATCTACTACTCACGGAGGTGCCTATGTTAACGGCAGCACATCCACCTTAGCGTGGCAGCTCTGCGCTTCACCAGCTGCAGAAACTCGTTCAATCCGCTGTACGTGCCATGCTATCTTCTTTCTGATAAAGACATTTTGCTCATGCAAATCCTGGTTTGCACATTTAAGTTGCAGCGTGCTCCATGAAAGTCTGCACAACGCTGCCAGGTAGGATGCAAGATTCTTTACTCGATCCCTAGTCTGGCCTGAGCTTCTCCTCATCTCGCTGCTGGCAAACCCGGCGTCACTTGGGGCTGTGGGGCTGAGTCTCTGTGACTGACTCACAGGCAGAGCTCTTGTCTTTTCTCCTTGGTGCCTTGCGTGAAATTAAGGCAAAAGACAAGTACTGGTGTTGCACATAGTACAGACCTATTAGACATGCCTCAGCACTGTCCCAAGATGCCTGCGTGTTGCAATACTGTGAACTCTGTTGTAGCGAGATCCAACACCACCATTACCTAGAGAAACAAGTTATCCCTATTCCACTCCACTTGTCCACAATATCCATAAAACCACCAGTTGTACAGTGTGAGTGAAGAAATCCAACGTATCTGTTTCCCTGACAGATCCCTCCTTTCCTGTTTGAGAATGTTTTCCTTCCTCACTCCTGCCTTTTAAACATTTCTCTTCACCGACATGCACTTGTGTAACGCGCTATCGCCTTCATGCCCCAGGCGTATGCCAGCTGTATAACAGAGGAGAGGTAACCCTCAACACATGCAATTTACTACAATATTTTGTATTCTTGGGCCTCAGAAAATTGTTTTAAATGGTATTTTAACATACTCCTCGTTATTCCTTATACCTTGGACCACATACTGTGGATTTTTTGGATCTCCTGTCTTGCTGAGAAACCAAGAGTTGTAAGCATCAAACCCAGCATAAGGTGTGAAATGAGTTTTATTCCTATTTGTAGTGAGCACCCGGCACAGAAATTTTCATGTGTCACTTTCTAAAGTCGTATCAGGCTCATCCAGAGCTCAACGCCTGCTCCATGGGCATTACTGCTCCTTGGGAAAGGGAGGCAGGTTATCAGTACAAATGACATTACATGGTTAAAAATAAAGACATTTCCCTCTGTCAGCTGTCCTAACCACAGAGCTGGTTTAACACAGTTACAGAACGGTTTCCAAATAGCAAAAGGAAGACACTAAGCTATTCTGGAAAATTCTTTAAAATGCTCATCTAGCTATTTAGTTGACAGAATAAAGGAAAACAGATTAGGATGATACTATATTCAGGGTTAGTGCAGTCTCTCAGGTTGCAGGCATACCTAACGGAGTATTAGCATATATTCTCACCATGGATATATCGAAGTCTTCCTTAGTGTTGAAACAGAAAATTTGAAATCTCTACTGTTCCTAAATATCCAACAATAGACAATTCGGAAGTATTCAAAAGCCATGTATCTCTGGAAACTAAGTATTTGCACTGGAAACAGCAAAAGCTTTATCTGCTGTTATTAAATAAACATGACAATAGTAGCATTTGAAGTCCAAGTACAGCACTGACAGTTTATTGCCTTTAACAGAGCGACCTTGTTATTAAAACCGGGATAAGGAAAAATGTTTAACAACTGCATTAAAGATACCTACAGTGCTATAAATACCTCAACTTCTCCAGGGACTTTTGTGGACAAGAGTCGTGAAGAGATTCTGGCTCCCACCAATTAATGACCTGAGCTCAGGGGATTTTCTGAGAGAATAAAAGATCTTTCATGTTTAGTGGCAGCTCATGAACCACTGCCAGTGCACTGGAACCAGCCACGAGGAGTTTCATGTCTATGATAGATTTTGAAAGAAAATACATGAAAGCAAAAGTCAAAACCAGAACTGATTTCTGAGCCAGCCTGTGTTTCAGGGAAAACAAAAAGAAATTTAATAACAGAATGCCAAAACCTCAGGCACCAAGACAACTTTATCTGCCACGTCCTCATCCTATGTCCTCCTGAAAAAAACAAAACAAAACCAACCCAAACCCCCAACACTTCCACAGCATGACTCTCCCCCAAATCCAGCCCCAAGGACCCAGGGAAGTGCATGACTTCATGTCTCAGGCCCACCCACGCCAGTCCCCTCAAAGCCCATCATGCAGCCCTGATGGAGTGTTCTACATAAACCCTGCAATTTTGGGGCACAATGCAGGTTCTATCTCATTTTCACTGGTTTTGATGAACAAATGTGCCATTTAAAATGAACTAATCACGGGTTTACTCACTGGACTCTTTCTAAGACTGAGACAGTGCACAGCTGTACATCACTGTAGGTCTGTTCTAGGTTCTTTCATACTATGAAAGGGCAGGCTCAGTTTCTAAAATGAAGTGCAAGATCTACTAGTTTAGGAAAGGGGGACAATGTGGGGAAAAGATTACAGAGTTTTGAAGAATGGGCTTTATTTCAGGGCTTATTTTTGGAGAGGTTCTCTCTTAGCAGCGATTAGTAAGGGCGTTTCTGGAAGATAGAATATCTTCATTGTAACCTCGGTCTGTAACTCAAGCATTGGGCTTCCTATAAAATAAAAGCCTTTTGAGCAATAATTGCACTCTTTATAGTCTGTATGCCTCAAGCCCTGCAACAAAGCCATAGGAGCAGTAAGATCTGGCTTCAAGAGGAAGCTGGGCTGAACAGGGACTGATGGAGCAGCTCTGCAGTCTGGTGCAAAGAGTAGGGTAGGGGAGAAATGCACCAGGGGGTTCACTCATGGACTTCATTGACCACCAGCTGGTGGCAATGAATCTGATTTTTGCTACTTTTAATGATTCTGGTGGTACACTGGAACAGATTGCCCAGAGAGGCAGTGGAGGCCCCATCCCTGGAAACACTCAAGGCCAGGTTGGGCAGGGCTCTGAGCAACCTGGTCTAGTTGAAGATGTCCCTGCTCAGAGCAGGAGGGTTGGGCTAGATGACCTCTAAAGGTCCCTTCCAATAATCTCATTTTGAGCCAACGTCTCCAGAGAGGACAGAGAATGAGCTACTAAAATGTTGTGCAAACTAAGCTCAGAGGTTAATGATCTTGCAGGTCCTTTCTGCTTAGGAGGAACGTGGTGGAAAAGCCTTGGAACGAAGCTCAGTGCAAAGGAACACTATGGAAGAAACTGCAGACTTGAATTACTACACTTACCACTTATCTTCAGAAAAAACATTGCATGAAACAGTATGCCAAGCAAGCAGGCAGATGGAGCAAAATGCAGGGATTTTTTCACACAAAGCATATACAACATCTGAACTCAAATCATGCTTTATAAGATATTTCCCCGTTTAATTCAAGCTTCCGTAAACTCAGTGCAAATGCATATTGCATAATGGGGAAAATGTAAAAGTTTTGGTAGGTTATATGCAGCTATAGAATTGCATGGTTTTGTCAGAGAAAAACTGTTACAGCCATCAGTGGTACTTAGACCTAAGTGAAAGAGACACCACTTTATTTAACACAATTCTGGTTACATCGAGGGCTTTTTGGGTATTCTGTGGGAAGCGACTAGAAAACAAAGATTCATAGGAGACAATCTCGGGAGAAGTGGATGTTTATGACTCAAAAAAAAATGAGCGACATGACAGTTTTACTGCTCAGCTGTGAAACAGTTTCCACCCATTTTTCAGTTTTCTGGACAATGAGCAATGGAGTTCAGTGATTTTTCCAGTTACCCGAGCACATATGCCTGGAAGCAGTGCGTGCTCTGCTGTGCAGGCACCGGACCAAAATCAGATTCTGTCCAGTTTCCAGCGCAGAAATTTCGGGAAAGTAAAGAGACACAAAAAAAATGAACCAGAAGTCACAACCACAGAAAAATGTTGTGTTACCTTGAGTTTACTAGCGCAAGGTTCAGAGAGCCAAGCTGCCTCAGGTCTTCAGCAGCTCCACAAAAGCATTGCTCATCATGTGTCATATGAAGCAGTGCAGTGACTACACCACATTCTAGCCTAAACGCTGTAGGGAAGCTAATTTTATCTGCAAAAGCAGGTAAATGCAGGGCTGGAGTTCTCAGTGAGCATCAGCCTACAGCTCCAGGAATTTTTAAACGACGAGTGTTACATCACACTTGTATTTTTTTTTTTCAAGCAAAGTTTCAAAATTAACTCCCTCATTAAGACCTGTGCATCAGTCTTCCTTACAGAGCTTTGGGGTAATAAAATGGTCTTCACCCCTCCCTCTTACCCACAGACCTCCCCCTTGCCTGCACCCCACCAAATTATTTCTTTCCAGAACAGATGCAGCTTTTGGTGCTTCTTGTACTGATCGATTCCCGTTTGTATTTGGGAAGCATAAGCACACAACCTTTTGAAGGTAATCACATTGGATGATTTAATTATTGCAATCCAATTACTTTCACCTTCTTTCCATATTCAAATGTTTCAGTAATGGAAGTCATTAGAAAGATCCTCATGAGATTAAAATACAGGCCTGCTATGCAATACGTGACTCAGTGGAACCGTGATAAAAATACCTAGCAGATCCACAATTTGCAAGAGAGCAAACCTCCAGCTCTCCTCTAAATTGTCCATGTGGCAAAGGCAAAGAATGAGAACCTGCCAGGTCACCAGCCAGTACACCCAGTAGGAACAGCTGTCGAGAAGAACACAACACATTTTTTTCCCCCAAAGCTGCTATGGGCTACCAACTAAGTTACTGTTCATTTTTAAGTTATGCATGCTTCACTCTGCATAAAGGTAAATTTATTACTCAACAGATAAAAAAGTAAGCTTATGGTTTTGAATCGATAAAGTGAAAGCTGGACGTACCCATTTTCAGTATACATACAACCAGCATGACATTTCTAAGAAATTATACTCATATATAGGTTAATTTACAGCAGAAGATTGATATTTGATTCCAAGCACTAAATTAAGTCACTAGTTGGAATTTACAACAAACATAAATGTTAGTATGCTGGAGCAGAATTTCCTTGGTTTTACTTTGCTTTCCCATTCTGCTCTGAAACGATACCACGGCATCACTAAGAAAACAGAACAGCACCTGGGAGGAGATGAATCCAGAATAAAGAGGTTTGCAGGTAATAAAGGGATATGGAGGAAGACGAGACATCCTGGCTCAAACAGTAATATCCTAAGGCCTCAATTTATTTTTCACATAAACGTTTTCCTTGGTTAACTATACAGTGCAGCATCTTGTAAATTATGCATTTACTGTGGGGGAAGGAACCCACCTTTCTACATCCATAGGATGATGCTCTCTCTTAACATTTTATTTTCTGGATGTAACTCATCTGCATCATCCATTGCAAAAGACTAAATTAAATCATGAACTACTTCACTGCTTCTTTGAGGATATTTGGTGTATTAAACAAAATACAGCCATTCATTGGAGGTATTTGAGAATCCTAGTGTAAGGAAAATAGGGTCGGTCCTAGCTGCAAAAAGACAAGTACCATCAGAAGAAGTGTTATTTTCCACTAACAGTATACTTACTGCATTCAGTCAGAAAGCACCTAACATTTAATTAATTCAACACAAAGTTGTAGCGGAAAACTTCTGTTCCTTGGATTTTGAGAAGACCATCAATCATATCTCGATGCAAATGAATCCCTTTCCAAACAAGCAGCTGTTAAGTCCTAACATCCACATAGTTCCCATAAGGTCATTACCTCTCAATTAACACATGTATTTCTGTCCATATACGAACCTTCACTTTAATTAATTGTTTCTCTGCTTTTGTTCTTTGCACAGAACAACCCAAACCCAACCCTTATACCTGTACGGTATAGGTAAGTTCCTTGGCCAACAAACGGGACAATCAGCTGGTCACATGCAGCTGTATATGCCAAAGGCTTACTGAAACACCCTCTCTAAGAACAGATAGGCTTTTGTTTTTCAAATATTTATGAACAATTATGGCACTGTTTTTTCAGAGACAGCAAACGCATCTACTTGGAATGTATTTGCGTGCTCTGCGCCACACCAAGATGCCTCTGCAAATGCTCTCCTTGGAGCATCGAGCCCTTTATGCAAAGCAGTACCATTTCCAGTTCCTCTAGTTTAGCATTGAACTTGAACAATTATTCACAGGTGATAAAATATTCCCTCAGCTTTTCTGGTCATTGCTCTTTTCCTCTCAGGGCAGCCACTCACACAGATATTTTCACTGTCCTCGCACAAACTCAACTCCTACCTGCTTTGCTCTGCTAGAGGAGGCAAGAAGCCACCCTTGCTCTGTCCCAGCAGGATGATTTTGGCTGGGGAGTCACAGTACTCTCTGGAAAGGAAAGCAGCAAGCCCAGTAGCTTTAGTGCCAGCAAAAGGGGACCAAGAAAGCAGGGCAAAGCAATGCAAACCCAACTGAACCTGAAAGGTTTGTTCTTCAGCTGCAAAGGAACTGCAGCCTTCAAGTGCCTTGCCAGGGGTTCTCAGATTTCTTATCACACACACTGAGGAGTGCTGTATGAGGTGCCAGCAAAGCCCAAACCTCTGACTCTCTAATTTAGAGGTGATCTGGCATTTCAAGGGCTTACAAGACAGTTAGAGTTTGTCACCTCTACATTCCCGTGGGGATGGTGTGGGGAGGTGGAAATCAACAGAAATGAATAGGAACTGTCCTCAAACCTCTATCGCAAGACTGAACATCACATCCTAACCTTTAGGTTTTATTTTTTAAAAAAACCCATCCCAAACATGCAGTCCCTTTTCACATCCAGCTACTTCTTTCATATAGCCTCCTTACAGCTTTCCCCTTCTTCTGCATTCAACTTCATACTGTGCTAACTTTCTCCTATCATCTCTAGAGGTAGTTAATTGCTAATTTCAATGAACATCCTCTTGCTCGTGCTAGAAGATTGGAAGTTTCTGTTGGCTCTACTTTCTCCACTGGTTAGTTGCTCTGTATACTCCTATCATTTCCTACATGCTTCCTCTTTAAAGTAATCAATCTTTCCAGTCTCTTGGGAAAGCTGTTCTTGTGTCCTGTTCTCCTTTCCAGTCCCTCTAAGGAGGCAATATCTTGTCTGAACTGGCATATTCCATCCTAAATGCAGCAATCCAGACACAGACAAACCTGCTAAATTATAAGAGCATTATCATTAATTTCTTTATCCATCTTCTCCCTGTACGTACCCTAGCAGTATTTGCTTATTTGGCAGCAGCTGTACATGTTTTTTACTCACACTGGCATGATTTAGAAACTTACACAATATGAATGAGAGAAAATTGTATATTTATCAATATTAGACTCTTTCTGTGATACACTGCTATCCACTTACTATGTCTCCTGCAGTTCTTCATATCTCTTCAGACCCAATCAGCTTATCTGCTAATTTGGGGCAGACAACTGGCCCAGACTGCACTGGTAGGGGAGGGAACAGAGGACTTGCCAGCTACAGCTCCTAGGGGTAATCCCTGACCCATATGCTCCTGGCAAGAGAATTGGAAAGAAAATCACAAAGAAGAGCTATAGGCAGAGGCAATCACATGCCAGGGAAAACCTTGACGGCATACATCACACTTTCTCCTTGTGAAGATGGGACAGAAAAGCCATGTCTGTTACATAAGCATAGGGAGGACATAAGACCCACTCTCTCCTCAGGTATGGAAAAACACATTATTTGAATATGTGAAACGGTGCAATACATTACAGTGCAGCTTTATAAAGACATCTGGTGGAACTGCATATCGACAGGAGGTGACCGTTACCCATCCAACAAACCAATAAAGCCTGTAGCAGCTTCAGTTCATTTACCTAGTCATTGCCTTATAGGTAACTTCTACTTTGCAATAAGGGACATCTTCCAATTCATGGCAAAAGCATCAAACATTACTAAAACCTCTCTGTTGTCACCTTATTACTAGCTTATTTTACTGACTTATTTTTCTCCAGAGGCTTACAAGAAGAGTCGTGGGCAATTCCTGCCCAGGTGCTGTCTCCGCTTGGGTTCTCCAGATCTTTGTTGCTGCCATGCATAGGAGAAGCATCAGTCTTATCTTGGAAGAAACAGATTTGAGGTCTTGAGATAAAATCAGTTCTAAAGTTCTGCTTCTTTGTCTTGCAGCCCCTCACATTTAAATCATATTCTGAGCTAATACAAAAGGCAACATCTTGAAGTTCAAAAGTGGTAAGTTCTTACTAGGTCATGCTATTAGACATGGTGATCACAATAAAGGTGTTAATATTTATATATTCACATGAATCCGGGATTTGAGGCAGAGTAGTTTCAAAGCAAAGATTTTACAACATCATTGCTGATTTAACCACTGAGCAACTGTACACATTCACTGCAAAAACCTCATCGGCTTTCCCCATTCTGAATACAGACAGGGTTCCTTACCAGAGACCTTTCTTTCAGGGAACTCCCACACCAGCCTGCCCAAATACAGGCAGACAAGGATTCCTGAACTCATGCAGAAGAACACTGACAGCTGACTGATACAGAAGATTACAACAGATGCAAAGCATTTTATAACAGGTACCACAGAAGTGGCCTACAACAGCAGCACAGTGCACGTGCAGGTACGAAGACCACATCATCCACTGTGCTACACCATTAGAGACAGCATGCGCTGCGAGTAAGCACTGCACCACACATCGCTATCACAGTCAGGATGATGCTATGCCTGTTACTATGATTAACAAATCAGGCAATTCTTTTTAAAGAATAGTAGAGATCTGGAGAGTAAGGATGTGGAGAAACTAAGCTATTGTACTGGCAACAAGAGGATGATTTGTATGGTTTCTTTTTAGGAAAGGGTAACTTCGTGTTAACTACTCATCACTGATCTTTGAGTTAAGAAATATTTTCACAGTGGCCTGAGCTACCTGCAGAGAGGTTGCACGCACGTGAACGCAGCTTGTTGTACACCATTCGGGGATGTTGCCTTCCAGCAGAAGACTATTAGTTAGCACAGGCATGGACAGTGTAAAGAAAGGTGTCTGAGGTAATGACTTCGGGCTGTTGGAAGCAGAGGACAGCAGCAGATTGAAGCAGACAGATCTATCAATGACCTTGGCAGAGGACACCAGATTTTAAATGGTAATACAAGGTAGAAGACAGCTAGAGACCACCCACTGGGCAAGCAAATCCTTCTTCTATTTGTTAAAGCATAAAATCAGCTCAGAGCATCTGCTGGGGAAAAAGATGAGCAAAGATGGGGGAAAGGCAGTAGATAAGGTTAGGGTCCTTTATGATCCTGCTGCCTCGCAGGCTCAGCACTGCCTGGAAAATTACATCAGGTTTGTAATTCTGGCTCAGCTATTCACAGGTCAGATAGGATTGCTTCCTACGCAGAGGGCAGGGAGGGGGGGGGGGAACAGCTTTCCCTGCAGGCAGTTAAGCTACTATGAAAAAAGGCCAAGATGATATGTCCAATTACCTCAAGCCATGAGATACACTTCCCACAAACTAAAAATCAGTCTTTTGGTTTCAAAATCCGTGTGTGATTTGCTGTGTCAAGCAGTTCCTCCTCCCACTCTCCTGTTCTGGTATCTGAGACACGCTGAAAACATCCAGGTGGAACGACCTGACAGTCCAGTCAGCCTCGTCCACACGTCATGTCTGATACAAGCAAATTGTGTCTTATCATCAAACACACACAGTGAGCTTTGGAGGGTTATATGCAATTTGTGATCAGTTATCAAGAAATGTAAATCATTAACAATCTGCAGCAGATTAAGCAGTTTACTTAATTCAGAGACGTCCCAACTACTGAGCATCCAGAGGGAGGCAGCACACATGGAGGGCAGTATTTTAATAATTTACTCAGAGGCCAGTGCCAGGATTTTTATAATCAATTTTTATTCCGGGTGGAGGGGAGGAGGAAGAACAGATTAGACAGAGCTTTCCTGTGGACAGGATCTGGCCCCTAAAACAGATCAGCTGGACTGCGTGCTCTAAATAATACCAAAAAACAGGAGCAGCAAGCTTACAAGAAGGACCCAGAACAGTTATGACCTTGAACACTGCAGTGAACAAATGAGTTGTTTTGGAAATACACACAAATTTCCGTCATCTGCGCTGCACTGTAGAACTAAATGCAAGCCAACAAAGGCTCTTAGCAATGCAACAACCAGATCATTTCACACATGCATCTTTTTTCCCCTGGCACTGCACCTTTAAAATAATTGCTTCACTCATCTAAGTCTGAAGGACCAAGGTTTGTCTTTGCTTTTCCCAATCACATTTTGTTTTCTTTTTGGCCAGAGCATGCAATGGTTTTGTTGCATCAATTTTTGAAAGGAAAATATTTTTGTAGAAGGAAACAAAAGCTCATGGTGTGGCAGCTACATGCTAATTAGAAGCCACTGAACGCTGAGGATCTACATCCTAGCTTTCCCAGTGGTCAACCAGTAACCCCTACTTAAGACACAGGAACCAAAGAAGACAGTCCAGTAGCCAACTTCCAAACCATACACTTGAAAGCTTAGAGACATTTTTCTGTACTCCCATCAGTTCTCCCAGTCATCCCACACTGTCTGCTCCTCTGGCACCCTTCATTTTTATGCACATTTCAATCACGCCATTTCTCTCCCCAGAGTTTTGGCTCCAGCAGCCCAGTTCAGCAAGAGCTGGCAGTGATTTACAAGTCCTGCTAGACTTGGTCTTTAAAAATACTCACGCTATTGGCAAGTACATAAGCTTCAGATGTGTATGTGGGAAAGGTGCAGATACTCCCTCCGCATCCCAGTCCTCCTGTTTCCGGAAACACCCGTTAACCAGCAGGTACCAGACGACCAAGGTCACCTCTCCTTGGCAGTAGCAAGCCGTCAGTATTTGTACACCCCCATGCAATCGCAGAGGCAGCCCACATACCTGCTCAAGCAGCTGTTGTCCCCTTCATCACCAAGTCAACTGTGGCTTTGAAGTGGTGAGACAAAGGCAAATATTGCCATCCCCTCCACCTCACTGCAAAGGAAAGAATCTCTTCCGATTTGATTTCCATTTCTCAATTGCTTGTAGCATCCCAGCCCATTCCTCATTGCCTGAGAGGCATCACACATTCACTGTCTCTCAAGCACTGAAAACAATTGAATGCATTTTTATAATATTTAAACAGGTTAAAAACACCCTGTAATAAACTGGGAATTACTACAGACTGCTGCTGGGAAAGGAGCTGCTGGAACATAGAAGGATACAGTGGGTACTTCAGGTTTTCAAAAGGCAACATCTGGCAGATAAAAACAGCTCAACATACCAAATGCCTTTCACATTACCAACACAACAAGGTGTTTTATACCAGATTTCTGGTGCCAGTGTTCTTCGCGATCCAAGCCACCCCATTTTGCTTTCATATCAGAGGACTGCTGGATATTGGCATTTAACAGCACTCAGCATTAGCAAGGATGTGCGGCTGCTCTGAGTTCATGCAGGAAGGTGACAGCCTGCCTTTTTTGAATTCCAAATTGATAAGAGGAGGTCACTAAAATAATTAATTAACTGGAAGGTGAGGAAAGGAAAGAGTGAGTTGAGAGGGCTTCTGTTAGAGATGAAACATGAATGGGAAGAATAAGCAGTAGGAAACGGGTTATAAAGTACAAAAGATAACAAAGCTTGCAGTAAGAATGGCAGCAAGCCTCTGGTTCAGTAACCCCCAGATAAGAAAACCGTAACAGCATAGTGCTTTGGTAATAATAGATCTATCCAAATGGAGGCAACAGGCTGAAGACAAACCCTTTAAACCCCATGACTCTCCCTGCACCCCAGTTACTGTGGTATCCAGGCAGCTTTGGACGGGGCTCTGAGCAACCTGGTCTGGTTGAAGATGTCCCTGGCTCATTGCAGGGGGGTTGGGCTAGATGACCTCTAAAGGTCCTTGCCAACCCAAAGCATTCTGTAAGGCCACCAGAAGGAAGGGAGAAGTCCAGGTCCACACTTTGCATTTGTGAAGCAGCCTGCTAGTGACAGACATGGTAATGAAAACCCTTCCAGCTGCACCCCACAGCTGAGCATTTCCCTGCATGTAACCTCCAAATATTTGACACAGAAAGTACTTCCCACATTAAGGCTTCTCCAGATACTGCAGTTGCACTTACCTCAGTACGTCACAGTTATTAAGTTCTTGCCCTGGTACTTGGGACACTAAATGCATTAGGCTGTATCAGTTTTCTCTTAACAGACAGATTTTTTTTTTTTTTGGCATTTTAGACAAACAAAAGTTCATTATCTCTGATTGTGAAATAAGCATAGAGGAAAATAAACAATAGTTGGAAAAAGGAAGTCATGACAAATGCCGACTATCTGAATTTTATTTCAAGTCATCTTTTCCCAACCGTATATTGCAAAATTTGTGCTTGAAAGAAAACATTTTCACCGTACATTTTTTCAGGGACAGAAAAAGCTCCACTTCAATTGGCTTCTTCTGCAGTGCTTGTGGAAAGTTTCAAGTCTCAGCACTGGCGCTTAGCAAGCTCCTACTCTTGTTTCTTCCCCAGCCTGAGTCAAGTTACTACTGGGTCTCAAGAATAAAACATTTTTCCATTCAAAGCAGCTTAGCTTTTGAATAAACAAACACACAGAATCAACCTTGGTCCTGTTCAGTAAATATTTACAAAATATGAATGTTAGTAAAAAATAAAAACCATGTGTTTGACATGCTTCTAAATCAATCCTGGACAGGTAGAGAAAGCAGCGCCATGACCCAGCTCCACCAGAGAGCTTAAGGACAGCACCACCAAACACCATCAGGTCTAAGGTAAGTGCCCAGGTCTGGGAGCGCTGTTCCCACTAAAGAGGCAAAAATGAGACTCTCATTAAACCATGGCAGTTCAAGCCAACCAATGCCAAATGCCAAAAAGATGTGTGAAATCCCACATCCTCCCCAGACCAGGACACAGTCCTGCAACCCTGATTTGGACTGCACAAGCACCTGGATCCCACACTCTCACCTCAGGACATCCATTTTTACTCCACAACAGGTTAGCTGTAGGAGCGCTCGACCAGGCAGGCTGTAAGATCTCCTGAGCGTGCAGGGATTGACATCGCCCTCCCCAGAATCAAATCTCAAACACGAGTCTGGAGGGGGAAATAATTAAATAAACAGCTGATGCTAGGTCACCTGGTAGGATGGACACTAGCTTGGACGTTTTCTCCTCAGGAGACTCGGAAGTCACCTGTACCTGCTAAGTTCTTACAACAGCGACTAACGGCTATACAAACTTACCACAGAGGCAGCAGTTAGCTCCAGTAGCAGTTAAAAACATACCATCGAGGCTGGATAGGCAGCAATCGAACAAGAATTAAAGTTCTCTGCAAGGCAGGATGGATTATCACACATTCCATCCCCCTACAAAGAAACTTTCAATTTCTACTTGCAGCTTAGCAATTGATTTTTTCCCCCACAACTGGCCAATTTTTTTTTCAGATAATACAAAACCATAATACATTGCCAAATGACAACACTGATGTCACTCTGATCTGTGATTTCAGGAAACAATATCAATTTAGTCAGGTAGGAGGAAGGGGAGCCGAGTTAGACATCTTGTTCTGTTTATTTTTGTGTTACTTCTGCATAACTGATAGCTATTCATAATTTAAGTTTATTTGACTCCAAATCTGCTCCTCTCTCTTAGTATCTGGTTAAAGTTGTTGTTTTACTTGGCTTGCATGCTTGGCTTTCTTTACATGTTAAACTGGTTTTATCTCAACCCTTAAGTTTTCTCACTTTTGCTCTTCTAATTCTCTCCCCCATCCCACCACGGCAGAGTGAGCAAGTGGCTGCCTGGTACTTACTTGCCGGCTAAGGTTAAATCACAACCAGGCCAAACAGAATTTCTATTTCTGTCCAGATTAAGAAAGTGCAATCCTGTGGTACAACAAATGCAGCAGATTTTGTAGAAAAATACTATAAAGACTGATGTAAAACCTTTATGCCTTGGATATTCAAGGTACATATGATTCTAAGGCAATTTTCCTGCTTTCTTGATCCTCTGATCTTGGAGCTTAAAAAGGCAATCATAATCTTATAACACCTTAGGGCTGGCCTAACATAATCTGACACAATTTCCTCAGTACCAGAAGACCTGTACCAGAGGGCAATTTCAGACCAGCCATCGTGAGAACAGTTAAAGTAGTATTCAAGACTAAAGAAGAAACTCTTCACAGAAGAGGAGCAAACACAAAAGGCTTCTACAACAAGACACTCCATGCAAGAAACTCAAACTAGAATATATAAATTCCCTCACAATCCAGGAGGGAACAATAACATACCGTGAAAGATGCGGAAAGCCCAACATTCCTCGTGTCTGGAAAGCCTGGCTCCAAGACACAAAACCCAGCTTAGCAACTGGGGCCAAGCTCAGGAGCGGGAGGAGAACGCAACTGCCATGGGGCAGCACCATGCCAAAGGGCATCAGAACAATGATGCTGCATCCAACACGTATTTTCTGACTCCACCACTGCCCCAACCCAACTACTGTGGCAGTGACAGCTAAGGGACGCCCATTGTCCTTCTGCCTACCGCAGCAGCCATAGATGCACTTCTCCAGACATGCAAGTATCAGCTGCACTTCTGAAGCGCTTGTCTGATCCTGTTCACACCAAGGTCAGCAGCAAAACTTTCAGACGATACTGGAGCAGGATGAAACCAACCATGATAATTTTAGTGTTTGTTTATATATTGAAGCAAAAGCAAATTACTACTACTTCCTAACGGGAGACACACTGGTGTCCCCATGTCAGTGGGTAAAGGAAAGAAAAAAAAAAAGGAAAAAAAAGAACGGAAATGAATGTCACGTGAATCCTCAACCCGATACCCATATGGAAACAGCTTGCAAAAAAAGAAGCTATGCAACACTACAGAAGAGAGACTTTCTCTCCACAAGCCTTTCCCCAATGACATATGTAACTTCCGTTACATTATCTGTGGCAGGTAAACTGGACAAGGCAGAAAGACCTACACAACAGTTACAGAACAAGCATCTCTAGCTCTACGGTGCTTTCTATTGCAAACGTGCTTTGAAGATTTAATTATTGTACCTGAAATTTCCTGTGCTTTTCTCAGGTAGAGAAGCTCACAAGCTACTGAAGTAGCATGCTTCCTCTTCTCAGTTCTTTGTGGCATCACCAGTTTTACTAGGAAGTTAAAGTTTCTTATCTTCTGTCTACCCTGAAGTTTTTATACAACCTATGTATCCTATTAGAGTTTTCTTTAGTTGTTTGGCAGCAGCACCGAAGATCTTACTGAAGCCTTGGTTACATGAAAAGACCTATGGGTAGAAAATAGTGCTTGGAGTAATCACAGAGTAACCAGATACTGAGAAGTCTATGAAGGCTGTATGCCAAACTTATTTGTAGTATTTTAGGAACTGAAAGGAGCAGAAATGTCATTTTTATGACTGAAAACCTTTTTTCAAAAATGAAAAGCTTAGGTGAAGCCTCCCTGCACAGGGTCTCTGGACTTCCTTGATCTTCTCCAAGCTTTGGTCTACATTTGGATAACCTGATGAAGAATCCTCTCTTCAGCATGTAACGCCCAGCTGTATATGTGTTTCAAAGCAGTAGATGATCAGTGGCTTGTATTTCAAAATTGGTCATTACTACCGCTTAGCACTCTTCTATGACTTCAAAAACACAGGACCAAAGCTTTCACTTGGCCTGAAACAGTGGTGGGATTGCCAAGCTTATCAGATGTGAAGCCTGGTCTCTTCTACTGGCAGCCTGTGGAGCAGCCCTGGCAGTGCAGCTGCAATGACACCAAGCCTGCTCGAAGGATACCAACCCAGGATGGTGTAAGCAGGGAACAAGCTGGTGTGTAAAGAAGCATTCATGACCTGTCTCCCAGAGCCACAGGACATGACGAAGCAATGCTCTGCTCAAACCACTCAAAGATATTTCCCTGGGTGTCAGAAGCAAAGGCTCATGGAGACAAATTATCTCGAAGGCTGTTGAGGAACGTGAGATGTACTCACACAGGTTACAGGTCCAGTGCTCAGGCCTCCAGTGGTGCAGCGAGCAAACACAGGGGTCTGACCAGAGGACTTGGCCACAGAGGTCACAAGTGCCACCTCGGTGCTCCAGCTGGGTTCCAGCCCCAGCTGCAGCCCTGTGGGTTGCTGCCCGATGTCACACACAGGAATCTGGCAGCGTGCACACGGCTGCTCAGCGTCGCGGCCCCAGGAGATCTGCCCTCCCCCGGACATCTGGCCGAAGTTAGTCTTACGCATCCCAAACTATTTTTGGTCTCAATTCAGGCTTTTTAAATTTGTTGTTACAGAACTCAAAGCAACAGAAATGTTTACAGGTAGACCAGCTTTAAGGGCTGTGTCGTGCTTGAACCAGTGGCTTACTTTATTTGTTTTGTTTTATTTTAAATCACAGAACCAATTTCCCACAGGCAATCTGCCTCCCCACCAGCAGGGATGGCCACATGATCTGAGTGCCCTGGCGACATGAAACACACCTAGATCAATAAATGACACAGGCCTGGGGACCAGTCTCTGGCAGCGAGGCCACCTGCCATGCAAACCAGCGGCTGCATCCAAGCTGCGTGCTGGGAACGGTCCCCGGTCCGAGCTGCCTCCCAAACCCTGTCTGGGGATTGTTTGACGCTGTGCAAACTGGCTCATGGCAAGAACAGTGCCTGGTACTGACAACCATACAATACAGCCAGGCAGATCCCCGTGTCTGAAAACATACCGTGGCACTATTTAACTTAGTAGAAATACAGTCATTATAGTAACTGGCCCTGGGTTCAGCTGCCCGTTTCTCCCAGCTGGTTTATGCAGTCACTGAAAAGATGAAACAATGTTGGTCCCACTGAAGTCTACCCTACATACACCACCCCGTGCCATACTGGGCTTGTTTAGCAGTGGAAAGTGAGAACACGAAGGGGTTTGCTGTCTCTGTTCACAAGAGCCCTGCTGTATTGTTACCTCATACACCGCAAGAATATCTCAAGGGTGTCCATATTTTCCCCACTTTCCCTCCTTCATTTTTACTAGCCTGAGGTCAGTGTAAAGGCATTGGTCAGAACCTGAGTAAATATCAATTTCTGGCTTAAATAGAGTCATCTCACACAGCCATAAAGGGAAATCAAACTAAAACCAAAAAGACGACCATTGCCAGGATAATACTTCAGAGAAACACAATGGCTGGCTTGCAGATCTGGAGCCTGCCTGCAAGCACAGGCAGTAACATTTATTTCTGGAAGAATACCATGGAGTCTGAGGTGGCAATACATGCACACACACCACTTTTTGAAAACACGGTTTGCACTTTTTAATCCAACACAAAACACTCCAACACAGATCACTAAGCAATTACCCATGTCATTGGTTTTCCCCACATCCAGAATTTTTGTCAAAATGGCTATTTATCTACTCCTCCCACATCACTTTGTATACAAAGCACTTGTCTACATAGTCAGTAGTCCTGGTTTTGTGCTTAAGAGCTGAATAACAATTACACTTGTTTCCAAAAAAAAAAAATCCTTCTCTTTAAACATGTAAAAATGTTCATGTCAAAAACCACACAGAAACACAAACTCTGTTTTAGAGCAAGCCAAAGACCATGGGAGACACTGACTGAGCAGACCAAGCCATTTGTTAGGTTTATCCAGGCTTTCTGCTGGTGACCTCAACATTTGTAGTCCTTGGGCCATTCATGCAGACGCGTTCATGCCTCGTAAAAAGCAGACTACAATGTTCATTCCTGATTCCTCAAAAAAGAGCTTTTAAGACGTCAGGTTTTTAGAAGGATGAATATAAGCTGTGACCAAAAGGATGCTGTGGATTAAACTAGTCCAGGATGGAGACTTCTTGGCTTGGTTTCCTGTTCAAGAAAACTTATTAAGGAAATGCTCACCTAACTTATCTCTTATCTGCCAAAGAACCTACTGGGGAGGAGGGAAAGAAGGAGTAAAAGCATCCTAAATCACAGAGGAGCTTTCAGAATTCAGATAAAGTCCATGCATTTTCAGGCACGACAGCACGTAAATCTTTTTTAAACAATCAGTACATTCATAAGTCCCTTTCCCAGTTGCTTTCTCTGGTATCTAATATGGCTTAGCCACAGTATTTGAGAAAAAGTTCACCGACCAAAACCGAAGGACCATGACCACTAGCATTTGCAGCATTTCTTGTTTAACAAAAAAATCCTACCTTTGCTTTTAATCTTCCACTCCAAAACCAACACTTTGGAACTGAATTGGTGGTATAAGCTACTGCGGGATTTCCTACCTTCCTGCTGGTCACATGCTCCCCCACCATACAAGCAACCATGAAGAGCGTACAAAGGGAAAGATGCCAAACAACAGAGGTCCCAAATGTCCCCCAGAGCTATGTCCACAGCTGTGCAGCCTGCAGAAATCCTGCCTGCTACAGCCCATCACCCGCAACCGGGCTCCTCATCTGCCAGGGTGCTGCAGCTCAGGCTGCGGCAGGACTTCAAGCATCGCAGCAAGAGCTTCGAAATTTTATGTGCTTTTCCTTTTTGGCTACAAATAAACCTAGCAACAACAGGAATCAGAGTGTGAACCTGAGGTTCAGTAATTGTTTTTACGAGACTGAACTGATGTCCCTGCTGAAGTCCGGCAGGATCATTTACTAGTTGATACTTTGAAAGCATGATGATGGATTCATCTATTCCCACTCATTTACTGGCAGTTGCAGAAGTTAACGAGAAAAGATTTGTTTATGAAGCCTGATTCATTTCCTGAAGGGAAGAGTGCACACTCTTCTTCGGAAATGGATTAGTGCCTATATCTTGTGTAACCAATCCTTGCTACATAACATGCTGTGCCAAGTGCAGTGGTCTACCACCCATCGCAGTTGATGTGTTTAAGCTAGCTCCTTCCCCTTTCTTCTGCCTGAAGAGATTCAGCATACGTCCACTCTTAGCTGCCAATGGTAGCTAATACAGTTCCAAAAACTCCTATTACTCCTGACTTCAGATGCAACAAAGCCTAGAAAACATGAGGTAATATCAGACAGGCTTTCACTCATCAGACAGTGCCAAAAGCCTCAGCTGCTGAGGCAGCACACAGACTGGCCCAGGCAAGGCTCTACTAGACCCGACGCACACTTCTGGAGCTTAATTATAGTTATTCTGACTGAATGGGACATAAAATAGGGCTCAGTGGAACAGAATAAAATGCATCGTTTCACTGCAGCAAAAAGCATCAACTTCCTAATCCCAGTCATTAAATAACTTTAGTCCAGGCCTAGGGTACCATAAAGCCAAAGGTGTCGATTTTGACTTGACAGATACTTTCTCACCCTCCTCTCCCAGCACAACTAGTGCTGAACCAGCTTTAGTCCTCTCTTCCCCATGTTAGTACTACTGCACTGCTCTACTTCAATCTCTTGTTTTTAGCACAGGCAGAAGCAGATACCGATAAAGTAAACTGTTACCATGGCATATTAAAAGCATAGAGATCATTCATCTCCAGCAGCCAAATGCAGGGCTCTTCAGCAAAGTCCCTTCCACCGAACCTTGAGCTCCTGGCCAGCAGAAAGCAGGCTATGCCAAGGCTGCTGCCTGACCAAGGACTCCTGTGCCACAGGAGTTTGAAGCCATGGGACCAACAGGAAAAGAGCAAGCACAAGGGCTGTATGCCTAACATTGGAGAACAGCACAGGCATGAGCTTTCCTACTGGACTTCCAGAAATTGCAGAAGTGCAGTAAGCCTATGACAACGGCTTATTGCCGGCTGAGCTGCTGAAATGGCCAGTGAAGTAAAGGCATGATTTGTAATCCAGCCAAGACATCGCGCAGAGGATCTCCCCTGCCACCAGAACGCTGCAGATGTCTTCAGTCAACCCTGCACGCAGTAGAAGCTAGGCTGGACCATAGGCTATGTCCTTACCATCAAAGCAGAAAGCCTCTCCTCAGAAATTCTACTTTTATTCCATCCCATGCACATGGTCCTGCAAAACATGAGGCCTTTGCAATGTCAAATTGAACCACTCATTGGATGACTCCGTAGCCCACGTTTGCTCTAGTAAAACACAGAGCTGGGAGAGGGAACAGCATTTTCTTGTACCAAACGAGAAAACAGGGATGGAGTAGGGGAATCAGAAGATACAGCTTCATAACACTAACGATCAAGAAGAAAATACGTAAAGTAAGGATAACTCAGCACATAAGCAAAATGAGTGCAAACTAGCCAAAAAAAAAAATGTAAGCTGTCATTTCCAGTTTCACAGCACAGATTCCTAGAGTTTCCAACATACACAGAGGGGGCAAAATACGTGATGAGGACCTGTTTCTTAAAAGGGATTACATTACATGGTTTTCTGAGATAAGGGGCAATTGTATTAAATTAAAAGGCAATCCCTTCTTGATCTTTGTGTAACAAACTGGCCTAGAAACATGCCTATAGACAAAATATCTCACAGAATATTGAGTTCAACACTTGACCTTGCAGTATTAACTGACATCGCAAGCAAACACACCTCAGTGTAGACGTCCTCAGAGAAGCATCCAAATCAGAGGTGACATCTATAAGATAAGCTTTGCTGTACTGCTTCAGAAAAGCTTAACAGCGACAAGAAGGGAAGCATCACAATTTTCAGTGCTCTCCTGCGTCATCTTATCTTGCATCACAATAAACCTGCTGGATTTCCTCTTTCAGGCACTGCCTATATGTTTTTTATTCCAAGCCCCAGATAAGCTAAATAATGTGGAGGTCAGAGACTGTTGGTACCTATATATCTAAATCTTGAAACCGTTGTACCAAGAGGATACTTACCACTGCTCTGAACCAACACCAAAACCATCTCTCACTTCCCATCCTCTAGCATGCATTAGCTTGCATAAATGTAATTATGTTTTCATTAGACCTTGTTACCTTTTAAGCTAAAGTAAAAGCCTTAGCACCAACTCACGATTAGACTTTACTAGAGCCTAAAGAAAAAAAAAAAGCTGTTTATTTTAAGACCCTAAAGTACCCTATGAGGCAGATGCACCACCTGCTTAAGAATACAATTAAGCCTTTATTTGCTATTATAAATGAACTTGAAGCCGAAGGCAAATTTACTAAATTCACACTCACTGCTAGCGGTGCAAAATCGCATTATCTGTCATGTTCTAAACACAGGCAAGGATCTTCTCTCCATATCCCTTCAAGACAAGGCACTTTATTTGCTCTTGCTCTATTTATTTATTTGATCTTTATAACATCTTTACTTGATATTATTTATTTGATCTTTTACCTCACAGTAAGAGGGAACAGTACAGGATTTGGAGAACAAAAGACAATGTTAGATCAAACTTCTCGGTAAACTTGGCAGCACAACAGCAGTGCTCTTCTACCCAGAACTGTGCTTTGGCATCGTCTTCGCCTGGTGCTCAAAACCTTAAGAGTTCCCTGAAAAACTTAATTTAAGTGGTGAATACACATGGTATGACAAGCAAAGCCCATATGTTCAAAGTCTGGCCAAGGTTAGTTACGCAATGCTATTTCCTGCAGCCCGACTAAGAGAAAAATGAAAACATCACTTTTTTTTAACCCAGCCTCCACAACTGCTCTCCCTCTTACGAAGATGAAGGCTGTGTTTTGTCTGTCCAAAATTTCAGCACAGTCTAATTTGCAAAATTTATTACCTGCTTTCTGATAGCCAAATATCCCTTTTGAGTGTTATTTATGTGCAGTTTCAAACCATCAGGCACACAGACTGTGACATACGAAGAATCCTGAGAGATGCATATGGTTTCATGATTATGTAAAGCTCTCTCCCTGGGGGGCTGGCTAGTAAAATTGCCCTCTCCTGCTTCTCCTTTCACAAAATTTTGTTCTCCAGGCTTGCTCCAGTCACTCGCCCAACCTGTTTGCTGGGGTATTTGCCATTCACAGAATCACAGAATGTTAGGAGTTGGAATGGACCTCTGGTGATCATCTAGACCAACCCTCCTGCCGAAAGATGGTCACCTAGAGCAGGCTGCACAGGACCTTGTCCAGGCGGGTCTTGAATATCTCCAGAGAAGGAGATTCCACAGCCTCCCTGGGCAGCCTGTTCCACTGCTCTGTCACCCTCAGAGTGAAGAAGTTCTTCCTCATGTTCAGAAGGAACTTTCTGTGCTTCGGTTTGTGCCCATTGCCCCTTGTCCTGTCACTGGGCAACACTGAAAAGAGTCTGGCCCCATCCTCCTGACACCCACCCTTCAGATATTTATAAGCATTTATAAGGTCCCCTCTCAGCCCTCTCTTCTTCAGGCTAAACAAGCCCAGCTCCTTCAGCCTTTCCTAGTAGGAGAGATGCTCCATTCCCCTCATCATCTTCATAGCCCTCTACTGGGCTCTCTCCTGTAGGTCCTCATCTTCCTTGAACTGGAGAGCCCAGAACTGGATGCAGTACTCCAGATGGGGCCTCACTAGGGCAGAGTAGAGGGGGAGGAGAACCTCCCTCCACCTGCTGGCCACACTCTTCTTCATGCCCCCCAGGATACCACTGGCCTTCTTGGCAGCAGGTATGCACTGCTGGCTCATGGTTAACCTGTCATCCACCAGGACACCCAGGTCCCTCTCCACAGAGCTGCACTCCAGCAGGTCAGCCCCGACTCTGTACTGGTGCATGGGGTTGTTCCACCCCAGGTGCAGGACCCTGCACTTGCCTTTGTTGAACTTCGTCAGGTTCCTCTGTGCCCAATGCTCCAGCCTGTCCAGGTCTTGCTGGATGGCAGCACAGCCTTCTGGTTTATCCACCACTCCTCCCAGTTTTGTGTCATCCACAAGCTTGCTGAGGGTACACTCTCTGTCTTCATCCAGGTCACTGATGAATCAGTTGAACAAGACTGGGCCCAGTACTGACTTCTGGGGAGCTCCACTAGTTACAGGCCTCCAACTAGACTTCGCTGCTGATCACAACCCTCTGAACTCTGCCATTCAGCCAGGGTGGATGTTTGTTTTATAGTTTTCCCATTTACTGCATTTCATACTTCACTTCGCACAAGTATAAAGAAGGAAGTTTTATCTTCTCTCTCCTAAAACTACCCGTGCGGGACAAGGCTGTGATGCAGAGGCCACATCCTGCTGCTCGTGGCCATTCTCAGCACCCCATGGCCGCTGCTCCCATCCCAGCCTGCCATGTCCTGCAGCACCACGGCTGCATCCATCGCTCCTCACACCACATGCAGAAGGGAAACAGCTGCGGTTTCTCTTGTTCCTGTCTTTGCAACAGATTACCCTAGGGACTACCACAATTCTCATCAAATCCCTGGGCAAATACATGCAGATACTGGCAGAGTTTTATATAAAACCACTTGTATTTGACAGGTGTGCGATGGAAGCACCCTGGGCAAGGCAATTAAACATGGCTTCTGGGGTGCTTTTACACAAATGGCCTTCCAACATCTGAGAGGTTACAGGGCACAGAACATGGTGACATACAGAAGATACTTGTGCAAAAGCCAGTTGTTCTGCTTAGGGCATTGCACATCATTTATGAACTTTTTAGAGCTCCCAAGCACAGGAGCTGTGCATGCCTGCATTATGGCCTCCCGTTTTCTCCTTCCCGTTTGCTCTCTGAGCTGCCAAGTACATTCTGACTTCTCTTAAAACTGTTACAACCACCATTTTACAAAACTTGTGCCACTTTCGAGCAGTTCTCTTGCATGTATTATCACACAGCTGAAAGATGTTGCTGGGAAACCTGTGCACAGATCACTGTCTGCAGATACCATGCAGGAACCAGCGCAGCTGGAGAGGGAAAGAAAAAAGAAAGCAGCTGTCTCAGTAACTGAAATTCTGTCAGGTAGGTCAAACAAGCTACTGACATATTTCTGTTGCGCTACAACTTCACATGCTATTTGAGACCTTCAGTCTGCGAAGTGACCCTCAATGCAAGGCCAGCCTTACGGAACTAGCCCTGTAGCTTCAAAACTGTCGCAATTCCTTTATTTTAAGGTATTGCAGCAATTTAACACTGTAGTGTCACTGCCTTGTCTAGCCATCTTTAGCTTTAGGAGAAAAAACCAACAAATCTCCTGCAAGAGCACATTTTTAGTTATATGCCAGCTCTGTACTGCACATATTCCATAACCAGCATTTGTTTTTCTTCCAGGGGCCACAGGGCACACACAGAGGTGGCATTGTGCAGTCCCCTCTTGGCGAGGAGCGTTGTTCAGCTGCAGAATGAGAGACTGCAGGGGAAGGTCACCAAGTCTGACAGATACGAGACACGCTGATGAGAGATCCCGTCTCTGTGTAAGCAGATGCCAGCGAAATTAAGATGGGGTCAGGGAAGACAAGAAGAAAAACAAGAACTGATTAATACGGGAGGCGGAAGCGCTGTCCTGAAACTTGCTGCGACTCAAGAACCGTGTTCAGCAACTGGCAGACAAAGAGGCTACCACAAGGTAAATGGAAGGTGCCTTAAGTAGCTCTTCTTGTTCTAAATAAAGCCTGTAAGACAAGATACGTGCATCTACACCTTTTATATAAATAATACTGTCTAAAACAGAGAGGTGAGTAAAAAACACTGCGTCTCTGACTCTAAATGCTCAAGTACCTAATGTTCTGCTCTACTTTGATGCATAATAGCGCTGCTGAAACTGGGTCTGCACAAGTCATGGTCCAAGCCACATCATATCACATTTTTGCAGCTACCACCTTGCAGTTAAGACATGAACTTCATACAACTTCAGGACTTGCACCAATTTGTGCATTGACCTACATGAGCTAGCAGTCACAGGATAGCTCAGATCAGAAAGACTAAATGCTAATGCTTTAAATCTTTAACTGACACTAAGTACTTGAGGAAGAGCATTGTAAGGCTGGGGATATACAAGCTTTGGCAAACTCCAACAAGTTATCCCCTGGTGGCACAAAGTGCCATAGGGGGTTAAAAAAATACATTGCAAGGTCTTCCACAAGTTACTAAGTAGAGTTTATCATCCCCAACAAGTACTCAGAAAAACATTTTATGTTCTAGTCCCAGAATTTTTGTGTCTGAATAGGATACATGTTAGTCAAATCAGGAACAGTTACTTTTCAACATCTGCAACAATTTCTGAGTACAAGAGTTTTTGGACCTCCTGTCCTCTCTTAAACCTCTTGCCAGCATCCACTTCTGTTTCACTCGAACAGCCAGCAGTAACCTCCACCCCGAGCTTTATTCCAAACACAGTCATCAAGTTGCAACATACCCAATTAGCTTAAAAAAATTCAGAGCAAACAAGTTGCATCCACAGCAATAGGTCTCTTACGAACCTTTGCACCGTTAGTGCAGAGTTTCTTCATTCTGTCTCAATAATTTTATTAGTGACTGATGTTTTTATCAAAATTTAAAGAACCTCCAGGCACGGACAAGTCTTTTTACACATGTGAAGAACATCCACACCTTCTGCACTGCTTAAACTAGTGTTCATGCTGCAATAACCTGGGTGTGAAACCTACAGGCTTGGACCAATGAACATACACAAACAGCCAGTATCCAAACCAGTTCTCACGCAACTTTGCACTTCTGTTGCACACCAACAGCCACACACAAAGCAGAGCAGCAGTCAGTGACACAACCCTGCATTTAGATGAGAAATACAAACCTGTATTGCAACCATAGCACTGCAAAGCAATTGCTCCCTGCGACTCCACCACAGGAGAAAGAAAACCCAGAGACTTTACTGAGGGGCTGCAGTTCCTCGTGTCCTGCCTGCATGCAGCACCAAGTGAAGAGTCCAGCCTTCCCATCACAAGTATTTCACAGACATGAACTTTAATGCTATATGCTTTATGCCCCAGATCTGGACAAGCAAACCACAAGGAGCGAAAGATTGCTTTTGATATCTTCAGGGGTTAAAAGATCACACTTTTCCATGCTAGAAGGCATGTCAGCAGGACGCCAAAGACAATCTCACGTTTCTTGTCATATATGCACATTCCTATTCCTCGTTCCCTAAAAAACATACAAGTTAGCAAACCCAGAAGACAAGCCTTGGACGACAGCTGAAGTGCACATCTGCACTTAAAAACCTCTTCCATGCACATCTGCATTTAAAAACCTCAAACTGTAAACCAAACCTAGCAATAAAAGCTCTGCACAGTTTTATCTATATGAAATGAAGACACTAATCCAAATGTACACGACAAATGGCTCACTGTTTATACAGCAACCTGTACAAAGAAGCTGAGACAGTTGAAAAGGAATTTAAGATGATAGAAGGTAGTGCAGAAGACAACTCTATTCCCTTATTAAAAAAAAAATAAAATCCTATGGCATAAATATTTTTCTCCTAGGTTTTGTCATGTTCTAGGAGACTAGAATGCCTTTTTTCTAAAAAGAAAGGATTTTGACAATTTTCACTTGACTATGAAAGCTTTTACCTCCTGTGAATACTTTTAGGAGAACAGTTCTTGACCACAACACCTACATTTCCAAGGTCTGTATCATGGAAGCGAGCACAGGGCTCCCACCGAAAAGAGGACCCAGACCAGAGTTCGTAATTACTGTGAAAGCTGCCTACATCAGCACATGTCTAAGATTTCCTCACCTACAACATAGGTAGTGGAAAAAAAGATGGCTAGCGGCAAAGCGCAGGTCTAGTGCGATGACACCTAGCCCTCTCCCGCCAGTCTTGCACGGTGCCACACGATCAGCACATCAGACACGCAGCTGAATTAGCACTCACATCACTGGCAGGCTCTTGAGAAACACAGAAATGTGCCAACACCAAGCAGAACTGCTTGCACCGAAAGCTGAGTGAGTCAGTGCTCTTCTCCCACTGTATCCCCGTGCTCAGGTAAGATTAATGACACTAAATCTTCTCTAGAGCACAGAGTCAGATATGTCTGAACTTGACATGCCAATGACCTACTTCTCAGACAAGCCCAACACCCACATCTCCCTCTGAAGGCAACAAAAGACAAGGATGCTCAGCAATTTTGAAATGGTAGAACATGCTTTTAGCACACAGGAAGCTGATGACAGCTTAGGGCCCGCTGTGCACATTAGGAAAATCCCACATTAGCTTCATGTGTAGCAACTAAGGCATCCAATGCTATGGATCACTCAAGACTTCACACATTTGGATATACATGTCTGTTAATTCCACTCATTTGCTGGCAGGTGAAAGAGCATGAATGAAAGCCAATAATTTCTTTCTTATAGCTCTCCCGCATCAGATTTATACATTCTTAAATAACAAATGCTACCACTTCTTTAACTCTCACCTGTCTAGACAGGTGCACCCCTTTTTCTTAGAAGAAAAACACAAAATAAAAATACATCTTATCCCTCTCAATGCATGCCAGCTGTACTGTAAAGAGATACAGGCTCAGTCTATCTTACCTTAGTAAGGAATCGGCCAAATGAACTCTGATTAAGACACAACGCACATCATTCAGCTAACATGATTGATTGACTAGGATTCAGAAGAGAAAATATGTAGATCATACAGGTGATACACACTAAAAAGAAACTCCAACCTTTCAGGTTATGTAACATTTAGATAATCTAGTTAAACATGTAACTCCCCCTGAGATTCCTTCTTTTCCCATCTATGCCATTCTTTATGAGGAATAACCACACTCTCCATTATTATTTAGTTTTCGTTTTGTTTCTTAGAATTTGTGCATGTATGTGCTACAAGTACAATAATTCAGGGCTATATAATGTGTGACTATATCTGCAAGCTATAGCTCAAACCACTTCCGCATCTTTTAAAACCAGATAAAACTACTGGTGCCACAGAAAACAAGGACTAGAGACTGAGCTCCTTCTTTGAAGGGTTTACGGGTATAGAGCCACATCATGCACTAAAGGGAACCTTTAAAGCGGTACCTAGCTGTTGTGTATGTTAAGACTATGAGCAACTTCAATAATGGTACGTTCAGCCATTAGCCAGAACTCCCTCTGCTTCGTCTCCAGATGATCCATCTTCCCCAGCCTGAGGCCAGCGCTGGGGACGGCAAGTCGTCCCAGCTGAAGCTCTCTGCAAAATTTTCAAAACATTTCTCTCATGCCAGCAGTACATCACAGGCTGGTAAACCCTGCCAAAACTCACTTATTTGACTAACAAGAAGCAGATAACATCTTCATAACCATCCTTTACAGTTTCCAGGGATCTCTAAAAGCCCTCCACATTCCAAGGCCATTAAACAACCATGTCAACACTAGCACTAGAAGGCAGGTCCAAACAGGAAAAAGTACCATAAGGATCTGCACAAGCCTAATCATAGGCCACAGGTATTGAAAGTTCGGTAAACTACGCTTCCACCCCAGTATCCTGAAACTTCCGAATCTGACGCACCACCTGCTATTCTTTCCAAGCAAGTTTAAATTCTGAACTTTTAATTACAATAAAAATGCTAATGCAGATAGAAAATGAAAGAAAAAGCCATCAATCAACATCTTCATGCCTAAAGATATAAAAGGCAGGATCATAACTCATAGCATCTCAAAGACACCACAAACCAGCCCCACTAGCAGGCAAATTACCTGGTTAATGCCTTTAAACAGAAAATAACCTGGGGATCTCCAAAATTGCACCAGCAAAGCTTAAGACATCTATCAGCACATGTAACAGTGGATTTCTTCACCTGCTTTCATCAGTGAGCAAGACCTAACTGACCAACACCAGGGATGGGATGGGATGGGAAGGGAGAGGGTGATGCTCATGAACTAGCAAGTTTCTTAGTGGGAAACCCCTGATTTCCACTTCTCCACTTGTTTCTTGGACCTCACATCTCAGTTATCAGTGAAACAAAGATCTCCGATCAATCCCTTTCTCTACATAGAAATATGAACTTGGAGCACCAACCTATTCTCAGCAATTCATACATCTGAAAACAGCAGAAGCTACTTATTTTTTCTAAGGGGGGAGGAGAGGCAGAGATTGAGAGAGAGACCTATACAAAAGCAAATGAATTTCAGGAATACTTTCTTACAGATATAAAGAATTGGCTGAGTAAGCCAACAAGCTAGAACGAGGCAAAATACACTCAAGCTCTTATTCAGCTTCACAATGAGTAAGTAAAGAAAATAAAATCGTGGCAATATAGCAATGTAAAACTCTGCTTTAAATCTCTTTTAGGGTGTACTTGTTTTAAGTAGCGCAGTTCCTCTTGCTACTAGGCATGAGAGTTCAATGGGAGAGCGCTGCTTAGATGAACTTAAATGATCTTAAATTTGCAGATATTTGACAACTAGCTGAAAACTGACTCACAGTGAGGTCAAAGACAAGATGAAACAAATACTGACAGTTTTTCGGAAAGCTAGCAAAGACGTAAGAGCAGACACTTCACATGACAACTGCCGTCCAAGAGAAACAGTCCACCAAAAAAACCCTCGAGAATGAAAAACATATTCACGCACTGGTCAACATTTGTCTTTCAAGCTAGGGACACAGCTTACGCATCGTTGCACCCTAGTTGCAAAGAAACTCTGCTTAAAATCATTATTTATGGACTCTGCAAGAAAAATGAGCTCTCACTTTCGAGGCATGCACTTTCGGGATGGAGTTTTGAAGCTCCAGCTGCAGGGCTGAATTCAGTTCGAGCTCTTTCAGAAGAGATGAAGCTGCCTCTGCACGGACCCCGCACAGCCCAGCTGGACGGCCTGAAAACTTTCTCCTCTTTGGCAGCTTTACGACACGGGATTTAACTCCAAGATCTTATCGCTGATACATGGTATTTTTAAACAATTACGAAGAAACGTTTGCAGAGGGAAACGGGAACCAAAACTACTGTTTTAGCCAACGCCACTGCAATCTTTAGGCAAGGTCAAAGATCTCCACAGCCTCCCCAACCACCCTTGTGATGAAGGCGATCTCAAAGCACATTTTAGCCACGTTAAGAAGAGTCCCGCAAGTTTCAGCAGCGCCCCAGCCACTCATTCTCCTGACCAACACGGCAGTGGAGGAGACGGACGGACACCAAGCTGGAGACCAAGCGCCTTCCCCTCCAGGACCAGATGTGGCCGCCCAAAGCGATGTCCCCATGCCGGACCACCGTGACCCCGACGCTTGCCTGGGCTCTGGTGGTGGACTGTACAGTCACATCGGTGACGGCGGTGGTCTGTCACCACCACCGCTCGCTGGTGATGGCGGTGGACCATCACCGCGGGACCTGTCACCTCCCACCATCGCTCGTCGGTGATGGTGGTGGCCCAACACCGCAGGACCCCGCAGCGGTGGTCCACCCCCCGCCCCCACCGACAGGTGACAGACCACCGCCACGGCCCCGCGGGACCTGCGGACGCCCACTCCCCGGTACCTGTCCTCGGAGACGCTGATGACCCCGTCCTCCTTGGGCACTATCGCTGCCATGTTCACCACCTCCTGCGAGCCCTCCACCTTGTTGAGCAGGAGGGGCTTGCGGGTCAGCGCCTTGGGCTGAGGCTCCGCCGCCATGGGCGCCGCGGGGCCGGCCAGCACCGCCGCTGCGGCCGGGGGAGGGAGGGAGGCTGCGGCCGGGGGAGGCGGCCCGCACCGCCGAGGCGGAGGAGGGACTTGCCAGAGCCGGGCACCGCCGCGGGCTTCCCGGGA
>Ga0065711_1027332_pt1 | contig 50756 bp, 42 predicted proteins | sample Hoacrofraction12_FD_59098 | JGI IMG/M metagenome (GOLD analysis project Ga0065711, IMG submission 59098) | Hoatzin crop microbial communities from Cojedes, Venezuela - Epithelial fraction 12 v2 (version 2) | ecosystem: Host-associated > Birds > Digestive system > Esophagus > Crop | place... | reverse complement strand
CGCCCCAATCGCTCGGGACACATCCGACGTCTCTCCATCGTTCTTCGAAGTGTTATCCTTGAAAGCGAGTGCAAAGGTACACACTTTTTTCAAACCCACAAAACTTTTACAAACTTTTTTCAAGAAAAAAGCGATTTTTCTTCGTTTTTCTTGTTTTTGAGCCTAAATAAGGGCCTTTAAGAGCTCCATTAAGGTCGTTTTCCTGCTTCTTCGCCATCGGTTTTGACGAATATTGAGGGAGCAAGGATATCCTGCGCCTCATCTTCGTCGGTCGGAGTCTTGACTTCTGCCAGCTTTTCCGCCTCCGTTTCCACGGTTTCTACCGGTTTTTCGGGTTCCGCGGGCTTATTAGCTTCGATTTTCTCGCGTATGCCAGTGATCATTTTCTCTATTTGTGTGATGCGCGCTTGCTGTTCTGGGGTGTTGCGGAATCGCCGATAACTATCCAAAGCATGTTCGAATGCCACCAACGCGTCTTCCCATTCCTCGAGAAACATTCGGCTGAAACCGACGCGATAATAGGAATCGCCTTTTTCGTTGTCATAACATACTTGCAGTTGGCGCTCATACAACGGGATGCATTCCCGATAGTGCCCCATTTGGAAATGGCTCTCGGCATCGGCGAAATAATAAAAACTGCGCTCGTGAGGCGCGTAGATATCGAGTTGATCGATCACCGCATCGATGTAGGCGGCCGCTTGTTCGTAATCCCATTCGTAGTAATAGCACACGCCTATATAGGCCTTGAAGCGAGGATTAAGCTCGTATTCAGCATCAAGTTTCTTGAAGAGCAACAAGGCTTCGTGGTATTTCCCCGAGGCGAAATACTCCATGGCACGCCCCAACTGTTCGGCATCTGCGGACTTGCGACGCGGCTGTGCCTGAACGGAGTTTGCCACTCCTGCCATCAATAAGAGGAAAAACAACAAGAGTTTTGCTTTCACGCTTTCTGGGATTTATCGTGTTCGACCGCATCGAAGGCGTCAGGATTGAGCACCTTCATCAATGCCTGCACATAGTCGCGCTGCCAATCATCGGTTTTGAAACGGCGATCGCCATATTGCAAAATATCGATGTCAATAGGCACATAGCCCGCGCCGGTGTCTTCTTGGTTGCGACCGCAATCGGTTTCCATCTGTTTGAAACACATTTTCAGTCGTGCCAAAGGCATCCGTGTGTACAGCTCAGCTAGTGCATTGATGTAGTACCCCTTGCTGCCGTCCAGTGGTTTGGTTTTCAAAAAAGGCGAGAAACGGATATTTTCGCCAAACATCGCGCTTAGCATTTCGCGCACATATTCTGCATTGTCGCGCTGGTTGCTGTTGGTTCCGATGGCGATGATGGCTTTGTTCTTCATGCCGTTTCGTTTGATGAGATAGTGCCCTCGATGTCAGCGCAAGTCGATGACCTCAGCCTCGGGATACTCTTTTGCATTGAAGCGAAACCGGCTGTCGTCCACATCCACCTTCTTGAAGTTGCGAATGGCTATGCTTGTCCAACCCTTGTCTGTCTTCATTTTCACATTGACGGGAACGTATGACTTGTCCACAGTCACATACATTTCAGTGATGGTGCGCTGCTTGTTGGTGGCTTTCAGGTGAACCTCGTAGCCGCCGGTCACTGTTTTCCGAGTCATGGCGTAACCCATTTTGTAGAGATTGATGAAGCGATAGGGATTCATCGTCTGCTGCCGGGCTTGCGTTGGCGTGGAGACATTCACCTCTTGCGTGTTGACCATATAGGTCCATTGCGTTCTTCCGTCAAACCACATCTTCGCTTGCGGTGTGTTGGCGACAAACTTATCGCCCTTGATGGTTATGGTTCCTGAGGCATTGCCATATTTGCCCGTCATAGTGAAGTCTGCCGTCGCGCCTCCCTTAGAGCTCACGGTGGCGGCTGCTTTATCAAGAATCTGCCTGGCCGTTTGCGCCGGAGCGGCAATGCTCAGCATCAGGCCGACGATAAAAAGGATGGTTTTCTTCATACTCGAAAGTGCTGCGTTACACATTATATTATATATATGTATATGACCGCCCGCCTTGCCGAAGGTTTAATCAGCCGCCAACACCGCGGAGCGAGGCCAGCAGATTGTCGAGGCTGGTGATGTCGGTGATGAGCACCTCGCGTGGCTTTGAGCCCTGCGCGGGCCCCACAATGCCAGCCTCTTCGAGCTGATCCATCAGTCGGCCGGCACGGTTGTAACCTATGGAGAACCGCCGCTGAATCATACTGGTGGAACCTTGTTGCGATATAACGATGGCGTGGGCAGCCTCTTCGAACATTGGGTCGAGATTGTGTGCATCGATGGAAGCGCCTCCGCCGGCGCCGCCCTCGTCGGTGGCGGGCTCGGGCAGTTCGAGCGGTTCCACGGGACCGGGCTGTTCGGCCACATACTTATTGATGCGTTCCACCTCGGGCGTGTCCACGAAAGCGCACTGCACACGGATGGGATCGGAGCCGGCCGAATAGAGCATATCGCCGCGTCCGATGAGCTGATTGGCGCCCGTGCGGTCGAGAATGGTCATAGAATCGATGCGCGACGACACTTTGAAAGCGATGCGTCCGGGGAAGTTGGCCTTGATGTTGCCGGTGATGATCTTGGTGGTGGGCCGCTGTGTAGCAATCACCATGTGGATGCCCACGGCGCGTGCCAACTGGGCGATGCGTGCGATGGGCAGCTCTATTTCCTTGCCCGCCGTCATGATAAGGTCGCCAAACTCATCGATGATCACCACGATGTAGGGCATATACTCGTGGCCATCTGTGAGACGAAGCTTGTGATTAACAAACTTCTGGTTGTATTCCTTTATGTTTCTCGTGCCGGCCATCTTCAGCAGGTCGTAACGATGGTCCATCAGTTTGCAGAGCGAGTTGAGCGTGCGTATCACCTTCGTCACGTCGGTGATGATGGCTTCCTCGTCGCCTGTGTCGTCGGGAATCTGTGCCATGAAGTGGTTCACAATGGGCGAATAGATGGAAAATTCCACCTTCTTGGGGTCCACGAGCACGAATTTCAGTTCGTTGGGATGCTTCTTATAGAGCAGCGAAGTGATGATGGCGTTGAGTCCCACCGACTTTCCTTGTCCCGTTGCGCCGGCCACGAGCAGATGCGGAATCTTGGCCAAGTCCACCATAAACACGTCGTTGGTGATGGTTTTTCCCAAGGCAAGCGGCAGCTCCATAGTGGTTTCCTGAAACTTGCGCGAGTTGAGAATGCTCTCCATCGACACGATGTTGGCCTTAGCGTTGGGCACTTCGATACCGATGGTGCCCTTGCCTGGGATTGGTGCGATGATGCGGATGCCCAGCGCCGACAGGCTCAGAGCGATGTCGTCTTCGAGGTTTCTGATCTTCGAAATGCGGACGCCCTCGGCCGGAGTCAGCTCATAGAGGGTGATGGTGGGGCCCACCGTGGCCGAGATGCTTGATATCTTCACGCCGAAAGAGTTGAGCACTTCGATGATGCGGTTCTTGTTGGCCGTCTGCTCCTTCATGTCGATATAGGGTCGGCCGTCGGTGTCATACTTCTTCAGCAGGTCCAGCGTGGGATACTTATAGTTGAGGAACGGCTCTTTCGGATTGATGGGCGTTGACAAGTCGTCGGCTCCGTGAACATTCTTTCCCGAGGCTTTTTCCTCCTCGGCGGCCACAGTCACGGTCATGTCGCCTATTGCCGCCGCTGTCTCCTTCTGTTGCTCCGTGGGCAGTTCGGCGGCAGCGGCCACCACGGGCGTTGCCGGTTCTGGCGTCGCCATCTCGTCGCCATCGTCCACATTGGTCAGGTCGAAGGTTTCGCTGGGCGCCGGATCGCTATACAAATTTTCGTCGCTAAGCGTTTCTTCGGCCGCGTTGCCGTCGGGATTGGTAATGCGAAACTTCACGCGATCTGTGATAAAGCTCACGGGATTCAGCAGCTTGCGTATCACATTGATGGTCTCGTTGCTGATGTAGGTCAGGAAGATGATGGCCACAATGCCCAACACGGCCATCAGCCCGGGGGCACCTATCACATTCTCCACCCACTGACAGACAAAGGCGCCGTGGTCGCCGCCGGGGTTGAACACCTGGTCGCCCATCACCGGCGTCAGGATTTTGGCAAACGTCACCGAGCACCACAGCATGATCACAACAAGGGCCAAGAACCACTTGAGCAGGTTGATCTTCGTGTAAGCCTTCGACATCTTCAAGCCCACCACCAGCAGCAAAACGGGAATCAAGAAGGCCGAAAGGCCGAAGCAACGGGCGATGAAGAAATTGGAAAGCAGTGCACCGGCCGAGCCGCAGGCGTTCTTAAACTCTCGGTCGGTGTTGGTCCACTCGCCCGGTTTCAAGTCCAGCACCAAGCTTTGGTCGGCTTCGGCGGTGCTGAAATAGCTCACAAAGGCCACCGTCATGAACACCGCGAAGATGCACAATGCGAAACCAAAGATGGCGTTGATAATATCGTTTTGAAAAGCCGGCTTCAGTCCGATAGCTTCCGAAAAGCTCCCGGCGGTGGCCGTCTTCTTCTTTTTCTTGACCATGTGTGTTGTTCGTTTGCTTGTTATTCGTTGCAAAGTTAGTGGTTTTTTCTTGGAAAACGCCAACGGCACACGTTTTTTTGTTTCCTTTTATCATTGCGCAAAGCCTGCAAGGGCATTGGGCCGGCTTTAAAAATCTGCCGCTTTTATTTCCGCATTCCGCTCATTTGCACTATCTTTGCACTGCATTTTGGCATCGCAGGGCCGCAACGATGCTTCGTCATCACGCCACAGCCCGACACCATACTTATGAAAACCATCTACAAAAAATTCGACAAAAAGCGCATCGCCACGCTGCCCTTGGTGAGGTTTGAAGGCCGCATCGTGGTGGTGCTCTCCGAGACCGAAGCCGAGCATGCGGTGGACTTCCTCCTGCAGCAGCCCATCCTGGGCATCGACACCGAGACACGGCCCACCTTCCGGCGAGGGCAATCCCACTCGGTGGCCCTCATGCAGGTGGCCACGCGCGAAGTGTGTTTCCTCTTCCGCCTGAACATCATCGGGCTCGCGCCCGCCATTGTCCGACTGCTCGAAGACCGCACAGTGCCCAAAGTGGGACTGTCGCTCCACGACGATCTCCAGCAACTGCGCAAGCGCGGGCTGTTCACTCCGGGCCTTTTCATCGACCTCCAGCAACACGTGGGCGAGGTCGGCGTGGAGGATATGTCGCTACAAAAGCTTTACGCCAACTTCTTCAGGCAAAAGATATCCAAGACACAACAACTCAGCAACTGGGAGAACGACATCCTTCTGGACAAGCAGAAATACTACGCCGCCACCGACGCGTGGGCCTGCATCATGCTATATGACGAGCTGATGCGGCTGGAAAAGACACACGACTACGTGCTCGTGGACGAGGAAGAGCAAGACCCGCAGCCCTGACCGCCGGCCGCCCTGCATCCCACCGCCACCGCACAAGCCATTCCCCAAACGCACACCCATCATGAATCACTCCACTCCTTCCACTCCGCAAACGGCGCTCCACAACATCTATCTCAAGCGCGGCAAAGACGAAAGCTGCAAGCGCTTCCACCCATGGATATTCTCGGGCGCCATCAGCCACGCCGACGAAGGCATCGACGAGGGCGACATCGTGCAAGTGATGTCGGCCGACAACGAGTTTGTGGCCATCGGACATTTCCAGCGTGGCACCATAGCCGTGCGCATCCTCTCCTTCGACGATGAGCCCATCGACGCCTCGTTTTGGGAGCTAAGACTCGCGGCGGCCCTGCAAATGCGCATTGCTCTCGGCATCGCCGACAACTCCACAAACGACACCTATCGGCTGGTGCACGGCGAGGGCGACCGCCTGCCGGGCCTCGTCATCGACTGCTACGGTCGCACGGCGGTGATGCAGGCGCACAGCGTGGGCATGCATCTGGCCCGCAAAGACATCGCACGGGCGCTGATGAGCATCATGGATGGCCGCATCGAAAACGTGTATTACAAAAGCGAAACCACGTTGCCGCTGAAGATGCAGGCCGATATGCTCGAAAACGATTTCCTCATCGGGCGCGCCGACAACGACGTGGCCATGGAAAACGGACTGCGGTTTCACATCGACTGGCTCCACGGGCAAAAGACGGGATTCTTCGTGGATCAGCGCGACAATCGGCTGTTGCTGGAGCGCTTCGCCCGCGGCAAGCGATTGCTCAACATGTTTTGCTACACGGGCGGATTCTCGGTCTATGCCATGCGCGGCGGCGCCCAGCTGGTGCACTCCGTGGACAGTTCGGCCAAAGCGATAGCGCAGACCGAGGCCAACATCGCCCTCAATTTCCCCAACGACCACCGCCACACGGCCTTCTGCGAGGACGCCTTCAAATTCTTGGAGCGCAACGAGCAACGCTACAACCTGATGATTCTCGACCCGCCGGCCTTCGCCAAGCATCGCGGCGCCCTTCACAATGCGCTGAAAGGCTACACACGGCTCAATCGCACGGCGCTCAAGAGCATCGAGCCGGGCGGCGTGCTCTTCACATTCAGCTGCTCGCAGGTGGTGTCGATGGAGCAGTTTCGCAACGCCGTGTTCACCGCCGCAGCACAGAGTCGCCGCAGCGTGAAGATTCTCTATCGGCTGCATCAGCCCGCCGACCACCCCATCAACATCTATCATCCCGAGGGCGAATATCTCAAGGGCCTCGTGCTCTACGTGGAATAGTGCGCCCGCCACGCCGCGCTTCACCGCCACCCGCAGGTGAATAGTTCGGCGCGCCGCAACCGTTCCGTCCCCCATTTCATTCCCACTCATTCACTCCGCATCCATGCTCGAAACCATAGCCCGATACATCGCCGACAACCAACTGCTCCACCCCGACCACCGCTATCTAGTGGCGCTGAGCGGGGGCGCCGACAGCGTGAGCCTGCTGATGGTGCTCCACGAACTGGGCTACAGCGTGGAAGCGGCGCACTGCAACTTTCGCCTGCGCGGCGACGAGGCCGACCGCGACGAGCGCTTCTGCAGCCGTTTGTGCGAGTCGCTCGGTGTGGCGCTCCACAAGGCTCATTTCGACACGCGCGAGTGGGCCGCCCTTCACAAGCTGAGCATCGAGACGGCCGCCCGCCAACTGCGCTACGTCCACTTCGCCCAATGGTGTCGCGATCTGGAGCTCCAAGGCGTGTGCGTGGCCCATCACAAAGACGATCTGGCCGAGACGGTGGTGATGCATCTGGCACGCGGCACGGGGTTGCGTGGCCTCTGCGGCATCCGTCCGCGCCAACAGCTCCACTTCGGTCCCTTGGAACTCCAAGTCATCCGCCCCATGCTGTGCGTGAGTCGCCATGAGATCGAGGCCTTTCTTTCCGCACGCGGACAACAGTTTGTCACCGACCACACCAACTTTGAGCCCAACGCCACGCGCAACAAAGTGCGGCTCGGCGTGATGCCACAACTGCGCGAGGTCAACGCCGCCGCCACCGACAACATCGTGGCCACGGCGCGCCACGTGGCTTATGCGGCCGACTTCGTGGACCAGACCGTGGCCCGCGCCATCCACCGTCTCGTGCCCCACCCCGACCGCCTGCCGGTGAGCTTTGCACCAGAGGCCGTGGAGCACGAGTTTGTGCTGTTTCGGCTGCTCGAAGGCTACGGCTTCACGCCTGCCCAGACGGAGCACATCTATCACCATCTCCACGCGCGGCAGTCGGCCCGCTACCTATCGCCCACCCACATGCTGCTGTTCGACCGCGGCAGCATCATCATCGACCGCATCGACAACCTGCCGATGGAGCCCCACCGCCTGCCCGAGGAGGGCACCTATGTCCTGGCGCCCCACCTCCGCATCACGGCCCGCTGCACCGTGCGCACGCCGGATTTTCAGCCTTCAAACCAGCCTTTTTGTGCCACACTCGACGCCGATCGCGTGGCGTTTCCGCTCACTGTGAGGCCCGTGGCCCCTGGCGACCGCTTCAGTCCCTACGGCATGGAGGGCTCCAAAACGGTGGGCCGCTATCTCACCGACCGCAAACTCACGGCCATCGAGCGCCGCCGCCAACTCGTGGTGTCCGATGCCGACGGCAACATTATCTGGCTTCCGGGATTGCGCACTTCGCAAACGTGCTGCATCACCGACGCCACCACCTGCATCCTCACGCTCACGATGACCCACGAGCACGCGGCCCGATAGCGCCGCCTCGCCCCCATCCCGATTTCTCTCCCACAGCATTTTTCTCGGCTCTGCGCGCCGCGCTCACACATCAACGGCGGCGCAGAAAGTGGTCGGCTCCGTTGCCGATTTGCTTTCTGCGCCGCCGTCGATGTGGCTTGTTTCGGCAGCATTCCACGGCCCCGCCGCGGTCGCTGCTCACTTTCGCAGCGGGTCTAGCCCCATGTCGCGCCTGGATTTCGACTTCGTCACCAGCCACACGCCGCCGAAAATCAGCAGCATGGCCACCGCCTGGCTCCACGTGAACACGCCGATGCCCGCCGCCAAGGAAACGCTCACCGCCACCACGGGCTGCACATAGTTATAGACCGACACCACCGTGGGCCGCAGCGTCTTCTGCCCTATCATCACGAGAATGTAGCCCAGATACGTGCACATCACCACCACATAGGCCACCTCGGCCCACACCCGCGGCGGGATGTCGGCCTGCGAAAGCGTGGCCACAACGTGCGGCAGCGACAGCGGCACAATCAGCAACGAGGCCCACGTGAACATCCATCTGTTGACCGTGATGGCCGAATGCCTTCGCACGAGCGGATTAAACAGCGAGAGATAGAGCGCATAGGAGCACTGCGCGCCCAGGCAGAGCAGGTCGCCCGCAAGGTTGCCCACCTTGTCACTGTCGGCGCCGGCACTGGTCAGGATGAGCATCACCGCCCCCGCGAAACCCATTGCCACGCCGCCGGCCTTCTTTCCCGTGATAGGCTCGTGCAGGATGATGGCCGACAACACCATTGCAAACACCGGCATCGACGTTGTCACAATGCTGGCGTTGGCCGGCGAAGTGAGGCTCAAGCCTATCGTGAAGCAGCACTGATTGGTCACCAGTCCGAACACCGCCGCACCGGCAAGCAGCAGCTTGTCTCTCAGCGACACGTGGTCTGTGGCGGTCTCCACGGCGCTCGGCGCAGCCGATGTCGGCGCCCCGTTGGCTGGCGCCTCCGCAGTTGTCGCTTCCCTACTCCTGTTCTTGGCCGCCGCCTTTGCCGCACGGCTCCTCGCTGCCCCGCGCCAACGCATCACCAGCGCCGTGAGCCAAAACAGCACACAGCCGCCCAGCACGCGGAAATTCACCATCGTGATGCCGTCGATGCCGTGCGTCATCGCATCCTTGCCCACAGGCGACATCAGTCCCCACAGGGCACAAGCCGTAAACATGCACAGATGTGCAACAAGCGGACGATTGTTTTGCATCTTTCTACCTCGCTTTCTCTATTATCTCCATCGCCGGCGCGCGCATCGGGCACCCTCATCCCTCGACGAGCCGCCCACGTTCCAGCGCACCAACTATTCCCGAAACGCATCCGACAGAGCGCCACCCATTGGCAAACCGCTCTCCATCCCGCGCGTTTCGAATCGGCGTGCAAAGGTACAAAAATCTAAGACGGTAGCCACAAAAACACCCAAACTTTTCATCATCCTCCACCGCCGACTATCGCTAAAGCGCCCGCCCAGCCCTCTCTCCTTCCCCATTCTTCCCTTGCACCCGCCGCGCCCCTCCACGCTATCGTCATCGCCATTCGCCGCAAAAACGCTCACCCCTCCACGCTTTATCCCTCGTTCTTCCATTCCTTCCGCCGCAATCTTCTCCTTTCTCTCCCCCAGTTTTAGACCCGCCCGCCATTGGCCGCGGATGCCTCGTTCGCCGCCCGATGAAAATTAAGTTATTAACTTAATTATATTACCTTATTAAGTTAATTATATTACTTTAATAACTTAATTGTCGCAAACCAATGGATAGCGAACGCGAAAGCGGCGGTTTGCGAACGCGAAACCATTGACGGGCGAACGCGAAACCATTGGTTTGCAAACGTTAAAGCGGCGGCGGGCGATTCCAAGAGCAATGGCTGGTGTGTCCAAGAGCAATGGCTGGTGTGTCCAAGAGCAATGGCTGGTGTGTCCGAGGGTGGCGAGTGGCATTTTCGAGATCGTTGGCGGGGCGGTGCACAACGATTGCCGCTGAAGTCCATCGTAGCCGGTTTTGCGCTCCGTGCCCCACGCTCCCCGCGCCGAAAACTCTTCCTCGCGCGCGCGTGATATATAAGATGTGTGGAGCGAGGGGGCGGCAGGGCGAAGGAATGCGCAGCGCCATGTGGGAGCGCATCCGCCGGAAATGAAAAAGGGCTGCGCCGGATGTCGGCACAGCCCATGTTGCGGGGGGCTCTGAAGGCCACCGCCATGATGATAATTCGTCGGGAGGCGTTGTCGGCACCGACGGTGATTGTCGATAAGATTCACAACGGTCTTGCAAATCGCGAGCAACGGCCTTGCAGGCCTTTATCAGCAGTTTTTCAGGCCGTTGACAACTGCCTTGCGGAGCGCAAGCAATGGTTATTGATGCTGTTCGCGGAGCAGATCGTTGACGGTTTTAACGGGATTGAAGGTGGAGAGCGGCACTTCCACAAACACGGTGTTCCAGTTGCTCATGGCTCCGTTCCAGAGTCCGGGCAGCTCGAGCGCCTTGAGCTCTTTGCCGTTCTTGCTCTTGGAGGAGATGAAACCGGTGGAGGGGTCCACGTAGTCGGGCAGATGGAAGGCGTTGCCCTTGTAGTCTTTCACGGCGCAGACAAGGTCCACGGGGTTGAAGTGCGTTCCCTCGGTAAACATTTTCATGTATTCTTCGTTGCTCTTGTCAATCTGCGAGCTTTCGAGGATCTGCAGAGAAACGGAGCCATCGCCGTTGTAGGTGAGGAACGGACCGCCGCCGGGCTCTCCCACGTTCTTCACCACGCCGCACACTCGGATGGGGCGATTGAGTTTCTCGCGCAGGTAGATCACGAGCTCAGCGTCCTCCATGTCTTTGATGTCGGCCTTGCGGCAGCAGAGGTCGCGCTGCACAAATCGAATGATTTCTTCGAGCTTTTCGTGGTTGTAGATGCCACTATCGAGGGTGCGCAGATGGGCAAAGGCTTGACTCTGGAGCTGCACGAGGAGTCCGGCGATAATCTTCTTGTATTCCACGGTTGGCGCTTTGAGCCGGTCGGGCACCACGTTGTCGATGTTTTTGATGAAGACCACGTCGGCCTCAATGTCGTTGAGATTCTCGATGAGGGCGCCGTGCCCGCCGGGGCGGAACAGCAGCGAGCCGTCGGGATTGCGGAAAGGCGTGTTGTCGGGATTCACGGCGATGGTGTCGGTGGACGGCTTCTGCTCGGAGAAAGATATGTTGTAGTGAACGCCAAATTGGCGGGCGAAGATGTCTTGTTTGTCGGCCACGCGCTGTTTGAAGAAGGCCAGGTGCTCGTGCGACACGGTGAAATGCACGTTGGCTTCGCCGCCGGCCGAGGCGTAGAGCGCTGCTTCCACGAGGTGTTCCTCCATCGGGGTGCGTGCGCCCTCGGGGTATTGGTGGAAGAGGAGCATGCCTTTGGGGAGCTGCCCGTAGTTGAGCCCGTCTTTGTCGAGCAGTGCTTTCACCACGGCTTTGTATTGTCCTTCGGCCACGAGGGCGTTGATGTCTTTGCCGTTGAGCCGCAGACAGGCGTCGTTGAGCTCTTGATAGAAGGCGAAAGCGCTGATGTGGGCGAAGAAGATTTTCTCGAAATCGGTGGTCGGCGCGTCGTAGGGGGCATCGATGAAGGCAAAGAGATCTTTGAACATTCGGCTTGCGGCGCCACTGGCCGGCACGAACTTTACGATGGTGTGTCCCTGCTGCTTGTAGTCTTCCCACGACTTGATGCAGTCGGCCCGCTGCTGTTCGTCGGGCGCCACGATGCCGTGGCCGATGGATGCGGCTGTCTCCAAGCGAAGGAACGGGAAGCCCTTGGCGAAGGCTTCCAACTGGGCGTTGATTTGCTCGGGCGTCATTCCCTTTTGAGCAATCTGTTGTAGATCTTGTGGTGTAAACATAGTATGATGAATGTGTAGTTTGAATGTTTCATTGTGTTTTCGAATGCAAATATAATCATTTTCATTGAGAAAGGTGGCGAAAAATGCGAAGAAAATGTGCGAAAAATGTTACTTTTGCATGACATTTATCCCGACTAAAGACAATAATCTGCTTGACAAATGGCCGAAAAACTGCTATTCACCGAGGCCGAGAAAGCCGAAACGCTCGACATTGTGGGGCGCCTGCGCCACCTGCTGGCCGACACGCTGCAAGCGGGCGACGTGGAGATGGTGCGCGACTATCTGCGGCGCGCCATCGAGAGCAACGACATCGGGCGCGACATGTTTGGCTTCAACCCCATTCATCAGAGCCTGCGCACGGCCCTGCTCGCCGTGGAAGAGGAGGGGCTGAAGCGCGACGGCGCGATGGCCACGCTGCTCTACACGGGTGTGAGCAGCGGCGCCTTGGCCCCCGAAGACATCGAGCGCGACTGTGGCCCGTCGGTGTCGGCCATCATCCGCGGCCTGGTGCGCATACAGGATTTATACAAGAAAACGCCCATCGTGGAGAGCGAAAATTTCCGCCATCTGCTGCTGTCGTTTGCTGAAGATATGCGGGTGGTGCTCATCATGATTGCCGACCGCGTGAACCTGATGCGCCAGATACGCGACACGTCCAACGTGGAGGCGCGCAGTGAGGTGAGCCGCGAAGCTGCCTATCTCTACGCGCCGCTGGCTCACAAACTGGGACTCTACAAACTGAAGAGCGAGCTGGAAGACCTCTCGTTGAAGTATCTGGAGCACGACGCCTACTACATGATACGCGAGAAGCTCAATGCCACGAAGGCCGCCCGCGACGCCTATATCGACAAATTTATAGCGCCCATCGAGCAGCGCCTCCGCGAGGCCGGACTCCATTTCCACATGAAGGGCCGCACCAAGAGCATTCATTCCATCTGGCAAAAGATGAAGAAACAGCAGTGCGGATTCGAGGGCATCTACGACTTGTTTGCCATCCGCATCATCATCGACAGCGAGCGCCGCGACGGCGAAGACCTGCGCTCGGTGCGCATGCGCGAGCACGCGCTGTGCTGGCAAGCCTTCGCCATTGTCACCAATATGTATCAGGGCAATCCCAAGCGCCTTCGCGACTGGCTCACTGTGCCCAAGAGCAACGGTTACGAAAGCCTGCACATCACCGTGCTGGGCCCCGAACAGAAATGGGTGGAAGTGCAGATTCGCACGCAACGGATGGACGATGTGGCCGAGCGCGGCCTTGCCGCCCACTGGCGATATAAGGGCATACGCGGCGAAAGCGGAATAGACGAGTGGCTCGGCAGCCTGAGAACAGCACTCGAAAACACCGACGGGCTGCAAGCCATGGACGACTTCAAGATGGAGCTCTATGAGGACGAAGTTTACGTGTTTACGCCGAAAGGCGAGCTCCGCAAGTTCCCCAAGGGCGCCACGGTGCTTGATTTCGCCTACCAAATCCACTCCAACATCGGCAACCGGTGCACGGGCGCGCGCATCAACGGCAAGGTGGTGAATCTGCGCCATCAGCTGCAATCGGGCGACCAGGTGGAGATCATCACCTCCAACACCCAGAAACCGAAGCAAGACTGGGTGGGCATTGTGAAGACCGGACGGGCGAAGGCGAAGATACGCCAGGCCCTGCGAGAGACGCAAGTGAAGGACGGGCTGCTGGCCAAAGAGCTGCTGGCGCGGCGCATGAAGAACAGAAAAATAGAGCTCGACGAGCGCGTGATGAATCTCACGGTGAAGAAACTGGGATTCAAGGAGACGCACGATTTCTATAAAAACATCGCCGATGGCACGCTCGATCCCAACACCGTGATCGAGAAATACATTGAAGTGCAACAGCACGAGCACAACGAACAGCCCGCCGCACCGGCGCGCTCGGCCGAGAATTTCGAACTCAACACGGAGCCCGCCGGCGGCACTTATGCCAACGAAGACGTGCTCGTGATCGACAAGAATCTGAAGGGTGTGGACTATTCCTTGGCGCGCTGCTGTCATCCGATATACGGCGACCCCGTGTTCGGCTTTGTCACGGTGCAGGGCGGCATCAAGATTCATCGCGCCGACTGCCCGAATGCGCCCGAGCTGCGCCGCCGTTTCGGTTATCGCATCGTGCGTGCCGTGTGGAGCGGAAAGGGGCAGACGGCCTATGGCGCCACGCTTCAAGTGATCGGCAACGACGACATTGGCATCGTGAACAACATCACGGGCATCATCGCCAAGGAGGAAAACATCTCGCTGCGCAGCATCAACATCGACAGCAACGACGGGCTCTTCAGTGGCAATCTCACCATCAATGTGGAGGACACGCGCCGGCTGGACGCCCTCATCAAGAAGCTTCGCACGGTGAAGGGCGTGAAGGCCGTGAAGCGATTGTAGCGCTCCGGCCTGCGACCGCTTTTGGCCGGCGATGTCAAGTTTTTCACTCCGCGCGACGGATTTCCGCAAAATTTTATGTATTTTTGCACGGTGTTTTAAGCACCAACCAACAGTCATGTTTGCAAAAGACATCTATATAGAGCGGCGCAACCGCCTGCGCCAATTGGTGGGAAACGGGCTCATCCTGCTGCCGGGCAACAACGAGTCGCCCTGCAACTACCCCGCCAACGCCTACAGTCCGTTCAGGCAAGACTCCACATTTCTGTATTTTTTCGGCCTACAACGCGATGCATTGTGGGGCGTGATCGATGCCGACAGCGGCGAAGACACGCTGCTGGGCGACGACATCAGCCTAGACGACAGCATCTGGATGGGCGCCACGCCCTCCGTGGCCGACATGGGAGCGATGGCTGGTGTGGCACAAACGGCTCCTTCGGCCCGACTGAAAGCCCTCTGCAACAAGGCCGCGCGACAAGGCCGCTGCATACACTATCTCCCGCCCTGCCGGCACGACACGATGATAGCCCTGAGCGAGCTGCTCGACATTCCGGCGGGAACGGCCCAGCGCGACGCCGCCTCGATGGCACTCATCAAGGCCGTGGTGGAGATGCGGCAGTGCAAATCGGCCGAAGAAGTGGCAGAAATCGAAAAAGCCTGCGCCATCGGATACAAGATGCACACCGAGGCTATGCTCCACGCCCGAGCAGGTGTTACCGAGAAGAGCGTGGCCGGCATGGTGGATGGCATCGCGCACAGCGAAGGCTTGCACGAGAGCTTTGCCACCATCTTCACGCAACATGGAGAAATCATGCACGGCGCACCCACCTTTGCACCACTCACCGACGGACGGCTCGTGCTCTGCGATGCCGGTGCTGAAAACCGTGAAGGATATTGTTCCGACAACACGCGCACCTATCCCGTGAGCGGGCGATTCACAGCGCAGCAGCGAGACATATATAATATTGTGTCGGCCTGCCACGACCATACGCTCAAAATAGCACGCCCAGGCGTGCGCTGGATGGATGTGCATCTGGAGATATGCCGACTGATGACGGAAGGACTGAAAGCCATAGGACTGATGCAGGGCAGCACCGCCGATGCCGTGGAAGCCGGCGCCCACGCGCTGTTTATGCCTCACGGACTGGGGCACATGATGGGGCTCGACGTGCACGACATGGAAGGATTGGGGCAACAACACGTGGGCTTCGACGAGGAGACACTGCCGTCCGAACAGTTTGGCACAAGCAGTCTGCGCTGCGGAAAGCGCTTGAAGACGGGATTCGTGATGACCGATGAGCCCGGCATCTACTTCATTCCGGCCCTCATCGACCGTTGGCGTGCAGAGGGGCTGCACAAGGATTTCATTCGTTACGACCGGCTGGATGCCTATCGCGACTTCGGCGGCATACGCATCGAAGACGACATCCTCATCACCGACGACGGCTGTCGCCTGCTGGGAGAGCACGTTATTCCGCATCACGCCGACGACGTGGAAGCGTTTATTCAAGCCGGAAGGCCGTGACGAAGGAAGCGCTCGTCGAGCATCGTACATCGAATCTACAACGGCGAAACTGTCTAACATTGGGCACCTTGCAACCAACAATCCGTGTATAACCACAAAGCAAACAACATCTAAACATATTCACACGATGAGAAAACTGATTACCCTGATGATGGCCATCGCGCTTGTAACAAGCGCCGCAGCCGAAGAGAAGAAGGACACGGTGAAGAAAAACGAACCCGTGTTCACCACCATTAAGACGCTCCCCATCACGAGCATCAAGAACCAGAATCGCTCGGGCACGTGCTGGGCTTATTCCACTCTGTCGTTTTTTGAAAGCGAGATCCTGAAAAAGACGGGCAAAACCTACGACCTGTCAGAGATGTTTATCGCACACAACGACTACATGGACCGCGCCAAGCTCACCGTTCGCATGCACGGCGACAGCCAGTTCTCGCAGGGCGGCTCGGCCGGCGATGTGCTTGTCATCATCCGTGAGAAGGGCATTGTGCCCGAGAGTGCCATGGCCGCTCCCGGCTCCATGACCGGCGACTCGCTGGCCAACTTCAACGAATTCTTCTCCGTGATGTCGCCCTACGTGGACGCCGTCAGCAAGAGTTCGTCGAAAAAGCTGAGCGGGCAGTGGACCGTGGGACTGGAGGGCATCCTCGACGCCTATCTCGGCAAAGTGCCCGAATCGTTCACTTATGAAGGCAAGACCTACACGCCGCAGAGCTTCGCCAAGAGTCTGGGCCTCGATTGGAACGACTACGTGAGCATCACGTCCTACACACACCATCCCTTCTACACCGATTTCCCCGTGGAAGTGCAAGACAACTGGCGCTGGGAACGCTCCTACAACGTGCCGATGGACGAAATGATGCGCATCATCGACAACGCCATCGACAACGGATACACCGTGGCATGGGGTGGCGATGTGAGTAGCGACGGCTTCACGCGCGAGGGTTTGGCCTACGCCGTTGACGACGATGGCACGCGCTCGCTTGCAGGCAGCGACCAAGCCAAGTGGACAAAGATGAAAGCCGACAAGAAACGCGACATCATCGACTCGCTGGGCGTCACCGTGCCCGAGATTAAGCCGTCGCAAGAGCAGCGCCAGCGCGATTTCGACAACTGGACGCTGACCGACGACCACGGCATGCACATCTACGGCGTGGCCAAGGACCAAAACGGCAAAGAATACTACATGGTGAAGAACTCGTGGGGAGAAACGGGCAAGTATAAGGGCATTTGGTATATGACCAAGACGTTTATTGCGGCCAACACGATGGACTTCCTGATCAACAAGAACGCCATTCCGAAAGATATCCGTAAAAAACTTGGAATTTGATATACGAAAGTTAAAACACAGCGGTTTTGCGATGTTTCCGACGCAAAACCGCTGTTTTTTCGTTTTTATTTCTTAACTTTGGGCGCGCTTTTGCCGCATGTTTCGCCGCAAGCACAGCAGCGCCACAATCCACCGGCACCGGCGACATCGGTTGCGAACGCCACAGCGACAAGCCGCCCACGGCATTCGACACCTCCAACGGGTGCACTCTTTCAGACGAAGGAAATAAAGACAACATAAATGCAATTCAAATGGAACTACGAACCACCAACACCCGAGCAGACGAAGGCGGCTGAAAACCTAGGCGCAAAACTGGGCATCAGTCCGCTGCTGGCACGGATATTGTTGCGACGCGGCATCACCACCGAATCGGCCGCAAAGCGCTATTTCCGTCCACAGCTCAACGACCTCATCAATCCGTTCCTGATGAAGGACATGGATGTGGCCGTGGACCGGCTCAACGATGCAATGGGGCGCAAAGAGCGCATCATGGTGTATGGTGACTACGACGTTGATGGCTGCACGGCCGTGGCGTTGGTTTACAAGTTTTTGTTGCAGTTCTATTCCAACGTCGAATACTACATACCCGACCGCTACGACGAGGGCTACGGGGTGAGCAAGAAGGGAATAGACCATGCAAGAGAGGCGGGCGTGACGCTCATCATCATTCTCGATTGTGGCATCAAGGCCGTTGACGAGATTGCTTATGCCAAAGAACAGGGCATCGATTTCATCATCTGCGATCATCACGTGCCCGATGATGTGATGCCGCCTGCCGTGGCCATTCTCAATCCCAAGCGAGCCGACGATCCCTATCCCTTCAAGCACTTGTGCGGTTGTGGCGTGGGCTTCAAGTTTATGCAAGCCTTTGCCAAAAACAACGGCATCCCGTTTTCCCAACTCGTTCCGCTGCTCGACCTCGTGGCCGTGGCCATCTCGGCAGACCTGGTTCCTGTGACCGACGAAAACCGCATCCTTGCCTATCACGGCTTGAAACAGCTGAATCAGAATCCCACCATCGGGCTCAAGGCCATCATCGACATCTGCGGATTGTCGGGAAGAGAGATACACATGAGCGACATCATCTTCAGAATAGGCCCTCGCATCAACGCGTCGGGCCGTATGGAGAGCGGCATCGAAAGTGTGGACCTGCTGGTGGAAAAGGATTTGAAAAACGCGCTGAGCAGAGCCAAACACATCAACGAATATAACGAGCAACGCAAGGACATCGACAAACAGATGACCGAGGAGGCCAACCAAATCGTGGCCCGGCTCGAAAGCCAGCACAAGCAGAAGGCCATTGTGCTCTACGATGAGAATTGGAAAAAGGGCGTGGTGGGCATCGTGGCCTCGCGCCTGACCGAAATCTACTATCGGCCCACAGTGGTCATCACGCGCGATGGCGACCTCGCCACCGGCTCGGTGCGCTCCGTGGCAGGCTTCGATGTGTATAGTGCCATCAAGAGCTGTCGCGACCTGCTCATCAATTTTGGAGGCCACACCTACGCTGCCGGCATCACCTTGCGATGGAAAGACGTGCCCGAATTCCGCAATCGTTTCCATCAATATGTGGAGCAACACATCGTGCCGCAGCAGACCGAAGCCACGCTCGACATTGATGTGGTGCTCGATTTCAAGGATATCACGCGCAAATTTCACAACGACTTGAAGCGCTTCGGCCCCTTCGGTCCCGACAATCAGAAGCCGTTGTTCTGCACCAAAAACGTGTACGACTTCGGCACATCCAAGGTGGTGGGCCGCGAGCAAGAGCACATCAAGCTCGAACTGGTGGACTCCAAGTCCAACTGCGTGATGAACGGCATTGCCTTCGGACAAAGCGCTTCGGCCCGATACATCAAGAGCAAGAGAGCCTTCGATATTGCCTATACCATCGAAGACAACGTCTATAAGCACGGCGAAGTGCAGCTCCAGATAGAGGACATCCGTCCGGTGGAAGACGACGCAAGCTGACCGACATGACGGGCGACAAGTATCAAGAACTATTGCGCACCTATTGGGGCTACGAAGATTTCCGTGGCATCCAGCGCAACATCATTGACAGCATTGTGCAAGGGCACGACACGCTCGGGCTGATGCCCACGGGCGGCGGCAAGAGCATCACATTCCAAGTGCCGGCATTGTCGATGCACGGCGTGTGCTTGGTCATCACGCCGCTCATCGCGCTCATGAAGGACCAGGTGTCGCAACTGCGACGTCGCGGCATTCGGGCTGCAGCCATCCATAGCGGCATGCACCACGATGAAGTCGTCACAACACTCGAAAACGCCATCTTCGGCGGCATCAAACTGCTCTATATCTCGCCCGAACGACTCGGTTCGGAGCTGTTTTTGAAAAAATTGTCTCACATGCACGTGAGTTTCATCACCGTGGATGAAGCTCACTGCATATCGCAATGGGGCTACGACTTCCGCCCCGCCTATCTCGAAATCAACCGGTTGAGAACACTCAAGCCCGAAGCACCCGTGCTGGCCCTTACGGCCACAGCCACGCCCCATGTGGTGGTTGACATTCAGCGCCAGCTGCATTTTCGCGACGGGAACGTGTTCAGCATGAGTTTTGAGCGCAAGAATCTCGCTTACATGGTGCAGAAGGCTAGCGACAAGGACGACCGCCTGCTCCACATCTTGCGCACCGTGGAGGGTTGCGCCATTGTGTATGTACGCAGTCGCAAACGCACCAAAGAGATTGCCGATCTGCTCATGAAGAACGACATCAGCGCACTAAGCTATAATGCCGGCCTTGACAACGTGATCAGAAACCTGCGGCAAGAGGAGTGGCAAAACGGCAATGTGCGGGTGATGGTGGCCACCAATGCCTTCGGTATGGGTATCGACAAGCCCGATGTACGATTGGTGATACACATGGATTGCCCCGATTCGCCCGAAGCCTATTTCCAAGAAGCGGGGCGCGCGGGACGAGACGGCGAAAAAAGCTACGCCATTCTGCTCTACAACCGACAGGACAGCAGCAAACTGCACAAGCGCATAGACGACAACTTTCCACCGAAGGATGACATCCGAAAAGTGTACGAACACTTGGCCTATTACTATCAGATTGCCGTGGGCGACGGTCGTGGTGTGACGCACGACTTCGACATCGATGAGTTTTGCCGGCGGTTTCATCATTTCCCTGTCAGGGTGGACGCCGCGCTCCATCTGCTGGAACGTTCGGGCTATATCCACTATGAGGAAAATGCCGACAACAGCGCCCGTGTGCATTTTCTGGTAAGTCGCCATCAACTGGACCGGCTCAACGACCTCGACGACCATCAGCATCGTCTCATCGTGGCATTGTTGCGCAACTACGGAGGATTGTTTTCCAATTACGAATACATCAACGAGCTGCAACTTGCCAAGCAGACGGGCATGCAACCGCAACTAGTATATGTGTTGCTGAAAACGCTCTCTCAACGGCGTATTCTCCACTTCATCCCTCACCGCAAGATTCCATCCATCACTTATCTGCAACGCAGGGAAGAAACTGAACGCGTGGTGATTCCACCCTCCGTTTATGAGGAGCGCAAGGAACAGTTCCAGAAACGCATCGAAGCTGTCATCGATTATGCCGAAACCGACAACATCTGCCGCTCGCGCCTGCTGCTACGCTATTTCGGCGAGACACGCTCCTGCGATTGCGGGCAGTGCGATGTTTGTTTGGCTCACAAACGTTCAAGCGTCAAAAGCAATGTTGATGACGAGGCCGAAAGTCGCATTCTCGACCTCCTCGCCGATGGGAAGTTGCATCTCATCACCGACATCAACGCCATCGCCCTGCCCTCCGACAGCATCGATCGAGCCTTGACTCACCTCGCCGCCGAAGAGCACATTGCCATCATCAATGGCATGATTAAAAGTACGACATCGAAGAAAACGACATCATGAACATCATCGTTTCGCCCGACATCTCCGCCATTTGCCCCACGTTTGTGGGCAGTGCCGTGGAAGCGCGCGTGGAAAATTCCGCCTTTAGCGAGGCCTTGTGGCAGGAAATCGATGCGCTCTGTGCTGACTATCGCCAACGCTTCACGCCCGCCGACATCAAATTGTGGTCGGCCGTGGAAGCCACCCGCCACGTCTATCGTTCCTGTGGCAAAGACCCCTCGCGCTATCGCCCGTCGTCGGAGGCCCTCATCCGCCGCATTCTGCAAGGCAAGTCGCTTTATCAGATCGACACGCTCGTGGACCTCATCAATCTGGCTTCCATGACCTCAGGTTACAGCATTGGCGGTTTTGATGCCGACAAAATTGAGGGCGACACCCTCACATTGGGCATCGGCCGCGAAGGCGAGCCATACAAAGGCATCGGCCGCGGCATGCTCAACATTGAGGGACTGCCGGTATATCGCGATGCACGGGGCGGCGTGGGCACACCCACAAGCGACAACGAGCGCACCAAAATCACCGCCTCCACCACCCGACTGCTGGCTCTCGTCAACGGCTATGACGGTCAGCGCGACCTAGTGGCTCGCTGCGCCGAGCACATCGCCCAGTTGCTCCGGCAATATGCTAGTGGTACCGACATCACCACCCGCGACTTCCAATCTACGTAGCGTTTTCGCAGTCCGTCCTGTCTCTCTGCAGATAAATTCGACACAAAACAAAGGCTGATTACAACTTTTTGATAAAATTTTCGGCGGAATGCTTGCACATTTCACCCAAACACCGTAACTTTGCATCCGATTAAGACATATCACACAAGGCAACATTGCATCACACCAACATGAATACAGCATACGCATCTTTCTATTACTTCTATTTTTACTTTGCAGAAAACTGTGAAGCGGGAAGTTGCGTGTAAAGTTCAACTTATGGAGATTAACGAAAGAAACAGATACGTTAAAGTCCCGCTTCACCGAAAATGGAGCGGGACTTTTCATTGAAGATAAACAGAAAACCAAGGAAGAATGAAAAGAATTGCCATACAGGGACTCATCGGATCGTTTCACGACATTGCCGCCCACCAGTATTTCGAGGGCGAACAGATACAACTTATCTGTTGTTCGACCTTCGAACAGGTGTTTGAAAACATTGCGAACGACCCCACATGCATCGGGATGGTGGCCATTGAGAACACCATTGCCGGCTCGTTGCTGCACAACTATGAACTGCTCAGGGACAGCGGAACGAGCGTGGTGGGTGAGCACAAGCTGCACATTTCGCACTGCATTTGCTGTCTGCCGGAAGACGATTGGAGCACCATCACTGAGGTTCATTCTCACCCCGTGGCGCTGATGCAATGCCGGAACTACCTGAGCAATCATTCCGACCTGAAGGCGGTGGAGGCTGAGGACACAGCCGGTGCGGCGCAAGCGATAGCCGAAAAGCAGAGCCGCGGCCAAGCGGCCATCTGTCATGCCGAAGCGGCGCGGATGCACGAACTGCGCATTTTGGAAGACCACATTGAGGACAACAAGCACAATTTCACGCGCTTTCTGGTGGTTTGCAACCCCAAGAAGGCCGATTTCCTCCGTCCGATAGACCGCGCCGACAAGGCCAGCCTGGTGTTTTCGCTGCCCCACGAGGAGGGCTCGCTCTCGCAGGTGCTCTCCATTTTGAGCTTCTATAAGATTAATCTCACCAAGATACAGTCGCTTCCCATCATAGGGCGCGAGTGGGAATATATGTTCTATATCGACGTGATGTACGACAACATCACACGCTATCGTCAAAGCATTGACGCGATTGAACCCCTGACAAAAGACTTAAAAATACTCGGAGAATATGAAGACGGAAAGCAAACCATGTAGCGTTCAGCCCGCGGAAAGACTGTCGCTAGTAAGCGAATACTACTTCAGTCGTAAGCTGAAAGAGGTGGCCGGATTGAACGCTGAGGGCAAAGACATCGTGAGTCTGGCCATCGGCAGCCCCGACATGCCGCCCTCGCAACGCACGATTGACACGCTTTGCCGCGTGGCCAACGACCCGAACGCCCACGGCTATCAACCCACGATGGGCACGCCCGAACTGCGCGAAGCCATGGCAGCGTTTTATGATAAGTGGTACGGCGTGAAGCTCGACCCGAAGACGGAGGTTCAACCGCTCATCGGTTCGAAGGAAGGCATCCTGCACACGACGCTCGCCTTCGTGAATCCCGGTGACGAAGTGCTGGTGCCCAATCCCGGCTATCCCACCTACACGTCGCTCTCCACCCTGCTGGGCGCGCACGTTGTGAACTATGATTTGAAGGAAAGAAACGGCTGGCAGCCCGACTTCGAACAGCTGGAAGCGATGGACCTGAGCCGCGTGAAGCTGATGTGGACCAACTATCCGCACATGCCGACTGGCGCCGCCGCACGCATGGAGACCTACGAACGGCTCGTGGACTTCGCCCGCCGACACGGCATTGTGGTGGTGAACGACAACCCCTACTCGTTTATTCTCAACGAAAAGCCCTTGTCGCTGCTTCAAGTGGATGGCGCGAAAGACTGCTGCATAGAGTTTAATTCGATGTCGAAGAGCCACAACATGCCGGGCTGGCGCGTGGGAATGTTGTGCAGCAACGCCACGTTTGTCTCGTGGATACTCAAGGTGAAGAGCAACATTGATAGCGGAACGTTCCGCGGTTTGCAGTTGGCTGCGGCCGAAGCACTGCGCAACAACGATGCAGCATGGCATCGCGAGGCCAACATTGAGACCTATCGCCGACGCCGCGAGACGGCCGAACAAATCATGACCACCCTGGGATGCACCTTCGATCCCTCACAAGTGGGCATGTTTCTGTGGGGGAAAATACCCGACGAATACGCCGACGTGGAGCAGCTCACCGAGCGCGTTCTGCACGAAGCACGGGTGTTTATCACGCCAGGATTCATCTTCGGCAGCAACGGCAGCCGCTACATTCGCATCTCGCTCTGCGCCAAAGACGACAAGATCGCCGAAGCCTTGCGACGCATCCGACAGCTGGAATGGTAGGCATACATCTTGTATATAGTAACCACACATCTTATATATTGTAACAACAAAAAACAAAATAGCATCATGGAACTGGAATTAGAGAAGCTCAATCTTCCAAGCGACAACGAACGCCCCTTCGTGATTGCCGGCCCATGTTCGGCCGAAACCGAGGAGCAAGTGATGAAAACCGCCCATCAATTGGCCGAAAAAGGATGCCACAACTTCCGCGCCGGCGTATGGAAGCCCCGCACCAAACCGGGAGGATTTGAGGGCAACGGCGAAAAAGCGCTGCCGTGGATGAAACGCGTGAAAGAAGAAACAGGCATGCTGGTGGCCACAGAAGTGGCAACCCCCGAACACGTGGAGCTGGCGATGAAATACGACATCGACATCCTCTGGGTGGGAGCGCGCACCACAGCCAATCCCTTTGCCGTGCAAGCCTTGGCCGATGCCATGAAGGGCATCAGCGTGCCGGTGTTTGTGAAAAATCCGGTCAATCCCGACCTTGAGCTGTGGATCGGGGCCTTGCAACGCTTCAACGGGGCGGGCGTGAAGAAGCTCTGCGCCATCCATCGCGGCTTCTCCAGCTTCGACAAAACCATCTATCGCAACATGCCGATGTGGCAGATTCCCATCGAATTGCGCCGTCGCATCCCCGAACTGCCCCTCATGTGCGATCCGTCGCACATCGGTGGTCGCCGCGACCTGATAGCGCCGCTGTGTCAACAAGCCATGGACTTGGGCTTCGACGGTCTGATTGTGGAAAGCCATTGCGACCCCGACAGCGCATGGAGCGACGCAAAACAGCAGGTGACGCCCGATGTATTGGACTACATTCTCTCGCTGCTCGTGATTCGCGACGAAAAGGTTTCCACCGAAGGCATCGCGCAACTGCGCAAGCAGATCGACGAACTCGACAACGACGTGATGGATATTCTGGCCAAGCGTATGCGTGTATGCCGCGAAATCGGCACCTACAAGAAGGAGCATAACATGACCGTCTTGCAGGCACAGCGCTACAACGAAATTCTCGACAAGCGCGGCGCTCAAGGCGTGCTATGTGGCATGGACGCCGACTTCGTGAAGAAAATTTTTGAAGCCATCCACGAGGAAAGCGTGCGACAACAGATAGAAGTACTCAACAAATAAAAGAGCTAAAGAAATGAAAATCCTGATTCTCGGCGCCGGAAAAATGGGCAGTTTCTTCATCGATCTGCTCAGTTTCGAACACGAAACGGCCGTATATGAACGCGACCCAAAACGTCTGCGCTTCACTTACAACACGCTGCGCTTCACCACCATGGAAGAGATCGAAGCCTTCAAGCCCGAGCTCGTCATCAACGCCGTAACGGTGAAATACACCATCCCCGCCTTCCAAGAGGTGATACCCCACTTGCCAAAGGACTGCATCATCAGCGATATTGCATCCGTAAAGACCGGCCTAAAAGAGTTCTACGAAGGCACGGGGATGCACTATGTGAGCACCCACCCCATGTTTGGCCCCACTTTTGCCAACCTCAACCAGCTCTCCGAGGAAAATGCCATCATCATCAACGAGGGCGATTTCATCGGCCGCTTGTTCTTCAAAGACCTCTACACCAAGCTCGGCCTCAGCATCTATGAATATTCATTTGAGGAGCACGACAAGACGGTGGCCTATTCGCTCTCCATCCCCTTCGTATCCACATTCGTCTTCGCTGCTGTGATGAAGCATCAAGATGCACCGGGAACCACTTTCAAACGCCACATGCGCATCGCGAAAGGCGTGCTCAACGAAGACGATTATCTCTTGCAAGAGGTGCTATTCAACCCCTATACGAGCGAAAATGTGATGCAGATTCGCAAGGAGCTCAAGGAGTTGCTCGACATCATCGACCACAAAGATGCCGAGGGAATGAAGGCGTATCTCACCAAAATCCGCGACAACGTGCGCCGCGACATCGAAATCAAGCAATAGCACAACGAGGCTCGAATGAACGTCCGCTCACTTGTTCATCGCCACTGCCTACGATTGATGGTCGCCTGCTGGGGCATATTTGCCGGAGCTTCCGCCTGGGCAAGTTTGCCGTCGATAGCTGCTGAAGACTCCGCAACTATCGACGAATGCGAGATCACCCTCGTGGAACTCAACTGCGAAAACCTCTTCGACTACACTCACGATGAGGGAAAGCAAGACGAAGAATATCTACCCGAAGCAGTTCGCCGATGGACGAGGGGGCGCTATTGGAAGAAGTTGGGCAACATCGGGCGCGCCATCATCTCATGCGGCGAACCGCCAGCCGACACGCTCTCTAGCCGTGAAGCTGCCGCCGGATGGAAGTTGCCCGACCTTGTGGCGCTCTGCGAGGTAGAAAACGACAGCGTGGTGCGCGACCTCACTCGCCGCTCGCTGCTTCGCAATGCGGGTTATCAATATCTCGTGACACAAAGTCCCGATGTGCGCGGCATCGATGTGGCGCTACTCTATTCGCCATTTACCTTCCGGCTCATCAGCCACCAATCGCTCCGTGTGACGCCCGTCAAAGATATGCGCCCCACGCGCGACATCCTCTATGCTTCGGGCGAAATCATCAGCGGCGACACGCTCCACATCTTCGTGGTTCACGCCCCCAGCCGCTATGGCGGTGAGCGTTTCACGCGTCCCCATCGTCGCGCCGTGATGGATCGCCTCATGCTGGCTGTCGATTCGCTGCGCGCCGCCACGCCAGATCCGCTCATCGTCGTCACCGGCGACCTCAACGAATCACACAACGGGCACAACATCCGCTACCTTGCCAGCCAAGATCTCCATCCCTTGCGCCCCGACATGCCGGTACATAGTTCCGTAGCCGGCACCTACAAATACAAGGGTGTTTGGGAGAGCATCGACCACATCATCGTCTCCCCCGCCCTGCTCTCTCGCGTTCGCTGCAGTCATGTTCATGCTCCAGCCTTTCTCCTTGAGCACGATGATGCCTACGGTGGCATCAAGCCCTTCCGCACTTATTTCGGCATGCAGCACCGCAACGGATTCAGCGACCACCTGCCGCTTGTCTCGCGTTTCTTGTTTCCCATAAAGCAAGAGCCCTCCCATCAAAACCCTTCTCCCCAGCAATAAGATCCCGACTACAAGGGCAGGCGTATCCATCGGTCGCTGTCGCCCGAAACTAGGATGAGGGCCGAGACCAAGGCGGCGAATAGCATGGCGGCCATGGCATACTGAAGACACGTGCTTTGACGGATGTGACGAGACGCCATGCGCGCCATCGCCTTAATGGCCGACCGGTTCATGGCGGAGCCCGGGGCCTTTGTTGATGTATTTCTTTCTGCGTTCATTTCCTTTGTGTTTTCATAACGAACGGTGCAAAGATAGCGGCCGCCTCGGCAGAATGAGAGCCGATGCAACAAGAAAGAGCCCTGCCGAAGCTGGGAATCTTCACGAGGCGCACTTCACAGAAGTGGCGGATTCTGATAAAGAGAATACTACGGGAGAGCAGCCGTTTTATAAGATGAGCTACACAAAAGCTGGGGCAGAATCAGCGCCGGACATCAAGAAAAGGGGCGCGTTGCTATGACGCGCCCCTTGCAGTTGGCCAGATACGAGATCGGCGGACGGCAGATTTATTCGCTCTTGAAGAGGTCTTTGATGCCGCCGATGGAGCCCATCAGATTGGTGGCCTCGTAGGGAAGGTAAACGGTTTTGTTGCCGTTGCCTTTCGCCACGTCCTCCATCATCTGGATATATTTCTGGGCAAGGAGGTAGTTGGCGGGGTTGGTGCTTTGGCCCACCGCTTGTGTGATCTGATTGATGGCCACAGCTTCGGCCTCTGCTTTGCGGATGCGGGCTTGCGCCTCGCCCTCTGCTTCGAGGATTTGCTGCTGCTTGAGGGCTTCGGCTCTATTGATGGTGGCAGCCTTTTCGCCCTCCGACTGAAGGATGGCGGCCTGCTTTTCGCCCTCCGAGGTGAGGATGGTGGCACGCTTGTTGCGCTCGGCCTGCATCTGTTTCTCCATGGCGGTGAGCACGCTTTCGGGGGGCGTGATGTCTTGGAGCTCCACGCGATTCACCTTGATGCCCCACTTGTTGGTGGCGTCGTCAAGCACGGCGCGCAGCTTGGTGTTGATGGTGTCGCGAGAGGTGAGTGTCTGGTCGAGCTCCAATTCGCCGATGATGTTGCGCAGGGTGGTCTGCGTGAGTTTCTCGATGGCGTTGGGGAGGTTAGAAATCTCATAGACGGCCTTGAAGGGATCAACGATTTGGAAATAGAGCAGCGCGTTGATCTGCATCTGAATGTTGTCTTTGGTGATCACGTTTTGCTTGTCGAAGTCGTACACCTGCTCGCGCAGATCGATGCTACTGCTATAGATGTAGCGTCCGCGGTTGAGGGTTACGATGTCTTTAGCCCTGTCGATGAAGGGGATGATGACGTTGACACCGGGCTGAAGGGTGGCGTGATAGCGACCGAGGCGCTCCACAATCTTGGTCTCGCTCTGGGGGATGATGATGAGCGCGTTCTTGACGACGATGAGGGCCAGAATGATAACGACGATGAGTACGATGAGTCCTACGTTCATGATAATGATGTTTTTGGAGTGAATAAATCAGGTTATTGGGGTTTCACGGTGAGGATGATGCTGTCGAGCGACACCACGGTGACGGTGCTTCCCTGCGGGATGGCTTGTCCGTCGGCGGCGCAGGCTTTCCAGTCGTCTCCGTCGATGGCCACTCGCCCGTAGCCGTCGGCGGGTATGTCTTGGCTCACTCGGCCGGTGCGCCCGATGAGGGCTTCGGCGTTGCTGGCCCGCGAATGGCCGCTGTTGAGATATTTCAGAGCTACGGGCCTGACAAAGAACAAGCAGAGCACGGACGCCACGGCGAAGACGGCCAACTGGGCATAGAAGCCGAAACCGATGGCGGCAGCAATGGTGGTGACGGCGGCGCCGATGGCGAAGCAGCAGATGAAAAAGTCGCCATTGGTGAGCTCGAGGATGAGACAGAGCACGGCGAGAATGAGCCACGCCTGCCAGAGGTTTTCAAGGAAATAGCTGATCATGGTGTTTTTACAGATGAGGTTTGGGCGTTGGGGTTGAGGATTTTCGCGGCGGGATTCATTGGCGGCAGAGACCGTGATGCCGGCACGAAGGACTGCAGATGCCCCACCTTGCGCTCCGCACACCGCTGACTTCGCTTACTCAGATGTTGAGAGACTTGTTGACGTATCGGTGGCGCGCGGCGGGCGACATGCGGGCAAAGGTGCGCCACTCGTTGGCCCCGTCGGCACAGCGTTCCAGATAGTCGCGCTCCCACATGTGGCGATAGGCCTCCATTTCGAAGGGGTTGAGATAGTAGAGTGCGCCTTTCATGCGACGGATGTGGCCAATGAGGCGTGCCGAATACCAGAAATAGCGCAGATAGAACAGCATCCACGAGTTGCCCGTGCTCTGGGCCTGCTTCAGATGAATCATCTCGTGATTCTTCAAGGCATCGAATCGCGCGTTGAGCCGGTCGGCCTGCTCCTGTGTGCGGGTGAAGATGTGGCCAAAGACGGTGGCGGCTTCATAACCCTTGCGACACCAGAAACGGCTCACGGTGGCCGGCATATCGGTGATGCCCGACGGGCGCGGCGCGCGCCAAATCAGCAGAAAGGGGTTCACGTGTCTGTTGAAAGCGGGGTTCTGGATGCGGAACTTGGAGCCTCTGCGGCGGCGATGTGGCACAGCCAAATCTCCGCATCGAGACTCCACGCTCCTCACTGCGCGATGCACTCGCTATTTCCCTATCTTATATCGTTTGCCGTTGCTCTTGGTGGTGGTCTGCTTGGAGGTCTTTTTAGCCGGCTGCTGGGTGGTCTTGGCCGTGGTGGCGGTGGCAGCGGCGGTCTTGGCCTTGGCGGCGTTATAGTATTGCATGGCCTCGGGCAGTTCCTTCTTGATGGCGGCTATGCGGTTGGCATTGCTGGGGTGAGAGCTCTGCCATTCGGGCACGCTGCTGGTGCCCATGCGTTGCCAGAAGTCCACCGCCACCGACGGATCGTAGCCGGCCATGGCTGCAAAGATGAGGCCTAGGTGGTCGGCCTCCGTCTCATGACTGCGCGAATAGCTGAGGTTGCGGAAGCTCAGATACTGGGAGGCCACCTGCGTGCCCACGTTGGTCACCACGCTTCCGGCACCGAGCACGCCGGCGAGCACCGAGCCCGCTTGCAAGCCCGTCTGCTGGTTGAGCTTCTTCTGATATTGTTCGGCGGAGTGCATCGCCACGGCATGGGCTATCTCGTGGCCGAGCACGATGGCGAGCGCGTCCTCGGTTTTGGCCACGGGAAGCAGTCCCTCATACACCACAATTTTGCCGCCAGGCATACACCAGGCATTGACTTCCTTGTTTTGCACCAGATTGAATTCCCACTGATAGCCTTGCAACTCGCTGGCATAACCATTGTTTTGCAGATAGCTCTCCACGGCCGCGGCGAGGCGCTTGCCCACGCGCTCCACCATCTGTGTGCTGGCGACGTCGGTGGATTTCTTGGCCGTCTGCATGTACGATTGATACTCCTTGAGCGAGAGACTCAGGATTTGCTGCGTGTTGGCCACCTTCTGTGAGCGGCCCGTGAGCGGAACGGTGCGCGATGTTCCGCAGGCGGCGAGCACCACCACGAGCGCTGCCACCGCAAAAGTCTTCATCTTTTTCATTGGTTCGTTGCTTATTTTTGGTTTTCCGAATAGTGTGCTGTCGTTGCTTGCCCGCAGGCCTTCGTCCGCCGGCTACTTGCGCTTCAGATTGGCATCCACCACAAACACGTGCCCCAGTATGCCAAACGACACGTCTTTGCCCAGCAGCCGCCCCGTGCTGCACAGGACATAACTCTTGTAAGAGAGCGTCTCCTTGAGCGCAATCTTGGTGAGCGACTTGCCATCGAGCAGGTCATAACTCTTGTCGTCCAAGTCGCCGGCCAGCGCCTCGGCAATGGCTTCGGCATGCTTCTCCTTCGACGGCACGGTGAGCGCGCAAGCAGCGGCCAGCACGCCGATAACGATCACGATGATCAACAGGGCTTTTTTCATAAGCTTATTGTTTAGGATAATGCAAATATACGCACTTTTTTTGAAAGCCGCGCCCAAGGGCCCATATTTTTTGCAACAAGGGGCAGAAAATGTGCCGGCAGGAGAGGCAGATTCGAAGGGCGGAGCTTTTCTTTTTAGACACCGATGACACCGATGGCTAAAAATGGCGACCTTGGTGGCTAAAAACACCGTCCCCGAATAGCGAAATTGTTCTTTTTGTAACCTCAGAAAGTGGCTCAAAAATAGCCTCGCTGGTCACCAACTTCTCCTTCGGCCCAAAAACAGTCCATTTTGGCCCATTTTCTTTAACCTTCTATCCGTCAGTCTTTTACAACAAAACCCGTGGGCGCTGATTTTCAATACCTTAGCCTTCCATTTCCCATCCACTGGTTTTGCACGCGCTATCCCTTAGAATTGCACGCGCCCGTCAATGGTTTCGCACTCGCTATCCATTGACGGCGCTATCGAAAACCAATGGATAGCGCCTCCAAAACCACTGGATAGCGAGTGGAAGACTGCGGAACTCGTTTTCCGCCGTCAATATTCTTGCAAAAACGGGGCGCCAAAACGACGGCAAAAGTGTCCCGTTTTTCCATTTTAACATCTAGATGGACGAAAAATCCGTACAATGCATTCCGGCGCTTTCGTTGCGGATTGTTCCGTTTTTCGGTTGGGGTTTTTACCACGAATTGAAATGTCCTGTTTTTTCTTGCACATTCCGCTCAACTTGCACCACCTCTGCCTGCGGCTTCGGTAGGCGGCACTCGGGAATGGCAAGAAAAATGTTTTGATTTTTCTTGCACATTCCGCTCAACTTGCACCACCTCTGCCTGCGGCTTCGGTAGGCGGCGCTCGGGAATGGCAAGAAAAATGTTTTGATTTTTCTTGCCCATTCCGCTCGTTTGCACTACCTTTGCAGCGCTCATCGGAGGACTGTAAGGACGCAGGGCCGGATAAGATGAATGGCGAAAGTCATTTTCTTGTCCGGCCCTGCGTTGTTTGGCAACGAGGCACAAGGCGGCCACCGAAGGGGCATTTAAAGCGTGGCGCCAAGGGCGACCGGCGACCGTGGCTATGGGGCTTCACAATGACGATGTGGGGCGAAACGGGCAGCGGCGGAGGTTTCCGGCGGCGGCAGACAAGGATTTGATCAACAATACAGAAACACTTAACCGATGGTATCGGAGGATTGGTATGGAAAGAGATGCAATTGACTTTGGCAGGATGAACATCCCGCGATTGTTTTTGAAACTGTTTGTCCCAACGTTCATGGGACTGCTCTTCGGCGCCCTTTTCAATGTGGCCGATGGCATATTTGTGGGGCGCGGCGTGGGGAGCGACGCGCTGGCAGCCGTGAATATTGCGGCGCCAATGTATATGTTTTTCACGGGCGTTGCGCTGATGTTTGGCGCGGGCGTCTCGGTGGTGGCGGCCATCCATCTGTCGCGGGGCAATGTGAAGGCGGCGAACATCAATGTGACGCAGGCGTTCACCATGGCGCTGCTGCTCACGGTGCCGGTGATCGGACTGATAGTGGCGGTGCCGGAGAGCGTGAATGCGGCGTTTGGCGGTAGTCGGTTGTTGGAGCCTTATGTGGTGGACTACCTGCGGTGGGTGGCGCCCGGACTGGTGGGCAGTGTGGTGATGCTGGTGGGGCTGTTTGTGATCCGGCTCGACGGCGCGCCCCGCTATGCGATGCTCACCAGCGTGATTCCGGCGCTGCTGAACATTGGTCTCGATTGGTATTTTGTGTTTCCGTTGCACGGCGGCATCAAGGGCGCGGCCCTAGCCACCACCATTTCGGAGTTGCTCGGCGCGGGCATGGTGGCGGTCTATTTCGTGGGATTTCGTCGCACGGTGAGCCTCTATCGGCCCAAGTTTTCACCGAAAGCCATCCGCTTGACGCTGCGCAACACAGGCTATATGATGCGCCTGGGATTTCCCACATTCGTGGGCGAGACGGCCATGTCGTGCATGATGGTGGTGGGCAACTACATGTTTATCCGCCGTCTGCACGAGGACGGCGTGGCGGCATTCTCGGTGGCGTGCTATCTGTTTCCGCTGGTGTTCATGTTTGGCAACGCCATCGCGCAGTCGTCGCTCCCCATTGTGAGCTACAATCACGGGCTGGGCAACGTGGCGCGCATCCGCCAAACGTTTCGCCTTTCTCTAGCGGGCGCCGTGGTGTGCGGACTGCTGGTGACGGGCGCCGCCATTGCGCTGACGCCACAATTGATGCATCTGTTTCTGGGCCAGCAGGCGCGCCCGCTGGCCATAGGCCTTGCCGGACTGCCGCTGTTCTCGCTCGGCTTTGCGCTGTTTTCGGTGAACGTGGTGGTGATAGGCTTTCTCCAGAGCATCGAGCGGGCCTCGGCGGCCACCGCCTTCATGGTGCTCCGCGGCTACGTGATGGTGGTGCCCTGCTTCGTGGTGCTCCCGTGGCTCATCGGCAATGCGGGGCTTTGGCTCGCCGTGCCTCTGTCCGAACTGCTCACGCTCGTGGCCATTGCCCTCTACGGACTGCTGAAGTTGCGATCGTAGGGCGGCGCCGGCGCACAGCGTTGACCATTGCAAAGGCAAGGTTTTTCCGTGACAAACAAAAGAAAACGGAAAGAATCCGCAACGGTCTTTCCGCATTCTGTGTGCAGACGGGCGAGAGCATTATCGCCCCAAGGCGCCGGCGACATCATCCGCAGGTACATCTATTATATAATATGTGTGGCGCCTCACTTCAGTCGCGCCACCCATCCGCCGCCGGGCGCCAGTCGGATGGTGTCGGGGAGAGCACGGAGATGCTTGTGGTCGGTGGCGTCGCGATGGGCATTGATGCCGTCTTGAAACACGTCGGCGGTGGTGGCTTTGAGTCCGAGCGACGAGAGATCGAGCGGCAACGTGCGCGGCTGCCAGTTGGTCATGGCGGCCACAAACCACTCGGCGCCCCGCCGGCGGGCCACCACGATGTATTCGCCAAGGCGACCGTCGAGCACGCGCGTCTCGTCCCACACGGTGGGCACGGCAGCTATCCACGCCGCACAATCGGCGTTGTGCTCGTAGGCTGTGGGGCTGTCGGCCATCATCTGGAGAGGCGCATCAAACACCACATACATGGCCATCTGGTGGACACGCGTGCCCTGACTCATGGGGTGGTCGTTGTTGCCGAAGAACTGGCTCTTCACAGCGTTGCGCATGGCGCCAGGCGTATAGTCGAGCGGACCGCAGAGCATGCGCAGATAGGGAATGGTGACATCGTAGCGAGGCTGGTCGTGGACGGGGCCCTCGGCCGTGCGCGGCTCCCATTTGGAGTTTTCAAGGCCCTTGACGCCTTCGAAATTGAGAATGTTGGGATAGGCGTATTGCAGTCCGCCGGGCTTCAGCCCATGGAAGTCGAGCAACAGATGATGGCGGGCGGCGCACTCGGCCACTGCGCAGGCCGAGAGAATGGCCTGCTGGTCGTCGCGGTCGAAGAAGTCAACCTTGAATCCCTTCACCCCCATGCGGGCATAGTGAGCCATGTTGCCTTCGAGGTCTTTGACAAGGTTGCGCCAACTCGTCCACAAGATGATGCCCACGCCGCGCTCGCGAGCATAACGGAGCAACTCGGGGACGCTGATGGCCGAGGTCATCACTTTCAGGTCTTCGGGGTCGCTCCAGCCCTCGTCGATGATGACGTATTCGATGCCGTTGCGCTGCGCGAAATCGATGTAATATTTGTAGGTGGGCGTGTTGATGCCGGCCTCGAAGTCCACGCCGGTCAGGTTGGTGTTGTTCCACCAGTCCCACGCCACCTTGCCCGGTCTGACCCACGACGTGTCGCCGATGCGGCACGCCGGAGCCAACCGTCGCGACATATCGTTGTAGGCCAGCTCGCGATCGTTTCGCGTCACCACCACCGCGCGCCACGGCGTGCCTTGCACTTGGCGGGCAATATCGTTGGCGCGGCGCACGGGCACAAGGTTTAAGCGATTGAATCCCCCCACCTTGGTCTCCAACGGATAGGGCGCAAAGGCGGCGCGGAGCGTGTTGTCCGGGGCCTTCGTCAGGAACATGCCGGGGTAATCTGTCACGCCAGCGTCCATCACCACGGCGCGCAGGCCATTGGGGAGACTCACCGCGAGCGGCGTCACAGCCAGGCTATCGTCATACATTTCAGAGAGGCGCTGCTCGTCGTAGTAGCTTTCGAAAGAGTAGCACCAGCGCTCACCGCCGCGATTGTCGTTGACATAAGGCACGAAGGCCCCGTAGTCGCCGGCAAAGCGATACTCGCTGGTTTCGCTTTCCACCACGTCCACGGTGTGGCCGGCCAGCCAGCGATAGGCCGCTCCATCGTTGTAAACGCGAAATTCGATGGCGGTGCCGTTCTTGGCCGTGAAGCGTGCGCCATCGGGCGTGCGGCGCATGGCGCCAAAGTCGTGGGCATCGTTCCAAGCCACGGCCGACGGCAGCAACACCGCGGTGCCCTCGCAATCGATGCTCCAGCGCAGGTTGTGGCCGGCTTCCACGGTGACCGTGAGGCGGCCGTCGGGCGATTTCAGACGATAATCCTTGGCCGCGGCGAGTGTGGCGACCGTAAGCAGCGAAATGAGCAATAAGTGTTTCATGATGTCAGGGTGGTAAGATTACACATTGTGCAAAGATAGCACAAATTCTTCATCCGCCAACAAAAAAATGCGCCGCAACGTGCCGTTTCTGAAGATTCCTTTGTAATTTTGCACGAAAAGTGGGGGCCTTCGGTTGCATCGTCCCCGATGAACGTACACCATATTATATATATAGCATCATGAAAAACAAGATGAAGACGGCCACGCTCTGCGTGCAAGCCGGCTGGGAGCCCAAGAATGGCGATCCCCGCGTGTTGCCCATCATTCAAAGCACCACGTTTAAATACGACAACTCGGAGGAGATGGCGATGCTCTTCGACCTGAAAAAGGAGGGCTATTTCTACTCGCGGTTGCAGAATCCGACAAACGATGCGGTGGCCAAGAAGATTGCCGCACTGGAAGGCGGCGTGGGCGCGGTGCTCACATCGAGCGGGCAGGCGGCCAACTTCTACGCCGTTTTCAACATCTGCGAAGCGGGCGATCACTTCGTCACGTCGAACGAAATCTATGGCGGCACCTACAATCTGTTTGGCGTAACGCTGAAGAAACTGGGCATCGAATGCACGTTTGTGAATCCCGACGCCACCGAGGAGGAGATTCAAGCCGCCTTCCGTCCCAACACCAAACTGCTGTTTGGTGAAACCATTTCCAACCCCGGCTGCAACGTGCTCGACCTGGAAAAGTTTGCCCGCATAGCACACAACAACGGCGTGCCCCTCATCGTGGACAACACATTTGCCACACCGGTGAACTGCCGCCCGTTTGAATGGGGCGCCGACATCGTCACCCATTCCACCACAAAATACATGGACGGGCACGCCACACAAGTGGGCGGCTGCGTGGTGGACAGCGGAAATTTCGACTGGGACGCCCACGCTGCGAAGTATCCGGGACTGACCACGCCCGACGAAAGCTATCACGGACTGACCTATACCACGCAGTTTGGCAAGCTCGCCTACTGCACGAAGCTGGTGAGCCAGCTCATGCGCGACCTCGGATCTATCCCCGGACCGCACAATTCGTTCCTGCTTAACCTAGGGCTGGAGACGCTCCATCTGCGCATGCCCCAGCACTGCAAGAATGCACAGCGCGTGGCCGAGTTTCTGCAGGCCGACGACCGCGTGGCCTGGGTGAACTACTGCAGCCTGCCCGGAAACGCCAACTACGAGCGCGCCAGGAAGTATCTGCCCAACGGCTCGTGCGGCGTGATGTCGTTCGGACTGAAGGGCACGCGCGAGACGGCCATCAAATGGATGGACTCTCTGCAACTCATCAACATCGTGACCCACGTGGCCGACGCCCGCACATGCGTGCTCCATCCGGCCTCGCACACCCATCGGCAGCTGAGCGAACAGCAGCTCATCGAAGCCGGCATCGCTCCCGACCTGATTCGTCTCTCCGTGGGCATCGAAGACGCAGACGACATCATCGACGACATCCGGCAGGCACTCGACAAACTATAAATAAGATGTATAGCGCGCACATCCGGCAGTTTGCCATTCTGCTGTGCCTCGTTGGGCTCTTCGCGGGCCATGCCGGAGCACAAACGCCGGCCTTTCCGGGAGCCGAGGGAGCGGGCATGTACGCCACGGGCGGCCGTGGCGGACGAGTGCTCCACGTGACGACACTCGACGACACAACGGCGCCGGGCTCCTTTCGCTGGGCCTGCCAGCAAAAGGGAAAGCGCACGATAGTGTTCGACCTATCGGGCACCATCTTCCTGAAAAGCCCGCTGCGGCTGGAAGAAGGCTGCATCACCATCGCCGGACAATCGGCGCCGGGCGACGGCATCTGCATTGCCGACGAACCGTTTACCATCCATGCCGACAACGTGGTTTTGCGTTACTTGCGCTTCCGGCTCGGCAACCGCCGCGTGGCCGACCACGAAGGCGACGGGCTGGGCAGCGGGCGCGCCAACAACGTCATCGTGGACCATTGTTCCGTGAGTTGGAGCATCGACGAATGTCTGTCCATCTATGGCGGGAGCCAGCTCACGGTGCAATGGTGCATCATTTCACAGAGCTTGGTGAACGCCGGCCACCACAAAGGAGCCCACGGCTACGGCGCGATATGGGGCGGCAACATGGCCAGCTTTCATCACAACCTTGTGGCCCATCACACTTCGCGCACACCGCGGCTCGGTCCGGCGCCACAAACGCAGACCGAGGAGTGCATGGACATGCGCAACAACGTGGTGTATAACTGGGCCGGAGACGGGTGTTACGGAGGCGAAGGCATGAAGGCCAACATCGTAAACAACTATTATAAGCCCGGGCCGGCCACCATGCAATGCAACGATGTTCTGCAGCGGCGCATCTTCAAACCGGGCGTGCGCACCACGGCCTACACTCACCACGACACGCCACGGCCCAACATTTGGGATGCCATGTGGCACGTCTGGGGGAAGTATTTCGTGGAGGGCAACGTCAATGCGCAGCATCCCGAGGTGGCCTCCGACAACTGGACGCACGGCGTTTATCGCCAGATGGACCCCACAAAAGCCGACGGCACACTCACGCCAGCCACCATGGACAGCATCCGAATGAGCGAACCTGTGCCCTATGCGCCGGTGACGACCACCTCGGCCGAGGAGGCCTATCGCGACGTGTTGCAGGGCGCAGGATGCCGATTGCACCGCGATGCGCTCGACAGCGTCATCATCGACGACGTGGCCCGCGGCCGTGCCACCTACACCGCCGCGGGGCTCCTGCCGGGATTCATCAACTCGCAAGACGAAGCCGGCGGCTGGCCGGCGTTGCGCTCTCTGCCCTGCCCCACCGACACCGATGGCGACGGAATGCCCGACGAATGGGAAGATCGGCACGGACTGGACAAGCACGACCCCGACGACGGCAGTATCGTGACAGCCGACGGATACACACCGCTGGAGCACTATCTGAACGGCTTGGTGGCCGCGGGCAAGTAGGGTGCCATGTTACAAAAATGCTAAACGAGACCGCCGGCAGTGATATTATTGCACATTATCTGCGAAAAAAGTTGTAACTTTGCACCTGATTAAGAAGTAAAACTCACATTTGCAATGAACAAGAAGCCGACGGCCATACTCCTGTTGCACTGCCCCGACCAACCGGGCATCATATCGGAGGTGACCAAGTTTATTACCGACAACAAGGGAAACATCGTATATCTCGACCAATATGTGGACACGGTGGATGCCATGTTCTTCATGCGCATCGAGTGGGAGCTCGACAGTTTTCTCATTCCGCGCGAGAAAATCCGCGACTACATCACCACCCTTTACACGCAGCGCTACGGCCTGACGTTTAGTTTATACTTCAACGACGAGCGCCCGCGCATGGCAATCTTCGTGAGCAAGATGAGTCATTGCCTCTACGATCTGCTGGCGCGATGGAAGGCCGGCGAGTTTGCGTGCGACATTCCCTGCATAGTTTCCAATCACGAAGACCTGCGCTACGTGGCCGAGCAGTTTGGTTTGCCCTACTATGTGTGGAGCATAAAGAAAGACCATTCCAACAAGGCCGAAGTGGAGGCCGCCGAAATGGAACTGCTCCGCAAGGAGAAGGTCACCTTCATTGTGCTGGCGCGCTACATGCAGATCATCAGCGACGAAATGATCAAAGAGTATCCCCACCACATCATCAACATACATCACTCGTTTCTCCCCGCCTTTGTGGGGGCCAAGCCCTACCACCAGGCGTATGAGCGCGGCGTGAAAATCATCGGCGCCACCAGCCACTATGTGACCGCGGAGCTGGACGCCGGCCCCATCATTGAGCAGGATGTGGTGCGCATCACCCACAAGGACACCCCCGAAAGCCTCGTGCTGAAGGGTCGCGATCTGGAGAAGATTGTGCTCTCGCGCGCCGTGATGAAACACATCGAGCGCAAGGTGCTCACTTATAAAAACAAGACCATCATCTTCAGCTGAGCCATGCGCTCAAGGCCCGTGTGGAGAATAAAGCATCGGAGCACACCGTGCATCCCGCACACAACCATCAAAAGGAATGAACGTAGCCATTGTAAAATATAACGCCGGAAACATCTACTCCGTTGTCAACGCATTGAAGCGGCTGGGCGTGGACCCCGTCCTCACCGACGATGCGGAGCAGTTGCAGCGTGCCGATCGCGTGCTATTCCCCGGCCAGGGCGAGGCGCGCGGAGCCATGGAGTACCTGAAATCGCGCCGGCTGGACGAGGTGATTCGTCGGCTGCGGCAGCCGGTGTTGGGCATTTGCATAGGGCAACAGCTGTTGTGCCGCCACTCGGAAGAGGGCGACACCGACTGCATCGGCATCTTTCCCACGGACGTGAAGCGATTCTCTCCCCGCAGACACGAAGACAAAGTGCCGGCCATGGGGTGGAATGCGCTGCGATTCCATCCCGACGAGAACGCCAATGTGCCGGCGCTGTTTCAGGGCCTGAACGATGGCGACTACGTGTATTTCGTACACAGCTACTACGTCCCGCTCTGCCCTTGGACGGCAGCCGAGGCCAACTACATACTGCCCTACTCTGCCGCCCTCCACAAAGACAACTTCTGGGCCACGCAGTTTCACCCCGAAAAAAGCGGGCGCGTGGGCGAGCAAATCCTGCGCAACTTCTTGGATATCGAGCGCTAACGGACTGCACCAGTGCGAGGAACGGACCACGAGATTGCAGCTTAATAGACAAAATACTACGAATGTAATGATAGAACTCATCCCTGCCATCGACATCATCGACGGGCAATGCGTGCGCCTCACCAAGGGCGACTACGACCAAAAGACCGTTTACGACCACGACCCTGCGGCGGTGGCCGAGAGGTTTGAGCGGCTGGGATTCAAGCGTCTCCACGTGGTGGACCTCGACGGTGCCAAGTCGAAACACATCGTGAACGATGCCGTGCTGCGCGACATCACCCGCCGGACGAAACTCACGGTGGACTTCGGCGGCGGCATCAAGACCGACGAAGACATCGAAAAAGCCTTTGCGGCCGGCGCGGCGATGGTGACCGTGGGTTCGGTGGCCGTCACCCAGCCCGACCTATTTATGGGGTGGCTCGACAAGTACGGCGCCAACCGCATGATCCTCGGTGCCGACGTGCGCAACGGAAAGATAAGTATCAACGGATGGAAGGAGGACTCCGCCGAACCGCTGTTGCCCTTCTTGGAGAAGTATGTGGCGGCAGGCGTGAAAACCGTGCTCTGTACCGAAATATCCAAAGACGGCACACTGCAGGGACCGGCCACGGCGCTCTATCAAAGCGTGATGACCGCCTATCCGGAGCTGCATCTCATCGCCAGCGGTGGCGTGAGCCGCAAGGAAGACATCGCAGAGCTGGAGCGCGCGGGCATTCCGGCCGTGGTGTTCGGCAAAGCCATCTACGAAGGACGCATCAATCTGCAAGAACTCATCCAACGAAAATGACTGAAGGACTGGCCAAACGCATCGTGCCTTGCCTCGACGTAAAGGACGGACAAACCGTGAAGGGCACCAATTTCGTGAACCTGCGACAGGCAGGCGACCCCGTGGAACTGGGGAAAGCCTATTCCGACGCTGGCGCCGACGAATTGGTGTTTCTCGACATCACGGCCTCGTATGAGGGGCGCAAGACGTTCACCGACATGGTAACACGCGTGGCACAAGAGATCAATATCCCCTTCACGGTGGGGGGCGGCGTCAACGCGCTCGACGACGTGGAGCGCCTGCTCTACGCCGGAGCCGACAAAGTGAGCGTGAACTCGGCCGCCATCCGCCGCCCCGAGCTCATCGACGAAATCGCAGGGCGCTTCGGCTCGCAAGTGTGTGTGTGCGCCATCGATGCACGCCTCGACGGCGACGGGTGGCACTGCTATCTCAACGGAGGGCGGGTGCGCACCGAGCGCGGCCTGTTTGAATGGGCCCGCGAGGCCCAACAGCGCGGCGCCGGCGAAATACTCTTCACCTCGATGAACCACGACGGCGTGAAAAACGGCTACGCCAACGAGGCCCTTGCCCTGCTGGCCGACGAGCTCTCCATCCCCATCATTGCCAGTGGTGGCGCGGGGGAGATGGAGCATTTCCGCGATGCCTTCACACAGGGAAAAGCTGATGCCGCGCTGGCCGCATCGGTGTTCCACTTTGGCGAGATACCCATCCCCGAGCTGAAAGCCTACCTGCGCAGCGAGGGCATCAACGTGAGAATATAACAAAATATCAACAACGGATGAACGTAGATTTCAAGAAATGCGGCGGCCTGGTGCCCGCCATTGTGCAAGACGCCGACACGCGAACGGTGCTCATGCTGGGATATATGAACGAAGAGGCGCTTGCCAAGACACTCGAAACGCAGCGCGTCACCTTTTGGAGTCGCTCACGCCAGACGCTCTGGACCAAGGGCGAAACGAGCGGCAACTATCTGCATCTGGTGAGCATCGAGAGCGATTGCGACAACGACACGCTGCTGGTGAAGGCTCATCCCGACGGGCCCACGTGCCACACCGGCACCGATACGTGCTGGGGCGAAACGAATGAAAAGAATCCCATTCTGTTCCTCTCGTTCCTGCAAGACTTCATCCTTCGCCGCCACGAAGAGATGCCCGAGGGCTCTTACACCACAAGCCTTTTCAAAAAGGGCATCAACAAAATGGCACAAAAGGTGGGCGAAGAAGCGCTGGAAACAGTGATCGAAGCCACCAACGGCACCAACGAGCGACTCGTTTACGAAGGCGCCGACATGCTCTACCACCTCATTGTGATGCTCACCGCCAAGGGCCTTCGCATCGAAGATTTGGCGCGCGAGCTGCAGATGCGCCACGACCCCAACTGGGACAAGCAGCGCCGCGAGGCCAAGGCCAAGGAGGCGTGAGCTGCATTGGGCCACATCGAGCCACAGCCAAATCCATAGTTTCAAGCATAAAGTTTAACACAACGGCCATGCTCATCGATTATCAGAAAGTAAACATCTATCAAGACGACGTGTGCGTGCTCAAGGAAGTGGACTTCCACGCAGACGAGGGCGAATTCATTTATATCATAGGAAAGGTGGGCAGCGGCAAGTCTTCGTTGCTCAAAACCACCTACTGCGAGCTCTACATCGACGAGGCCGACAAGGCCGAAGTGCTGGGGCGCGACCTGCTCACGCTGCGCCGAAAGGAAATACCCGCCCTGCGCCGCGAGATGGGCATCGTGTTCCAAAACTTCCAATTGCTCCACGATCGCACCGTGGATGCCAACATGCAGTTTGTGCTGAAGGCCACCGGATGGAAAGACAAGCAGGAACGCGTTGAGCGCATCGACGCAGTGCTCGATGCCGTGGGCATGAAAGACAAGAAGTTTAAAATGCCGCACGAGCTCTCCGGCGGCGAGCAACAGCGCGTGGCCATTGCCCGCGCGCTGCTCAATCATCCCAAGATCATCATCGCCGACGAGCCCACCGGCAACCTCGACCCCGAAACGGCCTCGCGCATCATCAGCCTGCTGAAAGACATCGCCGCGCAAGGCACAGCCGTCGTGATGACCACACACAACATCCCCATGCTCGACAAATTTCCAGGCACCGTCTATCGTTGTAAAGACGGTGCCCTGGCAGACGTGACCCACGACTACAACAAGCTCGACCTCACCGAAGAGGGCGAAGAAGGCGAGCACGAGGAGGAATAACATCGCAAACAAACTAAAACAAGCATAAAAGAACCATGAAAGTAATGAAATTCGGCGGCACCTCCGTGGGCTCCCCCCAGCGCATGAAGAGCGTGTGCCAACTGATTACGAAGAGCGGCGAGCCCACCCTCGTGGTGCTGTCTGCCATGAGCGGAACCACCAACAGCCTGGTGGAGATCTCCAACTACCTCTACAAGAAAAACCCCGAGGGCGCCAACGAGGTGATCAACCGCTTGGAACAAAAGTATATGGCGCACGCCGACGAACTCTTCGACACCGACGAATACAAGCAAAAGACGCGCGAATTCTTGCAGAGCGAGTTCGACTACCTACGCTCGTTCACCAAGGAGCTGTTCACCTCCTTCGAGGAAAAGAGCATCGTGGCGCAGGGCGAAATCATGTCAACCAACATGGTGACCAACTATCTGCAGGAACAAGGCGTGAAAACGGTGCTGCTCTCGGCGCTCGATTTCATGAGAACCGACAAAAACGCCGAGCCAGATGCCACCTACATCAAGGAGAAACTCGCCAAGGTGCTCGCCGAAAACGAAGGCTTCCAAATCTACATCACGCAAGGTTTTATATGCCGCAACGCTTACGGCGAGATTGACAATCTGTTGCGCGGCGGCTCGGATTACACCGCTTCGCTAATAGGCGCGGCCATCAATGCTGAGGAAATACAAATCTGGACCGACATCGACGGCATGCACAACAACGACCCGCGCGTGGTGGATCGCACAGAGGCCGTGCGCCAGCTCCACTTCGAAGAAGCCGCCGAGCTGGCCTATTTCGGAGCCAAGATACTGCACCCCACCTGCGTGCAGCCCGCCAAATTTGCCGGCATCCCCGTGCGACTGAAAAACACGATGGAGCCCGACGCCCCCGGCACCATCATCGACAACACCATCCGCCGCGGCACCATCAAGGCCGTGGCCGCAAAAGACAACATCACGGCCATCAAAATCAAATCGAGCCGCATGCTGCTAGCCACCGGTTTCCTGCGGAAAGTGTTTGAAATCTTCGAGAGCTATCAAACGGCCATCGACATGGTTTGCACCTCCGAGGTGGGCGTTTCGATGAGCATCGACAACACCACTCACCTCACCGACATCGTGGACGAGCTCAAGAAATACGGCACCGTGACCGTCGATAACGACATGTGCATCATCTGCGTGGTGGGCGATTTGGACTGGAGCAACGTGGGATTTGAAACGCTTGCCACCGACGCCATGAAGAACATTCCCGTGCGCATGATTTCCTACGGCGGGAGCAACTACAACATCTCCTTCCTCATCAAAGAGGAAGACAAGCAGCGCGCCCTGCAGAGTCTCAGCGACACGCTGTTCAACGCCGGCAATTAGCCCACGGCAGGTGGCGGTCGGCGGAGCCCACACTCGGCAGCCGGCCCACCCTCCGGCCGCAAACTGGCTCCCCGCAACCGCAACCCATCACCAACGACATCATCATGAAAGGTCAATTCCCCATCGACAAATTCAAACAAAAAGACACACCGTTCTACTACTACGACACGGCGCTGCTGCGCGAAACCCTTGCCCTGATCAACCGCGAAGCCGGCCGGCACGAAGGTTTCTGCGTGCACTACGCCGTGAAGGCCAACGCCAACGCCAAGCTGCTGGGCATCATTGCCCAGGCCGGACTGGGGGCCGACTGTGTGAGCGGCGGCGAAATACAAGCCGCCGTGATGGCCGGATTCCCAGCTTCCAAAATAGTTTACGCCGGCGTGGGCAAGAGCGACTGGGAGATCCAGCTGGGGCTCGACCTCGACATTGCAGCGTTCAACGTGGAGAGCGTGCCCGAACTGGAAGTCATCAACGAGCTCGCCGAGGCACAAGGCACGGTGGCGCGCGTGGCCTTCCGCATCAATCCCAACGTGGGCGCCCACACCCACGCCAACATCACCACAGGCCTGGCCGAAAACAAATTCGGCATCTCCATGCGCGACATGGAGGGCGTGATAGACCGTGCTGCCCACCTGAAAAACGTGCGCTTCACGGGCCTGCACTTCCACATCGGCAGCCAGATACTCGAAATGGGCGACTTTCAGGCCCTCTGCAACCGCGTGAACGAGCTGCAAGACCGCCTCGAACAGCAGCGCATCCGCGTGGAGAGCATCAACGTGGGCGGCGGACTGGGCATCGACTATCAGCACCCCAACCGCGTGCCGCTGCCCGACTTCAAAGCCTATTTCGACACCTACGCCAAATTCCTCCGCCTGCGACCGGGCCAAACGCTCCACTTTGAGCTGGGCCGCGCCGTGGTGGGACAATGCGGAAGCCTCATTACCAAGACGCTCTACGTGAAACAAGGCGACTTCAAACAGTTCGTCATCGTTGACGCAGGCATGACCGACCTCATCCGCCCCGCGCTCTATCAGGCCTATCACAAAATAGAAAACCTCTCGTCGGACGAGGCCCCCGAAACCTACGACGTGGTGGGGCCCATCTGCGAATCGAGCGACGTGTTTGCCAAGGCCATCGACCTGAACAAGGCCCGGCGCGGCGACCTGCTCGCCATTCGCTCGGCCGGCGCCTACGGCGAGATTATGGCGTCGCAATACAACTGCCGCCAACTGCCCAAGGGATACACGGCCGAAGACTTCAAGTAGGCCGCCCAAGCCCTCCCTCTCTGGCGGCGGTGCATGCCCCAGACGGCGCCCGGCGAGCGGCCCGTCAATAGTCTTGCAAAGCCAAACCAGTGGATGGAGAGAATTAAGTTATTAAGGTAATATAATTACTTTATTAACTTAATATAATTACTTTAATAAAGTAATTGTCGAAAACCAATGGATGGCGAACGCAAGGGCAATGACGGAGCATCGCAAGACCATTGACGGAGCATAGCCCCATCGCCGGCCGCGCCACACAACATCAAGAGCATACAACAAGAAGAACAATGAACAACGAGGAAGAATCCACCATCGCACAAACAGCAGACGCCGAGCCTACCGCTCCTCAGGCCGCAACGGAGCCCGCCGTGCAGGCCGTGCCGCAGCCGCCCATCTCCATCGTGATGACGGTGCACAACAATGCGCGCGAGCTCGAGGCCAACATGCCGGCGCTGCTCGCGCAAGACTATCCGGCCGGCTATGAGGTAATCATCGTGGCGAGCAAGAGCGACGACGGCACCGACGACCTGCTGGAACGGCTCACCCAGGCGCACGCCAACGTGCGCACCACCTTTATTCCCGATTCGTCGCGCTACATGAGTCGCAAGAAGCTGGGAATAACGCTCGGCGTGAAGGCCGCCCGCCACGAATGGATTCTTCTCACGGAGCCGCAGTGTGTTCCGGTGTCGGCGCAGTGGCTCAGCCTGATGGCCGCCCGATGCGAAGAGGGCATCGACATGGTGATGGGCTACAGCAACTATGACGACGACGCCACCGACTATCAGCGCATGGAGCGCGCCCTGGCCCAGCGGCGACTGCTGAGCGAAACGCGCCGCAGGGCTTATCGCACTGAGGGGCACAATCTGATGTTTCGCCGACAAATGTTTTTGGAAGGCCGCGGCTACGACGGCAACACGCAGTTTGTGCGCGGCGAGTATGATTTTCTGGTAAACAAGTATGCTCAGCGCGGCAACGTGGCCATTGAAACCTCGCCGGCGGCGCGGCTCACGGAGGCGGCGCCCACGGGCAAGATGTGGCTCAATCGCCACCTTTACTATATGTGTACGCGTCGCCATCTGAGGCGCTCGCTGCTGCATCGCCTTCCCTTCAATGTGCGCCAGGGGGCGATCCATCTGTGGTATGTGGTGCTCATCGCGGCCTATGTGGTGAGCGCCGTCATGCAAGAGTGGGTGTGGATGGGCGTGGCCATAGCGGCGCTGCTCGCCACGGTGGTGGTCCACGCCCTGATGATGCGGCGGGCGATGGCCGAATTCACGCCCGACATCAATCCGCTGAAGGCCGTGTTTCTCGACCTCGGGCGGGCGTGGCATGCTCTTTATTACAAGTTGAAATATATGCGCGCCGACAAATACGATTTCACCACCCACAAGCTATGAACATCCTGCGCTACGATCGCACCGTGCCGTCTGCCAAGTCGTTTATCCGACGGATGCAGGCCGAGCAGCCCTCGCTGGTTCACATCTGCGACTGCTGGAGCCGCGGAGCGTGGCGCGTCATGCGGCGCTGCAAAGCCATGTCTGTACCCGTGGTGATCTCCCCCTGCCGGCTGCTGGAGCCGTGGCACGTGCGCCATCACTTCTGGTGGAGCAAACTGCCCCAGCTCCTCCTCTATCAGCGCGGCATGATACAGCGGGCCCACGCCATTGTGGCCACCACCGAACAAGAGCAGCGCCACCTGCTGAGCATGGGCTTGCACCCGTCGGTGGGACGCACCACCCCGTGGAACGATCGCGTGGTGTATGTCCCCGACTATCGCCGCACGGCAGCCATCTCCGAAGACGACATGAAGCAGGCCTATGCCGCCCTCTATCGGAAGGTGCTCGACAGCCATCCCCGCATGCTCATGACCGCCAACGACCGGCTGGCCGAAGACACGCTATTGCGACTGGGCCTGGGGCGCGACGAACTGAGCCGCGCCATCAGCGAAGAGCAGGCCGAGCGCGTGAGGAAACTCGGGCCCGAGTCGTGGCGCCGCCTGCTGCTGCATGCCGACGACGAAGGCGTGCTGGCCGAGGTGCGCACGGGCGCCGCCCTGCTGCAGATAGCGCCGCAGTCGATTGCCGGCATCGACCGGTTTGCGCCGCGCGAGAAGAAGAATCGTGAGCCGCTCGACACCCAGCAGGCCCGACTGAAACCGCAGCTCATGGAGGAATATGCTGCCGAAATACATGCCGCCGCGCCCGAAAAAACGGTGTGCGCAGCACTGCTCAACACCATTCGCGAGAAGCAACGCGGCACGCTGTCGCGCCGCCATCTGGCCGACCTCTACACGGTGGTGCGCTTCACCGACTACAACGAACAGCGCCTCTGCCGGCTGCTCAAGCTCTTGAAAGAGCAGAAGCGCGCCGCACAACTGCTGCAGACCCTCCGCGACACGCTGGGGCTGGAAGAAGGGTTTGTGCCCATGGGCCTCTGAGCGCATCGGGAGACGAGCATCGAAAGACGAGCGGGTTGCGCCCCGCCGACCACCACATTGAGAATCAAAAAATAAGCGTTTGCTGCAAGAGTTTTACCGAAAATGACAACGCGACAAGACATCGAGCGCGACCTGCGCTACCTCACGCTGCTCTCAGGCACGTTTCCCAACGTGGCCAAGGCCAGCACCGAAATCATCAATCTGCAGGCCATTCTCAACCTGCCCAAGGGCACGGAGCACTTCTTGGCCGACCTGCACGGAGAGTTTAATGCCTTCCAGCACGTGCTGCGCAACGCGTCGGGCAACATCAAGCGCAAGGTGAACGATATCTTCGGCGACGAATTGTCGGCCGCCGAAAAGCGCGATCTCTGCACGCTCATCTATTATCCCGAGCAAAAGCTGGAGCTCATCAAGGCTCAAAATGCGGCGCCCGACGAATGGTATCGCGCCACCATACGACGGCTGGTGCGCGTGTGTCGCGACGTTTCGGGGAAATACACGCGAAGCAAAGTGAGGAAGGCGCTACCGCCCGACTTCAGCTATATCATCGAAGAACTGCTGCACGAGCACACCGACGACACCGACAAGGCAGCCTACGTGAGGGGCATCACCGACACCATTATCGACACCGGACGGGCCGACGACTTCGTGGTGGCCATCTGTTTGGTGATAGGCCGCCTCATCATCGACCGTCTCCACATCCTCGGCGACATCTACGATCGCGGTCCGGGGGCTCACCGCATCCTCGACATGCTTGGCGACTATCGCGATTGGGACATTCAGTGGGGCAATCACGACATCTTGTGGATGGGCGCCGTGGCCGGCAACGACGCCTGCTTGTGCAACGTGATACGCCTCTCGCTGCGCTATGCCAACATGGCCACACTCGAAGAGGGCTACGGCGTCAATCTGGTGCCGCTGGCCGCCTTTGCCATGGAAACCTATAAGGACGACCCCTGCGAAGAATTTCTGCCCAAGACGGATGGCGGTGCCGAGCGCCCCGACGCCAAAAACGCGCGGCTCATAGCACAGATGCACAAGGCCATCACCGTGCTGCAGTTCAAGGCCGAAGCACAAATTCTGCGGCGCCACCCCGAGTGGCACATGGACGGGCGCCGGCTGCTCAAAGCCATCAATTTCGAAGCCGGCACCTGCCTCGTGGAGGGGCGCATATATAAGATGAGGAGCTGCCTGTTCCCCACCATCGACCCCGCCGACCCCGAGGCTTTCACCGCCGAAGAAGCAGCGCTGATGGAGAAGATCCATCACGCTTTCCAGGTGAGCGAGAAGTTGCATCGCCACATCAAGCTGCTGCTCTCCCACGGATGCATGTATTCCATTGTGAACCACAACCTGCTGTTTCATGCTTCGGTGCCGCTCAACGAAGACGGCACCCTTCGCGAAGTGGAGCTCCGCCCAGGCCAACGCTACAGCGGACGCCAGCTGATGCATCAGACGGGCATGCTGATTCGCTCGGCATTTCAGTCGGACAGCACCAGCGAGGAGCGCGCCTATGCCACCGATTACTTCCTGTATTTGTGGTGCGGCCCCGACAGCACACTGTTCAACAAGTCCAAGATGGCCACCTTCGAACGCTACTTCTTGAGCGACAAGGAGACCTATGTGGAAGAGAAAGGGTGGTATTTTCGGCTACGCGACAACGCCGCCGTGGTGGATCGCATCCTCGACGCCTTCGGCGTGCAGGGCTCAGATCGCCACATCATCAACGGCCACGTGCCCGTGCATGCCTCGGGCGGAGAGAATCCCATCAAGGCGGACGGCAAACTGATGGTGATCGACGGCGGCTTCTCCCAGCCCTATCATGCCGAGACGGGCATCGCCGGCTACACGCTGGTTTATCACAGTCGCGGTTTCCAACTGGTGCAGCACGCGCCCTTCACAGGCATAGACGACGCCGTGATCCACGGCACCGACATCAAGAGCACCACGCAAATTGTGGAGATGTCGGCCCGACGCATGCTCGTGGCCGACACCGACAAAGGCGACGAACTGCGCCGACAAATCGCCGATTTGCGAAAACTGCTCTATGCCTATCGCCACGGATACATCGAAGAAAAACGATGACCATCGCATCTCCGCCCCCTCGGCGGAGATGCTTTTGCTTTTGCCTATACATTCAAGATAGAAGTGCAATTTATCTTGAAGAAGATATAGCACTTTCCTTGGAACAAATACGTTCTCGGAGCGCAGCGTAGAGGTTGTGTTTGTTCCAAGGAAAGTAAATGTTGACAAGC